>Ga0247611_10011581_pt1 | contig 10151 bp, 11 predicted proteins | sample 177DNAGHGhighgp2_FD_192422 | JGI IMG/M metagenome (GOLD analysis project Ga0247611, IMG submission 192422) | Sheep rumen microbial communities from Palmerston North, Manawatu-Wanganui, New Zealand - 1770 DNA GHGhigh gp2 | ecosystem: Host-associated > Mammals > Digestive system > Stomach > Rumen... | reverse complement strand
AAATGACCAGCTTACTTTTTTATATTTACCCTATCACACTCTACCGACATCGCTCTTATTCAGCAATGCGACATAAGACATCGCGCGACAGTAAAATCTTACTTCTGTTGACTCAAGTAGAACTTCTCGAGGGTACGGTAAGCGTTCTCAGTAGCAGCATCAGCCTTCTCTGCACTCTCAACGTCGATATACATTACAGGCGCTACTTCCTGACCATTAATAGGTGTCCACTGAGGCAGACCCTCACCATTAGGATTGCCATACTTGCAGAAGTTAGCATAGTAGTTGAGGAATAGCTTAGAGATAGCATAATCCTCAGGCTGCCAATCATAGAACTCATTGGTAGCAAGGGTACCCATAGCATATTCGATATCAGCTGAGTGAACTGCACCTGCTGGGAACTTGTCACGGATGGCCTGCTGACGACGATCTTCATCGGTCATCTCACGAACGCCACCAGCCAAAGCACCCACCATGTTGCCCATCTTGGCAGATACCTGTGGACGAGCATGCATGTACTTGTAACGATATACTGGTTGCTTAGAAGTCTTTGAATGGTAGTCAGCCCATTTCCAAGTGGGGAATCCAGTAAAGAGGTCACCTGCCAAATTAAGGCTCTTGATGCTGAACAAGTCATCATCAGTAAGCAAGCCATAAGCCTGGAAAATCTCATCGGTCATATCACCGAATGTAGCCGTCATGGCTTTTTTATAGTTAGCCAACGTAGGCTCTTGATTACGCAGCACCTGAAGAGGAGTTCCCTCTTGTGAGTTCCAGCCTACCAGCAGAGGCACCTGCGCCTGTTCGCCCTTCTTGAATACATCGTCGGCACTTTCTTTCATAAAATAGCCGTCAAGCACCACACTTGCCATGCCCTGTGGAGGAATGAGTTTCTGCAAAGAATCAGCATTCAAAGCACGAGCCTCAGCCAATGAAGCGATGCCTCTGCTCTCCAACAATTTCACACCAGCAGCTTCGGCATCAGCCTGTGAAGTAGCACCGTAAGGCAGTACCTCAGCACCACTTGAACCCATGACGCCAGCCAAATTGCCCTTTGACAAAGGTGAACACATGAGCAGTGACGTTGAGAATGATCCTGCTGACTCACCAACGATGTTGATGCGGTTAGGATCGCCACCGAAAGCAGCAATATTGTCTTTTACCCACTGGATAGCAGCGACTTGATCGAGGAAGCCATAGTTTCCACTACCCTTGTATGAAGACTCGGCAGTAAGTTCAGGATGGGCGAAGAAGCCGAACACACCTTCACGGTAGTTGGCTGTAACACCAATTACGCCCAGCTGAGCAATGGCTGTACCATCGTAACGAGGCTCGCTACCGCTACCAGCCATCAGGCCACCTCCAGTGAAATAGATCAGGATAGGCAGTGCCTCGTCAGCATAGTTGGCAGGTGTCCAGATATTCAGATACAGACAGTCTTCACTGCGGCCAGCACCACGGAAGTTCATGTCACCAAAAATACTTGGTTGCATAGGATCGTTGCCAAAAGCCTTCGCTTCACGCACACCTTCCCATGCCTCAACAGGCTGTGGAGCCTTCCAACGCAAATCGCCAACAGGAGCAGCAGCGAAAGGCACGCCTAAGAATTTCTTTACCCCATCTTCAGCAAAGCCTTCTACCACACCAGCTTGTGTCTTCACCTGCAAAGTCACCTCAGTCTTTTGCTGAGCACAAGCAGTCATCATAATGGCCACCATTGCAGCCATCAACACTCTTACAGTTTTAAAACGTAGTTTTTTCATATTGCTTATAATTAAATCAAATAAAGTTGTCATTATCAAGGCGCAGCAAAAATACGCATTAATTCTGAGAAAACTCTCTTTTCGCCTAATAATTAATGACTAAAACAACAATTACCGTCAATTCCGGTATTTTGTAAAGTTATATTTTGCTCTCAACTCTGTCCTCTTTACCTCATCCTGACTTGTAAAGTAACTTTTCCATCCAGGGCAGAAGTTAATGTGCCAACGCCAAAAGCGCCCCATCAGTGACTGCGGGTTCTTGTCATAATTCGCTCTGAATTTGCAATTCTCACAAACATGTGCCATAATAATAAGTTTTAAATGGTTATTATTCTTTTAACTTTCCTTTCGACCATAGTTTCCAGTATTTAAAACCTCCCGTTGACCACAAAGCCAAGAAAATGAGTACTGGCTGGAAGAAAAGGCGGATAAGACGTGCCTGATCTGTATTGAGCCCGAAAGCATCAATATGGTTCACATACTGGTTAATGTTGCCAGGGAAGATAAGTACATAAAAAAGAGCCAGTAAGGCACCCACCAATGCCTTCTTTTTCCAAAGGAACAACATAGCAAGACCAAGGGCAATCTCAACAACGCCAGAGGCCAACACTACAAAGTCAGTAAAGCCAGCACTGAACTGCAGCCATGTAGGCACTTGAGCAACAAACTCCTGACGGGCAACAGTCAAGTGACTAAAACCAGCATTGGTCATAAACACTCCCAGAAGGAGGCGGATAAATAATTTCAAGTACTTCATTCTTTTCTATTATTTAAAGATTCTATTATGGTGTCGAGTTCTTTAGCCAGCTGAAGATAGTCCTCCAAACGGAGAGGACAAACAGACAATTTTTTAGCCATGCCAGCAGGAATAGAGCTGAAGGCCATTTCCTCCAAGGCCTTCCCTTTTTCTGTCAATGATACTATCTGCTGACGTTTGTCTTCTTTGCCCCTTTTTCGTATTATAATGCACTGCTTCTCCATGCGTTGCAACAGTGGAGTAACAGTATTCGTTTCCAGCAACAACCGATGAGCAATTTCATTCACTGGCTGTGCATCCTTCTCCCATAATACCATCAGAACCAAGTATTGCGGATAGGTGATACCCAACTCTATCAGCATTGGAGTATATGCTTGCGTGATGAGTCTTGACGCCGTGTAGAGACGGAAACATATCTGATTGTCAAGTCGTAATTCTTCGTGCATAATGATTTATATTAAGCAAGCATTGATTTTATTTCATCTTCAAAATCCTCAGGCTTGGCAGTAGGGGCAAAGCGTTTGATAATATTACCATCCTTTGATATCAAGAACTTGGTGAAATTCCATTTAATGTCACTTTGTTTCTTCATACTCTTACTGATGAGTTTGAACACTACAGCTGCCAACTTCCCCATAATGCCACTGCTTTCTTCTACAGGAGCCTCTGCTTTCAAGTAATCGAAGATAGGCTCTGCTTCGTTGCCATTCACATGCACTTTCTTCATAATCTGGAATGTCACACCATAGTTCAGTTGGCAAAACTCCTCTGCTTTCGATCCGTCCGCCAGTTCCTGGTTGGCGAAATCACCAGAGGGGAAGCCTATTACAACCAATCCTTGATCCTTATACTTCAGGTTCAATGCCTCAAGTCCTGCAAACTGAGGTGTCAAACCACATTTGCTGGCAGTATTCACAATCAGTAACACCTTGCCTTGGAACGCTGAGAAATCCATCTCCTTACCTTTACTCGTAAGCGCTTTGAAATCATAAATCTTTGTCATACTCCTTAATTACTTATGTCGTTTACGATGCAAATATACGGACAAAATAAATATCGCAAGCGATTTATATTAAACTTTAAGAATGCTTAACAATTAATCGCTTGCGATATACTTTATTTATATTGCTTGTCAGATACCTGCTTCAGCTGCATAGGCCTTACCCATCTTTACACAATCGCCTATCACTTCGCCTGTGCGCAGATACTTGTAAGTAGGCATTTCAAAGAGCACAGGCTTCAACTTCTCATAGTCAGGCTTGCCCTTCTCGTCAATCAACTCCTCCTCAACATAAGTGTTCAAAATATTGCAGATATAGTTATTGAATCCATCAATCACATAAGTATCGATAACCTCGCACTCCATCACCAGCGGGGATTTCTCTATAACGGGTGTGCCAGCTTCGCCCAAATGATATTCAAACAAGCCCGACTTGTCCACTTTTGCGCCACTCACTGTGCCAGCATAGTCTGCTTGTGCCACGAAACTCTCGTCAATCATGTTGATGGAGAACTTCTTTGTAGCCTGTATAGCCTTGTCACTTTGGTGGACGCTATGCATACTGATGAGAATCTTGTTGTGGCTCACAATGCCGATATGTGCCAACAACATGAAATTGATTTTCCCTTCTGCGTCGATAGTGCCCACAACAGTAGCGGGTGTAGGGTAAAGCGCTACCTTTTGTCCGATGTTCTGTTTCATAATCCTTTTATTTAAGTTTATAGTTTTTCCCATGAATGTCTCTTTGTGAGCGCTTGAACAGAGCGTACTCATCATGCTACAAAAATACAGATAATCCATGAAACAGGCGTAACTCTTTTATCGAAGATAATACCCAAATTACTGAATCATCAGGTTATAACATAATTACTCATTACTATACTTTTTAGGTAAAAATATAATAACGATGACAGATAAGTGAAGCAGATTAACTTTCTTTAACACCGAAGTAAGTTACTATCCTATATCTTTGCAGGTAATTATTAATAGTATAAGTATTCTGGACAAGACATAAATTGGATTGACTTTGACTGCAAATTGCTAAATGGCTATCCAGTTTTTCAAAAGACAGTTAAATGCAGATAAAGAGAGAAGTTTGGGTAGATTGGATGCGCGTAATGGCCTGTCTGATGGTGATGACCGTCCATAGCACAGAACCTTTTTACCTGGGAGGAGACGGAGCGCGCATCCTGACAGCAAATGATGCAAAGTGGGTATCATTTTTCGATACCTTTGTACGAGCATGCGTACCTTTATTTGTAGTTGCCAGTAGCTATTTACAATTCCCATTGCACTACTCAACCAGCGAATTCTTGCGCCGCAGAGTGGTGCGTGTGGTGATTCCTTTCATAGTGTGGTCATTAGTATACGCTTTCTACTGGGGTGAACCTGTAGAAAACTTAAGCAACCTGCTACTCAATTTCAATTATGCTGCAGGCCATCTTTGGTTTGTGTATATGTTGGCAGGTCTTTATCTCATTATGCCACTATTGTCACCATGGGCAGAGCGAGTAGGCAAACGCGAACTACAGTTTTACCTCGTTCTTTGTTTCATTACTTCTTTACTACCTTTTGTTAGAGCTTGGTTTGGAGGGAACCCTCCTTTCATCTATGGTCCTCTAGGCATTCCCAATCCTGCCCACTATCCACTATGGGGCGAGGCTAGTTGGAATGCATATGGGTTATTTTATTACCTAAGCGGATTCCTAGGTTATATGCTTTTGGGACTCTACATACGAAGATTTGTTGGTGAGTGGTCATGGAAGCGCACATTAGCAGTGGGATTACCTACTTGGTTGGTAGGATTTATCATCTGCTTTATTAGCTTCATCATAGCTGTAGAGGCTGATGCGCAAGGAGTATATCCCGTTGAAGGCCCAATGGGGATGGCTGCTGTATGGGAGACGACCTGGATCAATGATACGGCAAGTGTGGCCCTGATGACCATTGGTTGGATACTGCTTTTCCGTAAATGCACGTGTTCGGGACGTTTTTATCAGCGTATCTTGCTGCCTGTTTCAAAAGCAAGCTATGGTATGTATTTATGCCACATGATAGTATTAGCATTGGTGAGTACTTGGTTACGCTCTACATTGGGTACAGGGCTCGAAGGTGCACTGGGTGTTTGGACAACACCTTTGCAAATTATTTGCACTGCATTTGGTACCTTCATCATCACAGCCATCTTTAGTACACTAATGCAACGCATCCCTCTTGTTGGCAAATGGATTATCGGATAAACTTATCGAAATGAATTATAAAAACGATAAACAATGATAGTAATGAAAGCAGTAAAAACAATTATGGCCCTGGCAATGGGGATTGCCATGACCGGATGCCAAGAGGCAATAAACCTTGACCATAGTGTCAAACTGATACCAGAGAGCTATTACGAAGATGCCGAACAGCAAGGCACAGTTGTAAAGATGGAATACCAAACCAAGCTGTATGACACAGATGAATTAATTACGAAATATTGTTACGTGTATCTGCCATACGGCTATGAGGAGAATGGTACACAACGCTATGACATACTGTACTTCATGCATGGTGGTGGCAGTACGGCTGAGAAGTTTCTGGGTGGTAACGATTCGATATCACTGAACCGAAAGAATCTGGATCACATGATACAAGACAAGCGCATCAAGCCAATGATTGTGGTTACTCCATCATTCTACCGCAATGACATACGCGAAGACTCACTGCCTAATGCCGGTACATTGGTACAACTGTTCCCTCGAGAGCTGAAAGAAGACCTGATGCCTGCCGTTGAAGGCAAGTATCGTACCTTTGCCAAAGACATCACACCCCAAGGACTGCAAGCCGCACGCGAACACCGTGCATTTAGCGGTTTCTCAATGGGAGGAGTTACTACTTGGTGGGTATTTGCCAAAGCGATGGACTACTTCAAATATTTCATGCCTTTAAGTGGCGACTGCTGGCTGACTGAGATATTAGGAGGTTCAAAAGCACCTGCTGCTACGGCGAAAGCTCTAGCAGGTGCCATTGATGCTGATAAATGGAAGACTAACGATTATTTTGTGTTTGCCTTAACAGGATCAGAAGATATGGCTGAGCAATCATTGACACCCCAAATAGAAGCTATGAAAGTGCAACCCCCATTCTTATTCGACGATAACTTCAAGAAAGGGAATGTATATTACAGCATACTAGAAGGCGGCAAGCATGAGTCAAGTACTTTCGCTCCTCATTACTTATATACAGCACTTCCAGAGTTCTTTGGACGTTGAAGATTAAAGGTCTGATATGTAGCTCTCGATTAGTTGAGCATCAACCTGATGACTGATTCTATCATACAAAGGCTGGGAGAGCTGACGCATCTCAGCCTTAGTCTTTTCATCGAGTCGGATGATTAGCGTACCACTCTGTTTAATGGTCTCAATTCGTGAAGCTATGCGGGCATCTGACTGCTCACGAGCATAAGTCTTTGCTAATTCAGCTGCCTGACGGATGATTTGCTGTTGTGCATCAGAGAGCTTATCCATGAATTTATCGCTAACGATCAATGATATGAGATGCGGCAAATGATTGGTTTCAACTACATAGCGTTGCTGCTCAAAGAGCTTGTTAGAAGCAATCACCTCATAGGGATTCTCTTGTGCATCAATAGTGCCCTGCTGTAAACCGATATAGACCTCAGAAAAGGTCATCGGCGTAGGAGCTGCACCTAATATTTTCCAAAAAGCTAGATGAAAGGGATTCTCCATCGTGCGTATCTTCTGCCCTTTAAAGTCTGCCAAACCTTGCACTTGCCTGTTAGTGGTCATTACACGAAAGCCCTGATCAGCATAACCCAACAACTCATAACCGCCACGTTGATACACCTGACTAATGCGGCTAAGGAAAGCAGGGTGATCAACAGCACGACGAACTGCTTGGATGCTGTCGAACAACATGGGCATATCAAACACAGCGATGTCATCCATAAAAGGCACTTGGGGCGCTGTATTCTGCACCACGAAAGGAATGTCTCCATCTTTACACGACTCTAACAGTTCTCTGTCACCTCCTATCACGCTGTTGGGATATACCTGAATTCTCATTTCACCATTACTAAGACTGGCGACTTCATCAGCAAACTTCTCTGCAAAGATTTGCGTAACGGTATTCTCAGGGCTGGAAGTACCCAACGGCCATGCATAACGTTGTTTGCCATTCCCTGAAGAACATGCTTCCAACAACAGTGCCAGCAACAAAGAATTAATAATGTAAAATGAAAAACTAATGTTTCTATTTGGAGTTATTTTCATAATATTCTTCCTGAATATAATTCTCGTTCTACAACAACATCAAACTTATGGCAGGTACAAACGTTATTAGCAGCAATGCAAAGAGGAACAGCGCAATCATGCCAACAGCTTTACGAGCAATCTGCATTACGGATATCTTCGTAAGCGAACTGGCTACAAAAAGATTCACGCCTATTGGAGGTGTGACAAAACCTATAGCAAGGTTCACCACCATCATCACACCAAAGTGAATGGGATGCAGCCCAATGGCTGTTGTGATGGGTAGCAAGATGGGGGTGAGAATTAATATGGCAGGAGTTGTATCCATCACCATACCTACCAACAACAAGAACAGGTTAATTACCAGCAGCAAGATGATGGCGTTGGTGAAATTACCCAACATCCAGTCACTCACTATCTGAGGTACCTGCATTAGGGTTATGACGCGCGAGAAAGCCATAGAAGCCGTCAAGATGAACAGTATGGGTGCATAGGTTCGCATGGCCTCGCCAAAGAATGACCACAGTTGGCTGATATGTATTGTCTTATAGATAAACAGACTGACCACCAGTGAGTAGAACACCGAAATAACAGCTGCCTCTGTGGGCGATGCCACACCACTATATATTGCTCCTAAAATAATAATAGGACTGAGTATTGCCCAAAAACTATCAGCAAAGACTTTCCAAAACCCTTTCTTGTGTAAAACTTCTATCTTTCTATCTATTTTCTGCTTGTCCTCTCCATTTCGCTTGCAATAAACATAGGCAAAGCCTGTGAGAAACAATGCTATTATGATGCCAGGTATAATGCCTGCAATGAAGAGTTGACTGACAGACTCCCCCGATGCCAAGCCATACATGATAAAAGGAATACTAGGGGGAATAATAACACCCAAGCCACCAGCTACAGCCACAATGGCAGTAGAGAAATCTTTTTCATAGCCAAGCTCTACTAACAAAGGGATAGTCATACCACCCACCGCTGCTACAGTGGCCGGGCCAGAACCTGATATGGCACCATAAAACAGACAAGTAAAGATTACCGCTATGGGTATGCCTGCCGTTCGCTTGCCCAAGAAATAAGAGAATACATCGAACAGTTTAACAGAAATCTTGCCATGCGACATTAACACTCCTGCCAGCACGAACATGGGCACTGCCAAGAGTGGGAAACTATCGATGCCTCCCACCATAGAGCGAATAACGTAAGTAGCAGAAGCCGTGAACGAATCATCAAACATACCTGGCATTACTGACACGATACCCAACGACACTGCCACTGGGATGGCCAATGCCAGAAAGACAAAAAAGAGCAATATGGTGATGATACCCGACATCTTCTTACATGATTGATATTAAGAACTTGGAAAGCAACCTTGCATTGACTCCCTAAGTTCTGCCCAGTTACGGTATTCAGAATTATGCAGGTAATTATGCCATTGCAGAAACCAACGTTCAAGTATCCTCACACAACACAGACTGAAACATACAAGCGGAGCCGACTGGATGAAATACATAGGTATGCCACAAGCAGGACTTACCTGTCCGCTCTCAATGGTAGATTGGAGGTAATGCCAGGCATAGGGTATCAAATAGAGAAAGAATGCAAGTTCAACCGAAAGGTTGAATATCTTCACCAACGCCCTGCCTTTCTTGGAAAACAAACGAATGATGGCATCTATACGGATAGAAATGGTGAGTTTTGTACATAGGCTAATGCTCATGAAAGCCGACCAAATAAACATATAACGAGTAACCTCTTCTGACCAGGAAAGCGACATGTCAAATACATAACGGCAACAAATCTGAATCATCATCACAACCGCCATGCCACATAGCAGCGATATCATGATGCTTTCCTCCAACCTATCCCATATCTTAGAGATTCTACCCCTCATAATTACGCTTTAAAAAATGCCGACCTCTTTCAGCCATTGCTTCATATAGTCTACATCCATTTGCTTACCCGTCCACAGCTGAAAAGCAGCTGCACCTTGAAAGAGCATCATACCATGACCATTCATATATCTACAACCAACCTCGCGTGCCATTTCCAAGAACTTTGTGACTGGTGGGGCATATACCGTGTCAGTTACAATCAAATCGGGACGCAGGAAAGTAGTATCAGGCAACCAGGTGATACCTTCATAAGGTTTCATACCCAGCCCCGTAGCGTTGCTCAACAAACAGCTGTCAGCAATCTCTCTACGCAAGGCAGCATGGTCAGCCAAGTCATAGATCGAGGCTTTGCAGTCAGTAAACTTATTAATTTTGCGCACCGTCTCCTCGCCTGCTTCATAGAACTGATCCTTCACATTGAAAATGGAAATTTCTGCCACACCATCCAGTGCAGCCTGTATCTGAATGGCAGTTGCAGCT
>Ga0247611_10011580_pt1 | contig 10152 bp, 10 predicted proteins | sample 177DNAGHGhighgp2_FD_192422 | JGI IMG/M metagenome (GOLD analysis project Ga0247611, IMG submission 192422) | Sheep rumen microbial communities from Palmerston North, Manawatu-Wanganui, New Zealand - 1770 DNA GHGhigh gp2 | ecosystem: Host-associated > Mammals > Digestive system > Stomach > Rumen... | reverse complement strand
TCAAAAAGCACTTGTCCATCATTATAGCTTACAAAGAAATATGTTGAACGATTACCCTCTTCATCTTGTTCATGTTCTACATGTACTATATAGTTAGTATTACCATTACTATTCATTTTAGCATATTTTATAATACTATCAATATCTATATTATTTTTTGCTAAAAATCTTTTTTCTTTTAATTCATCAAGTATTATTTTGTCTACATCTTTTTGTTTATTTACTGTTAACTGGCCTGTTTCTTCGACTTTTTGAGCAGTAGATTCTATAGTCGTATTATTTGTAGAATTATTATTTGTAATATTTTTATTTATGACATTTTTTTCTATATTTTGTTTATATATAAATCCGATTGTAATAGCTATTAAAATTACACTTATAATTGCAGTTATTAATAAAACTATACTTAATTTTACCTTTATTGGCTCTTTTTCTTCCATTTAAAATCCCTTTCTCTCAATTTTTTAATATGATGAAAGTACATATAAATATCCCACTTTACCATTTGAAAGCTTTACTTTACATGCTGTACAGCCTGAACCATCAACATCAGGTTTAAATGACATACTTAATAAATTAAATTTTGTTCCTTTTTTTACTATTTGAGATTTATTTTCTTTTCCTATATTTTTCTTGTTTGTTGTAAAATAAACTTCGTTACCAATTCCTCCATATTCTTTTTTTGTTTTGAAATCTAATTTGGCTACATTTTTATAAAGTGTATTTATTTTACTTATTTTTCCATTATTTAGTTCAAAATATTTGCTAACTATGTATGGTGAAAAAATTGCTTCAATGCAATCTCTACCTACAATTTTTCCTTTTTGGTTTACTTTTATTTGTTCATTTGGAAAATTTAATTTTTCTGTGTCTGCAATCTTTTTTATTGAATTGTTCTTCTTTTGATATATATCATACATATAATTTATTGCATCTCCAACAGGCTGAGTTTCTATTATTAATTCTAATGCTTTATCGCTTTTATTTAAATCTACTACATATAAATTTGAAAATTCACTAAGAGTATCGATTTTTTTACCATTTACTGATAACACAAAATTCACATCCACATAGTCTAGTTCTTTATCGTACTCTTCTACCCTCTTTACCATAATTACATCTTTTGTTCCGTCTCCATCTAGATCATATTTGTATTCTCCGTAATTTTTTATTTCTCCTATATATTTAAACTTTTTTGCTACATCTTTTAGGTCATAAAAAGTTGTACTAAATTGTTTTAATTTGTATGGCTTATTTTTTATTGTAACCTTACAATTGTACTTTTTTCCTCCAACTTTTGCTGTTATTGTTACTTTTCCGTTTTTCTTAACATAAACTTTTCCTTTTGAATTTACTGTGGCCTTTGATTTATCTGAGCTACTCCATTTAATTTTTTTGTTTGTTCCTGTTACCTTTAATTTATATGTATAACCTTTATACATTGTTTTTTTAGTTGCACTAATTTTTACTACTGCTTGTACTTTATTTTGCATTTGTGGCATTAATACTAATGAGGACATTATAATAATTGTTATTACTAATAGTTTTTTTAATAATTTCATTATTTATTCCCCTTTCCGTTTTTTATAATATTTCTACATTTTGGTAATATTCCTTATTTTGTTTTTATTTTTGATGTTTTACTCCAAGATGAATAATACTTCTTTCCATTTACCTTTTTATATGTTCTCATTCTTACATAATATTTTTTATTTTTCTTTAAATTTTTAACTGTTTTTGAAGATGTCTTGTTACTCTTAACATTTACAGTTGTATTTTCTGATTTAAATTTACTATTTGTTGAATACTGTATTTCATATCCTGTAGTTTGAGTTGTGTTTTTATACCAATTAACTTTAAATGCTTTTTTGCTTGCTGAAACTTTCTTTACCGTAACTCCTTTTGGTTTTATTTTATATGTTAAAATTTTTGTACCTTTATAATCGCCTTTAAATTTAATTGCTATTGTATATTCCCCAACTTTTTTACTATTTTTATTTGAATATTTTATAGTGTAGTTTGATTTACTAACTGTTTTACCTTTACCATTTTTCAATATTACAGTTGGTCTATGTACTTTACCATTGTACTTAAATGATGTATTTGATAGTTTCATTGTTTTTGGGAAATATGTCCTACCGCAGAATATACATTTATATGTAATGCTTCCATCTTTAGATTCTTCAAATTTATATAAATGTGTGTCTTCTACTATTTCTATAGGTACTTTGCATTCAACACCTAAAAATCTTACAATCATATAATTATCTTTACCAATTTTAAATGGATTAGGATAATTATAAAATCTAACTACGCTTTCTATTTTATTTCCGTTTTCATCATAAAAGCCTTCTCCAAGAGTTACTTCATGACCATCAACATCTTCTCCAAATAATTCCCTATATTTATAAGTTTTCTTTGTATTATCTTTATATTCTACTTCTAATATATCCCCCATATGTTTAGTAGGCCCGGTCAAGAATTGCATCTGTAGCAATGTAAGATTCTTTAGTAGTATATTTTATTGCTTTTACAGGGCTTTCAGTAATTTTAACAGATATTTTCTTCTCTATACCTAAAAATTCTATTGTAGCATAATTATTTGTACCTACTTTCCAATGAACTTTTTCTTGATTATCTGAAAATTTTGGTTCTTTGTATTTGCCATTTGAATCTATGTAACATAATCTTGTTCCATTTGAATCATAATAAGAATAATTATCGTCATACCCTCCATAATATTTATATGTATGTGTAGTTCCATCATTATATATAATTTCTATAGTGTCCCCTTCGCTTTGTATATCATGATAATGGAAATATTTATTTCCATTATCATCAGTCTTAAAATCTCCATCATCATTTTCTACCAATACAGCCTCTTCTTTTAAAATATAATTAAAATCCTTAATATCTTCAATTTTTTCTACTCCAAGTACTTTACTATTTATACTAAACATCAACAATGATGCAAAAAATATTGCATTTAATATATAAATCTTTTTTAATAATTTCATTATTAAGTCCCCTTTCTTTTATATCTCTATTATTATTTTACATGTCATTTTTTATTTCTATTATTAAACTAGTTAAATTTATCTTTTTTATTAAATATAAATAGTTTTTATTGTAATTTTTGTACATTTTCCATTTTTAAATTCAAAATTATAATTTGGAAATAACTCTCCTGGTTTTGGATTTTCTGTAATGCTTTTAAAGTCCTTAAAATAATTTTTAGCGGTTGTATCTTTTATTACTTCTTCCTCATCGATACTTCCATTATAATTTGTGTAAACACATCTTGTATCTTCTTCTACAGTTATTTTTTTATAATTATCTGTTGTTTTAAAACTAATTCCTTGTTGATTAATTGAATCTGCATATCCTTTATAAACTCTTCCTTTTAAAGTGTATTTTCCATTATTTTTCTCCACATCTGTAACAACAAATATCTCTTCAAATTTTTCATCATTTAACTCTAATTTTTTTGTAATTTCTTTATATTTATCTGTTTTGTTATTTTGATTTTTGTTTGCTCTTATATAAGTTACAATTGCTTTTTCTCCAACTACATCTATTTCTTCTTTTATAATATCTTCATCTTCAATATATTCAGCAGTATGCCAATCATAATTTCCTTTTATATCTGTTGGGACACCATATTTTACAGTATTTCCACTGATTGTATATGTACCATCGTCGCTACTTGCAGTTATTCCAATAGCATATGATAGAATTCCATCTACTTTAAACTCCATTTCATTAGAATAACTAATTCCTGTTCCCCATGCAGCACTTAAACCTATATCATCTCCATTGGAATTAACCACTTTATCTGCTTTCCATTTTCCAATAATTTTATTTTTTGTAGTATCTTTGCTAACATTAGAATTTTTTTGTGTATTTTGTTGAGCAGAATTATTTTCACTTGTATTAGATGTATTTTCGTTGTTCTCTTTTTCTTCTATATCATCTTGAACTATCTCAGGAAATGTAAAACTTGAAATAACGCATTTGTTGTTTATATTTTCAATTTCAAATAAAATATTCCCTTCTTCTTTGGCATCTACTTCCAAAATAGTTATTATTTTTCCTTTATACTTTGTATCTGAATTTTCTATTTTTTCTATACTTTTCACTTCATATTGAACACCTGTTGCTCCAATATTTTTACAATATAAATCTCCATCTTTGTCGACATACCCACGTGCAAAATCTGTATTGAATACTTCTTCTGTCATATAATTTAGCATAAATTCTTTAAATTCTGAATACTTTATATTTGTAGGCAAAATAGAACCTTCTCCATATTCTATTGCTTCTGGATATTCATCATTAATAACATTTTTTCCTGTTATTTCTTTCATCTTTCCTAAAACACTATAAGGACTTCCTTGGTATTCTCCACTTAAATCTAGATATTTCTGTAAAACCTCTTTAATTTCGGCTTCCGAAAAACTATTTTTAACATTTTCTGTATTAGCGGTATTGTCTTCTGATTTTATATTTTCTATGTTTTTCTTATATAAAAATCCTATAAATATTCCCATTATAATTATCACTATAATGGCAATTATTAGCAAAACCGTATTTAATTTTAGTTTAATTGGTTCATTTTTTTCCATTTTTCATCTTTCCTTTCTTTTTAAAATAGTTATACTTTTTTAACTATTTATTTCCTTGTCTTTAGACTCTTGTTATTTAAGTTAGGTTCATTTTTGTACTGCTTAGTCAGTCTTTTTCGTCCCCCCCTTTCTTTTATATTTTCATAATTATTCTTTATAAGCTAATACTTTTTATATTATATCATATTTTTTATTTTTTGAAATACTTTTATACTGGTTTTTAAGATTTTCTAATTTCTTCTTTTGGAATCAAACTATAATCATACATAACCTTAGAATGATTATTAAGTATAAGCTCTTTAGCAATTTCTTCGTTTGTTTCTTTATCTGTAATTATTCTATAAACCTTACTATTTCTGTAGAATACACCTTTTTCATCCTTTGCATAGTGATTATCTTCTTCTATTATTTTGTAATTTTTATTTAATTCAACTGTGCTTCTTAATTCTCCATAAAGATAAGTATCATCTAGCCATACTCTAATTTGAATTGGATATTGAGTTGTATTCTTAAATCTATAATCTAATGCTTTATAACTAATTGATGTACCTGTTCCAAATGGCTCTCTTCTTTTTACATCTGGAAATAATGCATCTGAATGATGATGTAGCTCTGTTACTTCAAGTGGTGTATGTAAAACAAGCCAATGAATCATATTTGCCATTTGACAAAGTCCTCCACCTATTCCTGTCTTCATTTTGTTATTACTGATTACTAACCCTTCTTTATATCCTTTTCTTTTTGTTGCATCTCCTACTAGATTCCAAAAAGAAAACTCTTCACCTGGATTAATAATTATTCCATCTATTTTTTTGCTCGCTAATTGTAAATTCTTTGTCTTGTTTTTTTGTAAATTCATATCTACACCTTGTAATTTTCTTAGTAATAATTTTGTATGTCCTTTCCATATATATTTAAGGTTTTCTTTACTTTTCTTTTTTGCAAATTTTCTTCCTTGCAAAAAATCTTTTATATCTTTTTTTCTTGCTTCTTTAAAGATTGATATTTTGTATGCAATTGGACCATATTCACAAAACAATTTTCTTCCCATTTTCAATTTTTCCTTTCTACTTGTATTATTGTCCATATTTTTTCAAAATCTAACTTAAATATTTTTATTGTAATATATTTATTAGATTATTTTTTCTTTATTTTGGTTCATTTTCGTACTGTTTGGTCATATTATATCATTTTACAAATTAAAATGCAAAAAAATCAAAGTTTCAAGATGAAAAATTCCGCCGTGTGAATTTCACACGGCGGAAGGATAAGTCTAAGGGGAGTGTTTTCCACACTCGCAGTATACTTCTGCTTTTGAGTAGTACTCTAATCACTCCCTCCTGACTTGATAAAGAAATTGCTTTCCTGATATGTGTCAGGAAAGATTTCTTTCTTTTCTTTTCTTAATTTATTTTGATTATATTAATCTAAATTATATTTGTCAAGTCAAAATCATAAAAATTTTTAAATTTTTTTATTTAATTTTTCCTATTAATTCTTCGGCTTGTATTTCTTCTATTTTCACTGTTTTTATCACGTTTTCTAAGTCTTCATCCGCTTTAGTTTTAGCCACCATATAATTTCTTGTATGTCCAATCCAAAAATTGTCTTGCTTTTCTTCAAATAGAACTTCTACCTCTTTACCAATGTATTTTTCATTAAACATTTTCATATTTTTTTCAGATAATTCTATTAATCTTTTACTTCTTTCTTCTGCAATATTTCCATCAACTTGGTTTGGCATTTTTGAAGCTACAGTTCCATCTCTTTTAGAATATTTAAATACATGCATTTTGTAAAACGCTATATCTTCAAGAAATTTATATGTTTTATTAAACTCTTCCTCTGTTTCACCCGGAAATCCAACTATTATATCTGTTGTAAGATTTACATCCTTAAAATATTTTCTAAGACATTCTGTTACTTGTTTAAATTCTTCTGTAGTATATTTTCTATTCATTCTTTTTAGAGTTTCATCACATCCACTCTGTAAAGATAGATGAAAATGATTACAAACTTTATCTAATTTTGAAAGCCTTTGTACAAATTCATCTGTAATAATAGTAGGTTCTAAAGAACCTAGTCTTATTCTTGCAATTCCATCTATTTTGTTTAAATCTTCTAATAAATCTATAAGATTGTAATCTTCTTCCAAATCTTTTCCATAAGAAGCAATATGTATTCCTGTAAGTACTATTTCTTTTATTCCTTGTTTTACAACGTTCTCAACTTCTTTTAAAATGTTTTCTTTTTTACGACTTCTCACTCTTCCTCTTGCATAAGGAATTGCACAATATGTACAAAAATTATTACATCCATCTTGAATTTTAATCTCTGTCCTTGCCCTTTCTGTAACGGTAACACAGCCATATTCATCATATTCTTTTTGCTTTGAAATATCATCAACCGTGCAAAAGGGACCGGTTCTTTTTTGCCCGGACATTTGGGACCGGTTCTTTTTTGTCCGCGTGCAAAAAAGAACCGGTCCCAATTGCACGCTCTACATACTTTACAATATCCTTTTTTTCTTTATTTCCTAAGATTATATCTATTTCTGGCATTTTCTCCAATTGTTCTTTGGCAACTTGTGCATAACATCCAACAGCTACAATTATTGTATTGTTTTTGTCTTTTATTCTTCTTAAAGCTTGTCTTGATTTTCTATCTGCGATATTTGTAACTGTACAAGTATTTACCACATAAATATCCGGATTATCTTGCAAATTGCATATTTTATATCCAGCTTCTATAAACTTTTGCATCATTCCATTAGTTTCATATTGATTAGTTTTACATCCTAGTGTTAAAAATGCTACTTTTTTTATTTGATTCATTTTATTTTCTTTCCTTCCTTAGCTTAAACTGTCTTGCTTATTTTAATTAATCAAACTTTATTACTTTTCATTTAAGTATTATACCACCAAAGCTCAAAAAAGTAAAGAAAATACCCAATTTATAAGTGTTTTCTAATCTATTTTATTGAATTTTTGAAATATCCTCAATTCTTCCTGCAAAATATGGTACATCTTTTCCTTGCTCTTTTAAAAATATAGCAAATGTATCATCTATATAGAATTTTCTTGGTTGCTCAGGTTCTTCTGAAATTATTGCATTTGTTTTCATATCTATTATAGCTTCACTTTTTATTTCTCCTCCATTTTCATCTAGAGAAAACTTAATTGATTGAATTGCTTTATAAATTTCAGCCACATTATGATCTAAAGTTAAAAATTCCTTATCTTGAAATTCTGTATATTCCCTTTTTTGATTAACTTCTAGTTTTGGAGCTTTGAAAACATCTATATTGTTAAATACTTCGTCTCCTTCAAATTTATCAGCATATTTATTCATATTCTCATAAATCTCTTTGAAATTAGAACCTTTTGGATTTTTGTAAAAAATCACTTCATCTCCTGATTTTGTATTTATACTAATTGCAAAATCATCTTCAGAGTTATAAAATAGTACATCAATTTGGTTACCAACTTCACTATCTGTTTTATCATCAATACCAAAATATTCTACATCATTATATTTTGTGCCAAATTTTCCTTTGTCTAATTTATCAAATTTTTGCATAAACTCGAATTTTCTATATAACATACAATAAAACAAATATCTTACTGTATCGGGACGAGCACCATTTAATGCATCATCAGACCAATCTATATCATCTATTATGTCACTTTTTTGATTAAATTTTTCTAATATTCCTTTTTCGATTTTATCTTTTAGTTCAAGTGTTTTTAAGCCATAAACTTTGTAATAATACTCATTTGAAATCATATCTGAAGTAAATTCTTCTTTGTTTAAATTTTTTGCCATTTCTTCTTGTGGTGTAAATACAATATCTTTTTTTACTACTTCATTTTTCATATCATTCCATACAAGTTGAAAAGTCGCACACCAAGCACTATTTCCTGATATTTTATCTTGCATTGTTGGCACAACATTTAATCCTTCGTTATGTTTAATATCTGTAGTTGGTTTTTCATCTCCTTGATTGATACCTGCAGGTACACTACTTTCGTCGCTAGCAGTTAGGCTTTCATTCCTTATTTTATCTTTCTCTAAATTCAAAACAATAGCACAAATTATTAAAATTACTAAAAATACAATTACTAAAATTATTATAAATGCCATTCCTAAACTAATTTTTGTTGACTTTTTTTCTTCCATATATATTTATCCCCTCTTTTGTTTATATAATTATTATAAAATTCTTATCAAAAAAAGTCAACAATTTTTTTATTCATCTTCATCATATACTATTTCTTCTTCAAATTCATCTTCTCCATCATCATCCAAATCTTCAATTTTTATTTGCTCTTTTATTTCCTCTTTATAGCTATTTTCATCTTTTCTACAATTTTTCTGAATTGTACTTATAATTTTATCTGTTTGTTCTTTTTTACATTGCATAGATTTGTTTACCATATTTTTAACCTTTTCAAAAAGATCAGGAACATAATCTAAAAGTTTATCTAATGATGTTGAATGATTTACAGGCAAAAGCTTAACCATATCACCTTGTACTATCAAAAATGCAACTGGTGATAGTGAAACACCTGCTCCTGCACCGCCCCCAAAAGGAAGTCTATATTGAATTTGTTCATTTTTTTCTTGTTTTTTATACTCATTTAAAGTTTCACCTTTAAACTCACTTCCACCAGCTGTAAATCCAAAAGATACCTTTGAAATTGGAATTACAACTATATTGTTAGAAGCCTGAATTGGCTCACCTATTATTGTATCTACATCAATCATATCTTTTATGCTATTCATTGCTGTAAGCATAAGCCCTTCTATTGGATGCTCTGTCATTTTTATCCACTCTCCCTTTTTTTAATAATTTTATTATATCTATAATATTTTCCATCTTAAAAGTAATTATACTATCTAATTCTAATTTAAAAATATTTTTATTTTGATATATTGGGAAAATTTTATAATCTATATTTTTATTGCTTATAGTTTTTCCACCTATATAATTTGAAACAATTGTATATCCTACGCCTACCCCAATTGCAGTAATTGATGGTTCTTCTGTACCAATATAAACTTTTAAGTCTAATTTTTCAATTATGTAATTAACTTTATTTAAAAGCTTAATCGTATCTAATTTTAACTTATTTTCATCAAATTGTTTTTGTATCCTCTTTTTTACTTTATCACTTTTTAAATCTATTTTCTTCAAATCTATTTCAGCTATTTTTATTTTTTTTAAAACATATATTTTTAGAGAAACTTTATTGTTTTTATTTGTAATTTTATTTTGATTTTTTGGTAATACTATTTTAAAATTTTTAATCTCTAATTTTACATTAATTGAGAAAAACAATTTTAATAGCACTAAAATTACTGCTAATATTATAAAAAAAATCATTTTTATTGTCCTTTAAAAATTTATAAATATATAAATATTCTTTTCATATTTTTTCCAAAAATTATTTATTTATACTTTTTTATGAATATCTTTTTTTCTTTTGCAAATAATAATACTATCCTAATTTTTTGGAGGTGTTTG
>Ga0247611_10011579_pt1 | contig 10152 bp, 5 predicted proteins | sample 177DNAGHGhighgp2_FD_192422 | JGI IMG/M metagenome (GOLD analysis project Ga0247611, IMG submission 192422) | Sheep rumen microbial communities from Palmerston North, Manawatu-Wanganui, New Zealand - 1770 DNA GHGhigh gp2 | ecosystem: Host-associated > Mammals > Digestive system > Stomach > Rumen ... | reverse complement strand
GCTTGCCAAGCACACAGTTTCTCTTTGCTGAGAGGCTTATCATAATGCTGTACCGCTTCAAGCATCACGCCAACAACAGAATCGACATAATGCGATGGCGCGGTATATTTCACGTTCTCAATGCCAAGCTTTCGGGCAATGGATGAACGAACCTGATCCACATTCAGACGTATGCCTTCTATCTCCGAAGAATACACCACATCGTATGTCAGGTTCTCTGCCATTGCTCGCAGTTTACTGCCAAATCCCAATGAACTCAACCTGCCATAAAGCAATCCCTGCTTACGGAATACTTTTTCCTGAAGGAGTGACACTTGGGAAGCATCCCAACGGAAGTCCGTCCAATTATCTCTTTCGTGTATATACATAACGCATTCCTACTTTGTGCGACAATACAACAGCCATAACGTCGCAAATTCTGCGACAAAGATACAAATATAATTCCGAATGGACAAATAAAACCGCCAATTGTCGCATATTATGCAACGTTTTTAGCCAATAATCGTCGGAAACCCTCTTCTGAAGATTAAAAAAAGACCTGCCCATGCGGACAGGTCCCTTTATTTTATATGTCAGAGTCTATTTACTCTTCCACGGCTGCCTGGGCGGCAGCGAGGCGGGCGATGGGCACGCGGTAAGGTGAGCAGGAAACGTAGTTCATACCCAGCTTAGCGCAGAACTTCACGCTTGAAGGCTCACCACCATGCTCACCGCAGATGCCCACGTTGAGCTCGGGCTTGGTGGCGCGGCCCTTCTTGGTAGCCATCTCCACGAGCTGGCCAACACCTTCCTGATCCAGCACCTCAAACGGGTCAACCTTCAAGATACCCAGTTTCTTATAGATGGCGAGGAACTTACCGGCGTCATCACGAGAGTAACCGAAGGTCATCTGGGTCAAGTCATTGGTACCGAACGAGAAGAAGTCAACCACCTGAGCGATCTGGTCGGCAACGAGGGCTGCACGCGGAATCTCAATCATGGTACCTACCTTGTAGGCAACGGTCTCACCTCGCTCGGCAAATACCTCTTGAGCGACCTTGTTAATAATGTCGGCCTGCATCTGGATCTCGGGCTTCACACCGATGAGGGGCACCATGATCTTGGGATGAACATCGACACCCTTGGCCTTGACGTTGAGGGCGGCCTCGATGATGGCACGGGCCTGCATCTCGGTAATCTCGGGATAGGTATTGCCCAGACGGCAGCCACGATGACCCAGCATGGGGTTGAACTCCTCAAGACCGTCACACACCAGCTTCACCTCCTCAAGGCTACGGCCTGTCTCCTCGGCGAGTTCACGCATGGTCTCCAACTGGTGGGGTACGAACTCGTGCAAGGGGGGATCGAGCAAGCGGATAGTCACCTCATAGCCATCCATGGCCTCGAAGATACCCTCGAAGTCACCACGCTGCAGCGGCAGCAACTTGCTCAGGGCAATGCGGCGTGAAGGCTCATCATGAGCAATGATCATCTCGCGCATGGCCTTGATGCGGTCGCCCTCAAAGAACATGTGCTCGGTGCGGCACAGGCCGATACCGTGGGCACCCAACTTGCGGGCAACGCTGGCATCGCGGGGCGAGTCCGCGTTGGTGTAAACATCCATCTTGCTATATTTCTCGGCAAGGTTCATCACGGCAGCGAAGTCGCCACTCAGGTCGGCGTCAACGGTTGCCACGAGTCCGTCATAGACCTCACCGGTGCTACCGTTGATCGAGATCCAATCGCCCTCGTTATAGGTCTTGCCACCCATGATGACGGTGCGGGCCTTGTAGTCCACCTTGATTTCTCCTGCACCCGAAACGCAGCACTTGCCCATACCGCGGGCTACGACAGCTGCGTGTGAGGTCATACCACCACGGGCAGTGAGGATACCTTGAGCCACGCTCATGCCACGCAGGTCCTCGGGAGAGGTCTCCAGACGCACCATGATGACTTTCTTCTTGCGCGAAGCCCATTCCTCGGCATCATCGGCAAAGAACACAATCTGACCAGTAGCGGCACCGGGGCTGGCGGGCAGACCCTTGGCCATCACCTTGGCGGTCTTGACAGCCGTCTTGTCAAACACGGGGTGCAGCAGCTCGTCGAGCTTGCCGGGCTCCATACGCTTGATGACGGTCTTCTCGTCGATGGCACCTTCACGCAACAGATCCATGGCAATCTTTACCATAGCAGCACCCGTGCGCTTGCCGTTACGGGTCTGGAGCAGCCAGAGCTTGCCGTCCTGGATGGTGAACTCCATGTCCTGCATGTCGTGGTAGTGGTCTTCGAGCTTCTGCTGGATGTCAACGAGTTGCTTGGCGCACTCGGGCATTGACTCTTCCAGTGAAGGATACTTGGCGGCACGCTCTTCCTCGCTGATGCCTTGCAATTTTGCCCAGCGGCGGCTACCCTCGGTCATGATCTGTTGGGGAGTGCGAACACCAGCCACAACATCTTCACCCTGGGCATTGATCAGGTACTCACCATTGAACAGGTTCTCACCGGTACCGGCGTCACGTGAGAAGCACACGCCAGTAGCACTGTTGTTACCCATGTTGCCATAGACCATCGCCTGAACGTTGACGGCCGTACCGTACTCCTCAGGAATCTGGTTCATGCGGCGGTACAGGATAGCGCGATCGTTGTTCCAGCTGTCAAACACAGCATAGATGGCACCCCACAGCTGATCGTAGGCGTCGGTGGGGAAATCCTTGCCGGTATTCTCTTTCACAGCGGCCTTGAAGCGAGCCACCAGCTCCTTGAGGTCATCAACATCAAGCTCGGTGTCAAACTTCACGCCCTTCTTCTCCTTCAATTCCTCGATGATCGCCTCAAAGGGGTCGATGTCGGTCTTGTTGGTGGGTTTCATGCCCAGCACAACGTCGCCGTACATCTGAACAAAGCGACGATAGCTGTCCCAAGCGAAGCGGGGATTGCCCGACTTCTGAGCGAGCGTCTCGGCTACAGCGTCATTGATACCCAAGTTCAGGACGGTGTCCATCATACCAGGCATCGACACGGGAGCGCCCGAGCGAACAGATACCAACTGGGGGTTGCTGGGATCATTGAACTTGTTTCCTGTCAGTTTCTCGATGTGCTCAATAGACTTCTTCACATCATCCTTGATCATCTCAACGACAGCTTCGCGACCCTTCTGGTTGTAAAGGGTGCAAATTTCGGTGGTGATGGTGAAACCCGGGGGAACGGGAACGCCAATCAAGTTCATCTCGGCAAGGTTTGCTCCCTTGCCACCCAGCAGGTCTCGCATGTCGGCACGACCTTCTGCCTGGCCGTTACCAAAAGTGTAAATCGCTTTCATTAACTTAGCTTTTTCTGGTGAATATATTAGTTATATTTATAAAATTTCTCTTTTGCGGTGCAAAGGTAGTCATTTTGCGCCAAATTTTAGCATAAATAGCCCTAAAAAACACATTATTTTATTATCATCGCCCGATTTTCTCAAATCTATTACATTTTGCAAGAAAAACAAGCATCTTTGATTACAGATTATCGACCCATTGGTGTCTGCTTTCACTTCACAGCCACCAAGTCAGCGACAACAAGGGTGATAGCCACATGTTACACATTCGCAGATTTGAGCCACCATTTTGGTCAAGAACCAACATTTTTAACAGGAAATGACCAGCGGGAACAAAAAAAGCATTATCTTTGCCGATTGTAAAATAAACAACATCACGAAATTTTGTATGGACAACAATACTAAAAAGATACTCGATGCCGACACCAACGGACTGTTGACCTATGAGTACATCGCCAACAATATGGGCAGCATCGACAACGAACTGCCTGAGCTGGTCGATAACATGATCCTCAAGGACAGGACAGGACAATTTGTGGTGAGCACAGCGCGTTACCTCAATGCCATCGACCGCGACAAGTACGCGTCCAGCATCGATCTGCTGGTCAAGGCAGCAATCGCCAAGGACCGTGACCACGTCTATCTCGCCTATCTCGCCTCGTCGCTCTGGGGCTCAGACTACAAGGAGCACGCCGCCGAGTTGAGTGCCAAGGACGACAACTTCCGCCGCATCTACAAGCGACTCTACCCTGTTGGAATTTAGGTTCAGGAAAAACCCAAAGCGCAATGAATATGAATCTTTTATTATCAATCCTGATGGTGGCACTCTCCATGATGTCATGCTCGGCAGGCAATGCCGGCAGCGAATCGGCCGCCGCCAAAGGCAAAACAGACAACAACAAAATGACGAAAGTCGAATTGGAAACCAGCTACGGCAACATCGTTGTCGAGCTCTACAACGAGACACCGCAACATCGCGACAACTTCATCAAGCTGGTTGAGGCAGGCTACTATGATGGCGTGCTCTTCCACCGCGTGATCAAGGACTTCATGATCCAGACGGGTGACGGAAACAGCAAGACGGCCGGTCCCGACACCTCGCTGGGCGACGGCGACCCCGGCTACACGATCGAAGCCGAGTTTGTCTATCCCAAGTATTTCCACAAGCGTGGTGCCCTGGCAGCCGCACGCACGGGTGACCAGGTGAACCCTGAACGCCGCAGCAGTGGCAGCCAGTTCTACATCGTGACGGGTAAGATCTACAGCAGCGATGAGCTCAAGATGATGACCCAGCGTCTGGCCGATGTCCAGAAGCAAGACATCTTCCGCCGTCTGGCGACCGAGAACCGCGAGAAGATCATGGAACTGCAGCAGAATCAGGACAATGAGGGCTTGAACGCCTTGCAGAACGAGCTCATCCAGCAGACCGAGGCCGAGGCAGCCCAGAATCCCTTCAAGCTCACCGACGAGCAGCTGGACGCCTACACCAGCATCGGTGGCACACCCCACCTTGACGGACAATATACCGTCTTCGGCGAGGTCATCGAGGGAATGGATGTGGTGGATAAGATCCAGAACGTCACCACCGGACGCATGGACCGCCCCACCGTTGATGTGAAAATCGTGAAGGCAAGAATCCTGAAGTAAAAAATTATTTGAAACCTTTTTATTGGGCTTATAAGTCTTATTTGGCTTATAGGTCCATTTTTCTTGTAAAAAAACAGCGAAAAATGAAAAAAAACCGCAAAATGGCTTTGCAATTGCAAAAAAGTGAGTAAATTTGGGGTTTAGAATTTAACAACAGGGTGCCACTGGCATTCTTTAAAACAATAGTTATTATGATGGAACCGCGTGAACAATCTGAATCGATGAACAATCTCGAGAAGGATCAGAACCTGAACACTGAGCCCCAGAACGAGGCCCAGGAAGTAGTGAGTGAAGAAGTAAAAGTTGAGGAACCCGTGAATCAGGAGGAGCCTGCCACCGAGGAACCGACAACCGTTGAACAGCCTGCCGAGAAACAGGAGTCCCAACGTCTGGAACTCACCGGCAAGAGCAAAGCCGAGCTGGTGGACATGATGCGTGCAACAGCAGCCCGCCCCATTGAGGAGGTGAAGGACGATGTGCAGGCCATCAAGGCAGCTTTCTTTGCCCTGCGCCGCGAGGAAGTGGCCAAGGAAAAAGAGGAATTCCTTGCCAACGGCAACAACGAGGCCGACTTCACTCCCAAAGAGGATGAAGACGAGAACAATCTGAAGGAGTTGCTCAACGTGCTCAAGGAGCGCCGCACCGAGTACAATGCTGCCCAGGAGGCCAACCGTGAAGCCAACCTCGAGAAGAAACGTCAGATCATCGCGCTCATCAATGAGATCGCCAACGACCCTGACAACATCAATCGCCAGTTCAACCGCGTCAAGCAGCTGCAACAGGACTTCAAGGATGCCGGTGACGTGCCCGCCACCGCCGAGACCGAAATCTGGAAAGAGTTCCAGCGTGCTACCGAGCGCTTCTATGATGTCCTGAAGATGAACAAGGAGCTGCGCGACTATGACTTCAAGAAGAACCTGGAGTTGAAGCAACAACTGTGTGAGGAGGCCGAAGCCCTCGACGAGGAGGCCGACGTAGTAGCCGCCTTCCGCAAGCTGCAAGAGCTGCACAACAAGTGGCGTGAGATTGGTCCCGTTGCCAAGGAGCTGCGCGAGGAGCTCTGGGCACGCTTCAAGGCCGCCTCAAGTGCCATCAACAAGAAATACCAGACCTTCTTTGAGGACCGCAAGAGCAAGGAGAAAGAGAATGCCGATGCCAAGACCGCTTTGTGTGAGAAGATTGAGGAAATCTCGACCGACAACCTCAAGACCTATGCACAATGGGACGAGGTGACCAAGCAGATCATCGCCCTGCAGGAAGACTGGAAGAAGCTGGGTTACGCTTCCCGCAAGGCCAATGCCGCCCTGTTTGCCCGCTTCCGCAAGTCATGCGACGAGTTCTTCGCCAAGAAGGCCGACTTCTACAAGGCCATGAAAGAGGAGTTGAGTGCCAACCTCGCCAAGAAAATCGACCTGTGCGAGCGTGCCGAGGCGCTGATGGATTCCACCGAGTGGAAAGAAGCCACCGACAAGTTCGTCGAGATGCAGAAGGAGTGGAAGACCATCGGTCCCGTGGTGAAGAAGCACAGCGATGCCGTGTGGAAGCGCTTCATCGCCGCCTGTGACCACTTCTTTGACCAGAAGAAGAAACAGAATGTCAACGTCCACGCCGTCGAGCATGACAACCTCAAGGCCAAGAAGGACATCATCGCCACCCTCAAAACGACGATCGAGGAGGCAGGCGAGGAGGCCGCCCAGACCGTTCGCGACCTGATGGACCGCTGGCAGGAGATCGGCCATGTGCCCTTCAAGGAGAAAGACAAGATCTATGCCCAGTACCGCGAGCTCATCGACAAGGCATTTGACACGCTCAACATGCGTGGCTCACGTCCTCGCAGCGAGGGCGGCTCATCGCGTGGACCCCGTCAGGGCAGCGACCGCAACCTGAGCGAGCGCGACCGTCTGGTCCGCAGCTATGAGCAGCGCATGAGCGAATTGAAGACCTTTGAGAACAACATGGGCTTCCTCACCGCCAACACCAAGAGTGGCAACTCACTGGTGCAGCAGATGGAGCAGCGCATTGTCAGCCTCAAGGAAGAAATCGCACAACTGGAGCAGAAGATCAAAGAGCTGGACAACGATTAAATCGTGACAACAGCAGACTTAATAATCGCATAGAATCGTAACGCAGAGGGAGCTTAAACGCTCCCCCTGTTCTACCATTGATATCACAGAGCACTACCATTAAGTCCCAATGAAGAGTAAAGGTCGATACGGACAATTTGTGAGATGGATTTTCAGCGTCATTGACTTGCTGATCGCTAACATCGTCTTTTTTGCCACCATGATGTGGAATCTGGGCGACGGATTGGCAAGTGACGTGATGTTATCTCGTCCGTCCTGGCTTGTACTGAATATCGCCGTGCTGGTGTGTATCTACTTCTATAGCGAGGTGCATGAGAGGCGTGTATTCTATGCCGAGAAAGTGGTGGGGCAAGCGTTCAAATTTATCCTCACCCATGCCGGCATCTTTATCGCACTGACCTCATTCCTCGGTCCCACCGATGCCCCATGGCAACGCATGTTGCTCTTCTATGTCGTCTTCTTCATCGCCCTGGCAATCTGGTGGGTGATTTCACGCCAGTTTGTCAAGCTATACCGCAATCGAGGCTTCAACTTCAAGCGTGTCATCGTTATCGGCGGGGGCACTGTGGGCGTGCGCCTCATCAACGAGATGCAAGGCGACCAGGGCTACGGTTACCACATCGTGGGATTCTTTGACAACAACCCGCGGGCCAAGACGGCATCAGCCGTCTATCAAGGCACTCTCGATGACGTGGAACAGTTTGTCAAGACCCATCAGGTGGACGAGATGTTCTGTGCCGTCCCCGACGTGGAGGATAACCAGAACGTGTCGCGCATGATACGCATTGCCGACAACAACGCCGTCGATTTCTACTACGTGCCACAGTTCGGTAGAACGGTTACACGACAGTTTGAATTGCAGTCGGTCGGTGATGTGCCCATCCTCGCCGTTCACCCCTACCCCCTGAAGAACCCGCTGAACAGGCTCGTCAAACGTGCCTTTGATCTGATCATCTCGACAGTGGCCCTCATCTTGTCGCCCCTGGTCATCATTCCTGTCGCCATCGGCATCAAGATGTCGTCACCAGGTCCCATCTTCTTTGTCCAGAAACGCACCGGCTATCGCGGACAAGCCTTCAACTGCTACAAGTTCCGCACCATGCGCATCAACGAGGACAGCGACACGCTCCAGGCCACAAAGGGTGACCCGCGTGTCACTCGCTTCGGCAACATCCTGCGTCGCACCAGCATCGACGAACTGCCGCAATTCTATAACGTGTGGAGAGGCGAGATGAGCATCGTGGGACCCAGGCCCCACATGGTCGCCCAGACCGAAATGTACAGCGAGCTCATTGACAAGTACATGCTGCGACACACCATCAAGCCCGGCATCACCGGCTGGGCACAGGTGCGGGGGTTCCGTGGACAGACCGAGGAACTCTGGCAGATGGAAAAGCGCGTGGAGTATGACGTGTGGTATGCCGAGAATTGGTCCTTCTTCCTGGACCTGAAGATCATGTTCCTCACAGCATGGAACGCCATCAAGGGCGAGGACAACGCCTATTGATCACAGGGCACACTTCCCCCCAAAAAAAGGACCTAAAGCCTAAAAAGAATGACTCGTCAGGAAAATGCTTTGATGCTTTTGAGGAGCTGTTACGGATATGACAGCTTCCGCGGGCAGCAATGGGACATCATCGACCACACCCTGGACGGCGGCGACAGCATCGTGCTCATGCCCACTGGGGGCGGCAAGTCGCTGTGTTTCCAAATTCCTGGCCTGATGAGCGAGGATGGCTTTGCCATCGTCATTTCACCGTTGCTTGCACTGATGAACGACCAGATCGATGCCCTGCAACAGAATGGCGTGCCGGCTCTTGCCCTGAACAGTGAGAAAAGCGAGAGCGAGAACCGCCAGACGGTGGATCTGCTCTTGCAAGGGAAAGTCAAACTGCTCTATATCTCCCCCGAGAAACTGCTCAGCGAGATTGACCGATGGTCCAGCATGATTACCGACCGCATCACCCTGTTCGCCGTCGATGAGGCACATTGCATCTCGCAGTGGGGACACGACTTCAGGCCCGAATACACCCAACTGGGAACCCTCAAGCAACGCTTTCCCCACATCCCCGTGATGGCACTCACCGCCACTGCCGACCGCATCACGCGCGACGACATCGCCCAGCAGTTGCACATCCCCGAGGCACGGCTGTTCATCAGCTCGTTTGACCGCCCCAACATCTCGCTCAATGTGGTACAAGGCTCCACAGGACGGCAAAAGTTCCGCCACATCGTGCAATTCATCAACCTGCACCGTGGCGAGAGTGGCATCATCTACTGCCTGCGCCGCAAGGATACCGAGAAGATGGCTGCCGAGCTGACCAGCATGGGCATCAAGGCCGAACCCTTCCATGCCGCCATGAGTGTCAAGGAGAAACAGCGCATCCAGCGTGATTTCATCAATGATGACCTGAAAATCGTGTGCGCCACCATCGCCTTCGGCATGGGCATCGACAAGAGTAACGTGCGCTTTGTCATCCACAGCAACATGCCGCGCAACATCGAGAGCTATTATCAGGAGATCGGGCGCGCCGGGCGTGACGGTCTGCCTGCCGACGCCCTGCTGTTCTATAACTACGGTGACATGGTGACCCTGCAGCACTTCGCCCAGCAGTCAGGACAGGTACAGATCAATATGGACAAGCTGCGACGGATGCAGGAGTTTGCCGAGAGTGGCGTCTGTCGCCGTCGCATCCTGTTGAACTACTTCAACGAGCGATTTGACCACGACTGCCACAACTGTGACGTGTGTGACAACCCTCCCGCACGTTTCGACGGAACCCGCTTTGCCCAGATGGCACTCAGCGCCATCAAGCGAACCGACGAACAGGCTGGAATGCGCACCGTGACCGACATCCTGCGCGGCTGGCGCAAGGCTGAGGTCATCGAGCGAGGCTATGACAGGCTCAAGACCTTCGGCGTGGGACGTGACCTGTCCGTTGCCGAGTGGAACGCTTACTTGTTGCAGATGTTGCAATTAGGCTTGTTTGATGTGGCTTATAACGAGAATAACCACCTGAAGATCACCGAATTTGGCAATGACGTACTCTATGGACGACGCACCATCGAGCTGAACAAGTTTGAACGGCGTGACTTCACGAGCCGCAAGCCTGCCGAGCCCAC
>Ga0247611_10011578_pt1 | contig 10153 bp, 23 predicted proteins | sample 177DNAGHGhighgp2_FD_192422 | JGI IMG/M metagenome (GOLD analysis project Ga0247611, IMG submission 192422) | Sheep rumen microbial communities from Palmerston North, Manawatu-Wanganui, New Zealand - 1770 DNA GHGhigh gp2 | ecosystem: Host-associated > Mammals > Digestive system > Stomach > Rumen... | reverse complement strand
GATTGATCCGTTATCGTGCGTCAGATGGTTCTCGCAGATGTTGTACGGTGCCGAATACTGAAGCTGCACCCAGCCGTAACCGTCCTCGTTGATCTCTCCGAAGATCTCTTCGGTGGTAACAGCTGTCCGTTCGGCTGTCTTTCTCTCGGAATTGAACACCATCTTTCCTACTGATTCCGACTTTTTGTCGGTTTCCGTAGCAGCTTCCGTGGCTTCTGTAACCGGTTCCGTCACCTTTTCCGTAGTTACCTGAGCCTCCGTGGCGATTATAGCCTGCTGCTTTTTGGCAGCGTTTTGGTTCATTTCGCTGCGCTCTGGCAGCACGTTCGCTTCGGCCACTTGTTCCGTTACGGCGGAGTTCTCGTTCACTATCTTGATGAATGTATCCACCCAGATATAAACCAGAGCTATGATGGCGCAGGTCACATGTATATACAGCCACAGTTTTTTTACCGTTATATTTTCCATCTGGTGTGCTTCCTCCTCATTGGTTTATGATGCATCCTCAGCCAGTTATTCGATAAGAACGGATATACCCTCAAATCAACTCCGGCGGCCTCTGCGAAGGAGAGCCAAAGCCGGAAATGGCTATCGATATGTATTTCTCCTTCAATAGGCTTCGTCATAATTCTTCTTATTCTTCCGGTTTCTATGTTTTCGACCTGCGGAGTCAGGTCAACCGCTTCTACACCCTTTATGACGAATGTCGTTCCGTCCGGAAATGTACCAATCATTTCTGCATCATGTATGTCCTTCAGTGGCATGCTCCCTCCTTTCTCCTATCAGCTCCTTCTTCCTTCTTTCATCGTCTGCCTTCTTCCAGGTCGTATAAAGAGCGATGCAAAGAGGATCCTTCACCCATTCACAGGCGCAAGCCTTGTAGTATTCCTTCTTCACGCTCTCGATTGCTGCTTCTACCGTCATCTCAATACCTCCACTTTGAACCTCTCCCCATCCAACCATGTTGCATTTCCACAATCATCAATCAGACAGATATCTCCATCTTCGCCAATATAGAAGCCGTCGATATCGCAGTAGACCAGATTCCCCTGTTTCGCCAGCTGGAAGATCACTTCCTCTGTCGGTTCTTTGCCGGTTGTGGTGTCAATCACTCTGAACTGGATCGGCTTTTCCAGCTTGGCCTTGAGCTCTGTAATTGCCTTGATCGCTCCGTTGCAGGCTTCGACGGCTCTCCGGTTGTACGGATTAAGATCCAGCTTCGTCAGGTTTTCACCCGTCAAAGGATTGAGCATGAACATATCAACCGTGAATTTCAATCCTTCGATAATCTCGTCAATCGTCATCCTTCTCCTCCTCTAAGTTCATTCCCTTGATAAGCTCAAGCGTCTGTTTGTAGTGTTCGAGGCTTGTTTTTATGTTGAGTGGAACATCATCGTTGAACACATCTTTTTTCTCGACAAATAACTGTTTTCTTTTCATGCTCCTCAGCTTCACGAGGTTTTCAAATGCACACAGGCACATCCAATCCAGTTCGCTCTGCTGATCCGTGACGCACATCCGGTTGATTTCTCCTTCGATCATGTGGGCCATGAGACGGATATCCATATTACTCATCCTGCACCTCCGTTGTCAGCGGATCAAACCTATCAATCTTTTCTTTATCTGTCTCGATAAACAAAACATCCGATTGTTTGGCATTTTTGTTATATGCAGCCAGACCATGATTCATTCTTCTTGCAGTCTCGCCAGTAAGCTCTATCGTGTCCACTTTTTTTAGTTTGTCGATAATGTCCTCTTTGGACCAATCTGCTCCCACAAGTACTATCGGCAAATTATAAAAGGTGTGAATATTATCATTATCCGGAAGCAAGCTAATGGCTTCATCAGCTGTTATTATCTTTCTCACCTGTTTTCCCCTTTCTGAACTGTGCCGCATTCGGACACGTTGCGAAGTGAGAAGTATATCCCACTTTATCTCCGCCCGGATCGAACTGTGTCCTGACGATGGTCCCATTCTCTGTTACCAGCGTCAAAGAGTCTTTCGCTCCTGGGTGAAGGTTCTCCGAGTAACTGATCGGCGCCGCATCAACCGGCATCGCCTTCCCCGTCCCCTTCATCTTGATCCATTTGATCTCTGCTCCGCAGCTCTTGCATGTGCTCATCTTTGCATCTCCTTTCCACCAGATCTTGAACCACATTTACGCAGATGAGTGTAATCATGAAGATCAGGATCACGCCTACCGGAGCAAACAGCAGGCAGCCTCCTATAATCACCAGCGTATCGTTCCCGGAGAAGATAAATGCGAATATGCAGACGATGTATGTAATCACGGCCAAAATGAGAAGCACCGACAAGATCTTCGTTATCGTCTTCTTGCTCATCAATTCACTTCCTCTCCATCATGTATTCCTGTCAGACATCTGCAACTGTCCCATTTGACGTAGTAACCACAGTTGAAGCAGTAGTTCTCGGTCACACCGTGGGAGAGTGTTGCTCCGCAGTTTCCACAAGTCCAATAGTCGTGTTTCTTACTGTATATGCCCTTGTGGTACTTTGGCTTTACACCCTCCCGCTGTCTGATGGCCTGTTCCATCTGCTGTGGGCTCAGATTGCAGGTTATGAAATACTGCCTATCGCTCACTCATTCTCCTTTCATCCTGGTACCTGTTCCAGCATATCGGCCTTTATGATCTCGTATGTGATATCCAGAGCCGTCCGGATATCTTTATACCGGCAGTTTGGCTTCTTATGGATTCTCGGATCTGTATCAGTCCAATCATTGATGGCATACATAAATTCAGATACGAAGATCATCTTCTTACCACGGCTCACGCACAGGTAATAGCAATTACAGTATCTCGGAATCCCTTTGCATGGCCGGAAGCCGTACTTCTCAAACTCCGAGACATCAACTTTCGGTTTTAGCATCCGTCCTCCTCCAATTTCTTCTTTGCGAGATCGAACGCCAGCAGATATAATTCAATAATTCCGGTTTTTTCTTTGCCGATCTCTGATATATATTCCCAGCAATCGCTGTCATATTCGCTCAGGGCATCATAGCCTTTGCTTCCGATTCCTCTTCGATCGTCAAAGTCAGAAAGAATATCATCGATGGTTTCATCTCGCAGTTCTTCTTCGGTTTCAAAGTCGAATGTCGGTATAAATGAAACTCCTTTCAATCTTTCGATCAGATCTTTTCTTGCCTTCTCCTCGTCATAGACATATATCGGACGGCTGTGTGTGTCGATTTTCTCTTCAAAATATCCCGGGTTATGAACATAGTCATCAAATTCATCCCAACACATGTTATGGAAGTTTGAAGCAATCAATTCGCCGAGATCTCCGGATATGTGCAGACGATAGTAATCTTCTTCAAACAGAAAGCGGATCCTGTACTCGCTGCTGTCTGGCTTTTGGAAATCAAGAATTTTGATATTGCCATAATCAGTAAACTTGGCAATATGATGTTCAAAATGTTTCTTTTGCACTTCCAGATTCATATCTAATTCCTTTCGTTTGTTCTACCTCACATATTTTCTGTGCATGGATGCAAGGTCTTCGTCATTCAGATCGAGATAGATCTGTGTCGTTGCTATGTTCTCGTGTCCCAGCATCTTCGATACCATTTCAATCGGCATTCCGTTCCTGAGCGCATTCGTCGCGCATGTCCTGCGGAACTTATGCGGATGCGCTTTTACACCTACGGCCTGTCCGATCTCACGGATGTTTGATTCAATCGTCCCGGCATTCAGATGCCTTACTTCATCAATCATCTGTGGGAATTGATACCACCTTTTCAGATCGTGGTGCTTCCGGAGTGTATGGAATGTTGGATCCGTGCATTTGATACACGCTGGGAAGACATATATGCTGCCATCCTTCCGATCAGCCATGTATTTGTCATAAGCAAAACGAGCAGCTGCGTTCATGTAGACATATCGGTCTTTGTTTCCTTTGCCGTGAACAAGTATGGAATTATCTTCCAGGCTTACATCGCAGATCTTAATCTGCGACAATTCCGTTACACGGCATCCGGTACTCAGCAGGATCTCGAAGATTGCCTTTTCCTTTGTCGTTTCCAGCCTGTCTCGCATCATTATGATTTCCTGATCACTGAAAGCCTCTTTCTTTGTCTTCTTCGCTTTTATCGGATCAATCAATGCCATCGGATTCTTGTGTATATAGTCGTTGTTCTGAAGCCACTGGAAGAACGACGAAAGGTTCCGGCGCTCATTATCACAGGTGCACGCCGACGCGCCCTGCATCATCCTCTTGGCGAACAAGATCCGAAGATCATCCGTTGTGATATCAATCACATTTTTTCCCATCAGTTCCAGCGACCTCGGAATCGTATCTCCGTAATATTCCAGAGTCCGCTTTGATAACCCTTTGATTTTCTTCGCCATCAGAAATCTTTTCAGAAGTGCTTCGTTTGAATCAGGTTCATATACTGTAAGCTGGGTAGACTTTCGCTCCATGGTGTAGTTCTCGAGCATTACATAGAGCACATTTTGGACAGCTGTCGGATCAATGCAGTATTTCTCGATCCGTAACATCACCTCGTCTATAAACTCCATCTCTCCTCCTAACAGCGATCACAGTCTCTGGTTACATATTCCTTCACCGGTTTGCTTCTCTCGATGCTCACATTGTCCTTTTTCCTCAGTGATACTTTCTTGTCGGCATACTGGATGCCGTGCTGCATAGCTGTGATCGAGAAGAACATTCCCCGGACGATCCCCTCCTGATAGCTCTCGTCCTTGTCCTCGAACTGCTCCAGCCTGGATTTCAGTTGATTCACAATCTCTTTCGTTTCAATGTCCATCTCTTCCCTCCTTGTCATCTCTGCTTGCTGCAACCATCAGAGCCATGAGAATCAGTCCGAAGAAACATCCCACGACAAAGCCTATTATTAAGCCTAAAACCATTTGCTACTCCTCCTCGTAATCCTCCACCCTCACGAACTTTGACCGCTTCAGGAGGCCGTGCCGGTATTTGCTGGCCTGACTGTAAATCTGCATTTCCGACACTCCTGTCATCCGTGAGAGTTCCGTTGCACTTCCTGCGACGGCCAGTGGTAGTTCGTACTTGTCTTTTGTCACCATCATGTAAAGTGCCACGCTCTCCTCCTAACTCACCAGCTTGTACCGGTCGAAATGTGTTTGATCTCCGTACCGGTTCTTCGTGTTCACCCGTTCCTTCTCGAAGTTGTATCCGCGATCTTTCAGCTCGAAGATCCGAGCTCCCAGCTGCGTGATTCCGAGTTCGGAATACGCCTCCCAGGATGTGATTGAGCCAAAGTCCTTGATGTACTGGAGCACTCTATCCCTCTGCGTCACCCTCTGTGCCATCCGTCTGCACCTCCTTTCTTCCGAAGTTCTCCCAATACGGATCTAGCTTCGCACCCTTGGTGAAGTAGGTGTCTCTGATGTCCGTAATGTTCGTTGCCTTCTTGATCTCTTCTTCGTGGATGTCCTCATAGACACCCAGTTCCTGCACAACACTTCTCCCGTCCTGCACGCCCGGCTTCACCTTGTAGCACTTGCACACAGGGTCATACTTTGTTATCCGTTCCATCTTCTACCTCCAAATCAAATATCGACATCTGCCCTGGGAGAGGTGTATATCTGACCTCTTCCACCGGTTCGTCCTCGTCTCCGTAGATCAGCCGGTAGCAGATCGGCCCGATGCCGTTCCTCACGCTGTCCGGATTGCTGATCTTCCTTCCGCATATCCTGCACTTCATACGCTGTGGTTCTCCATGTACTTTTCCAGGTCGTGCGCCGTCCGGAAGCTGAGCGTCTGCATACACTCCTCAAATATGCAGGTGATCCGGTTCCGGCACTCTGCGATCACGGTGTAGATCTTCCCGTCATCCATGCGAACCTGTTTGTATAGGTTATCCATACAACCTCCTAATTGTGCGTAGCCTCAAAGTTCTCGATTGCCCATTTGTTGCCGGATGCATACACCGCATTCCTTGTTCTGTCATAAGGGCTTAACATCTTGTTCTTGTGATAAAAGAAATCATCCAAAGCCTGATTCTGACCGCAAGAGTCGCAGATCATCGTCTTGTTGTCATACCGGGAGAGAGCCAGCAACCGCTTATACTCCCTTTGGCAGATAGGACATTTCATAAGATCCTCCTTTCTGGAGCTGTCCAGAAGACCGAGGGCAGCTCCAACGACATGCCTTACAATAAGTTGCGTCTGTGATATATATCCTTGACCAAAAGGATCGTTATTTGATTGCGACAGGAAGCACGATGGCTTTCATATCGCTTTCGTCCGACAGCAGCTTGATCGGCTGTCTGGCCGTCTGCATCTCCATGTAGATGTTCTCCGAGTCAAAGGACTTGATCGCTGCCATCAGGAGCCGGGGATCCATGCCGATCCGCAGTTCCTCTTTCACTTCATCATTCAGCTGGATCTCCTCGTTGTAGTCATTCCGGCTGTTGATCAATTCCATCCGGACCTTATCGCCGGAGAAGTTCAGCTTGATCGGATCATTGTCGAGCCGGCAGAGGTTCGCCCTGTTGAGCGATTCCACAAAAGCTTTCCGGTTGACCGCCGCCGTGAGCGGCATATCCTGGAACAGCTGATCCGTTTTGAAGAACTCACCGTTGAGCAGTCTGGACTCGATCATGATGTACTCCGTCTCAAACCGGACCGTGCTTCCGTCGGATGTGATATTCACCATTCCCTGGAGATCCATGTTGAGGATCTGCTGACAGGTGCGCTTCGGGATGTTGATATCAAACTGTCCTTCCTTCGGCACCTTGTCCCATGCCATCATGTGACCGTCCAAACCTTTGAAGTTCAGATATCCGTTCGCGCAGCTGAGGTTGAGTGTTCGCATCAGCTGATTTCCAGATCCGTCATCCACCGCAAAGAGCACATGCGTGATTCCGGCCAGAAGCTTCTCTGCTTCAACCTCGATCTCAAACTTCACATTTTCCAAACCTTTGATGGCCGGATACACTTCCGGGCTAAGGCTGGTGAACTTGTTCCGGATCTTCCCGCACTTCAATTCCATTTCCATGCCTGCTTCGATCTCTTTGGCCGTGATTTCCACATCTCCGGATGGAAGATTGCTTATCAACTGGAACATGCTCTCGGGTATCAGGAAGGACTCTTCTAATCCTGCCGAGATGCCCTCTAATTTGACTTGCACGGTCATTTCCATGTCAGAGGCGATCAAACACCCGTCTTTCAGTAAAACCGTCTGTAATGCGGCCATAGGCGTTTTCTTCGGAACGATTGCTTTCAATTTCCCGATCTTGGCTGCAAGTTCAATCTTTGGTATCTTCATCGTAATCTCCTTTCAATTCGATCCCATCGAGTATGCGGATGATCCCTTCACTCTCACTAACCCGATAGGGTTTCAGATCTTTTGCGTCCATATACTTGTGGCCGAACAGCTCCTTCATGTGTTCCCAGACATCCCAGGGAACCCGATAAAAGGATGCCAGCCCCATACTGACCATCACATAGCACCTTGCCCCGTGCCGGCTGTAAGTCCGGAAGAACTTCGTCTGCGTTTCCGTGACCACTTCCTGCTTGATCCTGTCTGAATCGGTGTGCTTTGCTTCAAACACGATCGCTGTTCCATCACAGAGGCTTCCCTTGAAATCGGGCTGACACTTCTTCTCAAACACGCATTCAAAGTGTCCTTTACCCAGTGGCCGAAGAACCTTCATTGCCTCCGGTGTCTTCTGGATACAAGCCACATTCAGTCCTTCGTATCTCGTCAGCGCATGTTCTATCCGTCTTTCAAAAATATCTCCTAAGGCCTTACTGCGCCTTCCTTGAATCTGCCTGCTCGGGTTCAATGTAGTGCTCCTCCTCTGCGTATGCTCTGATCTTCTCCAGGGTAGTTTGACCGATACCCGGAATAGTTGCGATTGCCTCGATGAATGCTGCCACCGCGTAGGTGCGTTCCTTTCTCAGCTCTCTTTTGATCGGCTGTGACTTATCAACAAGTCCTACCAGCTCCTCGTCATTCAGGTTCCGCAGGCTGACCGCTCTCTTGTGGATATACTTTTCCTCCGGTGTCAGCCTGCAATTTCTAATCTTTCCCATTTTCTCCTCCTTCCTGATCCGTGCATAAGCCTGCCAGAATGTCGGATCAGGATATCCTTCACTGTTTCGGGACATCGTTCAATTTGTACTCCTCGATCCACGCATCCAGACAATCGTGGCACAGATAACCGAGTGCGTATCTCGGGCCGCCTCTGCCGTACTGTACGGACAGGGCACACATTTCTCTCTTCATCCCATGCTTTCCGCAGGCATTACAGTCCGTTTCGTAGATACCTTTCCGGATGCTGCTGAGTTCTTTCGTCTTCAGCTTCTCCGGATACTGCTTCTTCGGATTGCTCGCATAGGCTTCAATGCTGCTTCCCATGAAGAGCGGGATCCCTTTCTTCTCGCAGTCAGCTTCGATTCCATCCACCCACTCTTCCTTCGGTGTTACCCGGTCCTTGTACTTCTTGGTGTCAGCACCGAGCACCACCCATTCAACCTCTTCCGGGATCTCTCCAACCGGCCCGAGTAGTGGTTCACATACCATGAACCGGTGTCCTTTGATCTCTGGGACCTTGGTCTTTCCTTTCGTGACCGCCCATCCGTACCAGTATTGATCTCCCTCCGGCAGGATGCCCTTCTTCTCCAGATCCTCGTATCGTTCCGGGAATGTGGTTACGAAGAGCAATCTCTGCTGCGTTCCTTTCGCCTGTTCAAACACCTCTTTCAACATCTCGTCGCTGATCCACGGTCCGAACATATCTCCTTCGTATCCAACGACCACATTTCCAGGTGTTTTCAGCTCGTCAATGATCTTCTTTCTGTACCGGAAGAATGTCGGGGAGAATCCAAACGGCCTCGATGCGTGCTGCCCTGTCTTGGTGATGAAGACATCATCCAGAATGAAAACCTCACCGTCCCGGCTGTACTGATTCGTCATGCTCTTATTGAACCGGATGTCTCCTGAGAAGGTGCCGCCTCGTTCCGTACATTTGCAGTGAGAGCAGTTCTTCATGCAGCCGCTGATTGGATTCCACATTCTGTCCGCCCATTCAACCTTAGTTCGGTGCATCCTCTCCCTCCTTCCAGTATTCGACGTAGTATATCGTCTTACCTTTGCCTTCCTTCTGTTCCTTCCCGATCCTGACCGCATACCCAGCCTTGATCAGGTATCCGGCAAGCTGCTGCCGGTCATCATCATTCAGTTTTCCCAAATAGTTGTAGATCTTCTGTCTTCCTGCCATCAGCTCGCCCTCCTGCGTTTCTTCTTTGCTCCCATCTTTTCCTCGAAGATCTTCACGAAAGCTTTGACCTCCGGTGTCATATTGCAGTTGTTCCGTCCCCGGCACTGCACCACATGATCATCTTTCCATTCGAGTGTGTAGTACGGTTTCTCCGGATCTGCCTCCTGCCGGATGAAGAAGATCCTCGTCTCACCCGCAATCACCCGCTGTTTATATGTTCCTACGCAGTGGTGAAGAGCTTCTCCCTCCCTGTCGAGTTCTTCGATCTTCCTTGGCAACCGGATCATCAGGCCGGCCACAGCCATGCTCTCTGCTTTGGTGGCCTTCTGCTTTTCGAGCTGCTTATTAAACTCTTTCATCAGCTCCCGAAGCCTTGCGTCCTTGAATGCTACATACTCGTTTGACTTCCGATCGTGTGCTTCCCAGAAATCTTTCGGAAACAGATTGAACTCATTTTTGAGGTCTGCCCCCATCTCCCTGATCCAGCGGATATATTCCACATAGTCTTTCATATCGACACCCACCCGTGAGTGCTGCGTTCCGATGTACTTCCAGAGCTTATGGATCGTGGTGTACTGTCTCAATTCCAGAACATCCTCAACATGGATGCGGTATAAATACTGCATATTGATCAGAGCGGAGAGCTCGTCTTCCGTCACTCGCTGTCCCAATTCCTGGACTTTCTGCAACACTTCCAGATCTTCCTTCCGGGGATTGCTGCTGACCTCTTTCAAAAGCAGGAAGTTCTCTCTCGACAGCTTCAGAACTTCACAGATATTCCGTCCATCCTGCATCGGTACCGTTCCCCATCCCATCAACACCTCTGCAAGGTTTCCAAACCCGATCTTGACCAGCTTCTCCATGTATGGATACTTCCGGTATCTGCCTATGAACACATTGATGAACCACGGGTCTTTCTGTTC
>Ga0247611_10011576_pt1 | contig 10153 bp, 11 predicted proteins | sample 177DNAGHGhighgp2_FD_192422 | JGI IMG/M metagenome (GOLD analysis project Ga0247611, IMG submission 192422) | Sheep rumen microbial communities from Palmerston North, Manawatu-Wanganui, New Zealand - 1770 DNA GHGhigh gp2 | ecosystem: Host-associated > Mammals > Digestive system > Stomach > Rumen... | reverse complement strand
TCATTTTTAAGATTTTACTTATCGTTTATAGTTTCTATATTATAAACTATAATTGAAATTTTGTATGATATTGCAATAATAAATTTCGCAACATTATTTCGTAACAATTAAATCAGAATGTAAAAACGTAACAATTTTATTATTATAAGACATAGGATAACTCTTATAATTCATTCTTAAATTTTCTTTTTAAACCTCCTTAAATTTATTTATCATACACGATTTCTTATATATAGTATATAATTATAACTTAAGTTAGCGAATTATTGAAAAATAAAAATTAAAAACGAAAAATAAACAATATCTCCTTTTTAATTAATAACATTATCGAATAGAATCAACAGATTTATGGTTCATTGTAATTATTTATTATTATTTATATGACCAATCTATTGATTCATATTCGATAACTCAGGAGATTATAACATGAAACAACTATCTTGCTACTATAGAAATCTCAATAAATTTTGCACCGATCTTAGCAGCTTCGATAGGTTTATAAGCAATCTTTGCTACCTTACTATTAGCAACTTTCTTTTTTGTTGCTCTAGCTTTGGTTGCAGCTTTACTATTATGAATTCTTTCTTTTGTCTCCCTAGTTTTTGTTGCCAACTTACTGTCATGGATCTTCTGCTTAGTATGATCCATCTTAGCTTTAATATTAACCTTTTTCTTTTTCATTATTTTAATCCTCCTAGAATTAATATTATTTATTGTTGTTCATATCTATATTATATAATTAAAAATAATGACTTTTACAAAAAGAATAGGGTGTAGAAATTAATCTACACCCTTAATATTAATTTCTATTATTCTTTCCATTATTTGGTTTATCTGGTTTCTTATCAGGAATACTTGAACCTGGTTCTGCAACTTTACCTCTATTCATATCATCTGGACGATCTGGTTTTTGAGGTTCTTTTGGTTCTTGTCCTTTAGGACCTTCACCCTTAGGTGGTTCTTGTGGTTTTTCTGGTTTCTTTGGTTCTTCTTTAACCTCTTCTTTTACAACCTTCTTTTTACCATTAGAAACTCCTTCTTTAATCTTTAAAGCATTAAGCTCTTTCTTTGTATCTTCAATCTTTTTGAGAAGATCAATCTTTGTATTCTCATTCTTAGTCATATTATATTGAGCTTTAAGTTTTCCTATCTTAATATTAAGATCTTGTATTGAAGACATATCTATATCCTCCTTTATAAGTATTAATTAGGAGTTGATTCTGTTTCTTCAGATACTTCACCATAATCTTCATCATCAGAATCATCTTCACTATATTCTTCTTCTGTATTTTCTTCTACAGGCTCTTCTGGTACTTCTTGCTTCTTTGTAGGAGATATCATTTCTCCTATAGCTGTATAAAGCATATATAATTTATCTCTTGTGATTGGTTCCTTGAGATCAACATGTACACATTCTGCTCCTATCTGATCTTTAATCTGTGGATTTGTAAGAAATTTCTCAATAAACATGTTGAATTTATATGGGTCTATTACTTTTAGACCCATAGTAATTATTTCATCTTGTGTAGAAGCAGGAATATATTCTTTTACATCATTATATTCCTTAGAATCTATTATTTCCTGCTCCTTATTAGTAAACTGTACTCTCATTTCTATCCTCCTTATAATCATATATCACATTACCAGTTGAATTATTTTCAAATTCTTCATAGTCTTTAAGTTTAATTATATCTACACCAGATTCATCTACTGCTAATGAATGACATATCATAAATACTTGTTCCATATTAAGATATTTTGAGATATAATATATAACTTTAATAAATTCTCCCTGGTTATGATTGTCCAATCCTGATCCAATTTCATCAAGATAAGCAATATTAAACTTAGTAGACGCTTGATATAATAATGCTAAATTGATTACCATACCCATCATCTCTACTTGACTCATAGATCCACTAGATATATCATCAGCTGGTAATCCAGATGGTCCAACAAATGGAATCTTAAATTCTTTCTCATTAATTATAAAATCTAATATCTTATATTGATCATTAAAAAGCATAGATAATATCTGATTAGATATTTCTAATGTTTTTCTCATATATAATTGAATAAATATTGTTTGTATTCCTCCACCAGTTGGAGAACAATATTTCTTTACAGTTTCGATTATATTAAATTGATCTATATAAGCATTATATTCTTCATAATATGAATTTAATAATACTAATTGTCCATCTAATTTACTTATATTATCTACCAATGGATCATCTTCTGATTTAAGTTTTTCCATATCTTGATTAAGTTTAGATATTACTTCTATAGACTCCATAGCTTTCGAAGATTTCTTATTATATTGATCAATCTTATCTTGATATTTATCTAATTCTTCTTTCTTAGATTTATATCTAATATATTCATTATAATAATCAGATTCTATATTAAGATTGTCAGATATAGTATTCTTTAAAGTTATATATTTATCAACTTCTTTTTTCTGATCATTAATAGTAATAATTAATTCTTCTCTTTCAGATTTCATATCATTTAAAAGAGCTTTATTATTATTCATTAATTGTACTTGATCTTTATAAGCTTCATACTTTATTTTATACTCATTATTTAATTGAAGTTCTCTTGAATATATTTCTAAAGCTGCTAATCCGTCTATATACCTTCTTGGATCTCTTTGATTATTAAATTGACTCATATTTAATATTTGTTTATCAAAATTCTTAAAAATATCTATTTTAAATATCGAATCTAATGTACTATTTTCTAAAATTAGGTCTCTAATATCATCTAAAACCATCTTCTTAGATTGTAAGAAATTCAAATGATCAAAAATTGCATCATATTTAGTGATACTATCCGATAATTTGGATTCCTTGCTTAAAATCTTAGATAATTCTTTATCTATAGATATTCCTTTATAATTCTTCTTTAATTCTATAGCTGATGATATGAAAGGGCAAGAATCCACATTACATTTCTTAGGTCTATTCTCTAATACAGACATAATATTTTTATCTGATTCAAGATTTAATCTCTGTTGTTTAACTATCTCTAATTCAGAAATAAGTTTATCTTGTTCTTCTTTAGCTTTTCCAATATTATTATTCCAATTAACAATAATATTTATATCATCAGAATTCAATCCATCATAGAATCTATCAATTCTAATAATAAAAGTTTCATAGAAAGATAATAACTTTTTAATTGGTTCTATTAATGATATATCTGTAGGTATATCTAATGATTTTAATTCTTTCTCTAATTCTTTTATCTTTTTATTAGAATTAGCATATTCAGAATCTATATTACTTTTTCCACTAGATTGATAACTATCTATGGTAGCTTCTAATTCTGTAATATTTTTAGATATCTTTTCTAATCTTTCAGAATTATTTCTCCATTCGTTAGATATAGAATCTAATTTAGTACTATAGAATTGCAATAACTCTTTATCTTTACTATACTTCTCTTCAATCTTTTCTGGTTTGATTTTAGATTTATGTACATATATAGACATATTAGATTGTATAGCTTCCACTTCATTATTTACAATACCGAAATTTCTAGTTATCTCTTCTAGTTCTTTTGCTTCAGATTCATCTATAGAATTTTTAGCTTGTATAGAAACAATCTGATTATTAATTTTTCTCATCTCAGATTGCAATTTTCCATGTTGCTCTTTCATCTTATTTAATGTAAGTTCTAAGTTCTCTTTAGATCCAATATTCTGTATCTTTGTATGTAAATTATTAATAGTAGATTTTAATACCAGAGATTTCTTGTTAAGAGTTTTATACATATTATTATAGACTTCCATATTATCTATTATGGAACTTGCAAATTTTTTACGTTCCGCTGGTTTTTTATCCCCTAATCCTCTATCAATACTAGATAATCTAGACAAAGATATATAATTAGCATCCAATTCAAATTCAGAAAAAATAATCTCCTTATAGGAAGTTACGTTTCCATTTTCATTCAATTCAATTCCATTCTTTTGTATGAATGCTTTAGTACCTTTTCTACCACCTTTACCATCAGATAATGAAGTTATATTAATATCATAGATATCTTCACCAGATAATAAACGTAATATCTTTCTACCATCTAAAAATTCAACAAAAGAAGAAGAATCATCTGGAAAAACGGATAATGAATTCATCAAAGTAGATTTACCACATCCGTTCATTCCAGATATAAGAACTATATTATGCTTACATTTTGAAAAATCTATTTCTAGTTTGGTTAATCCTAGACCTGTATAAAAGCCGATATAACCTTCAAAACAAGCATATAAATATCTCATTATACTTCTCCTTATACATTAATTATATTGAAGTAAATCAATGTATATTTTTATATCATGTCTTATTAAAACATGCTTTACAAATACCTTCTTTAGGGTTTGAGGAAGATCTCAAACCCTTGGTAACATCAATTATTTTATGACATTTAATACATTCAAATTGATCATCTGGAAGTTCTCGTTCTGAAGCCATGTAATAATCTTTATATAATCTAGAACAATCAATACATGGTAATCTATCTGCTTGATTTCTGGCATTTACATCTACATCTCTATACATACAACTAGTACATCTTTTGCCTTTAATCTCAAACATTTTCTCCAATCCCTTCTAATTAAAATTCTCTCTCCATATCATCTTTTTTCTTAAAACAATTTAAGAAATCTTTTGCTATATTTTTATCTACAGCTGATGGATAGAGTTTATCATCCTCTTCTGATCTATCCCATTTAATAGAATAAGTCGCACCACATCTTCTACATTTAAGATGCTCAAATGGATGAACTTCATGTGAAGCTTCCTTGCCAAAGATATTTACAAATATTAGGTCACCTTCGGCACCACAAGATACACATATATTTTTCTTTTCAAAATATATTGGATAATGATATTCTTTAATATTTATATCCAATAAAGAATCATCTCCTATACTAGAATCTGGGCCAATTCTAACTTTTACATCCATCATCGTTACCTACCTCCTATGAATGTTACTCTTTAGTTGTTACAGGTATACCATATACCTTTGAATGTTGTTCTAGCATGCATTGATAATCCATAATAATACCAATATAATCAAAGTCATCCCCATATCCTTTGAAACTATTATTGATATATTTGTAGATCTCTGCTAATAAATCTTGAGATATTATTTCAAAATTAGTAGAAGATATAATATAATAAATATCTTCCATCTCTTTCTTTTCTGTAGCAATATTCTTAGCAAATGGATAAAGTAATTCATAGAAATAATCTACGATAAAGGTCGATACTTCAAATCCATTATCACCAGTATAAAGCAGTGGTATATACTTACTACAGATTACAGGGATATTATATTTATACAATGTACTTGTAATAATCTTATCAAAAAGATTTACACAAATATTAAAAGCTAATTTAGTATCAACTTCTACATCTTCTATAAATACAGTATTTATAAATATTTCTCCCTTTTTAAGACTAAGAATATCAAATCCTTTTATATTAGTAAGACTCATATTTTCTTTTAATATAACAACTCTAAGATTCTTATAAATAGAACATGAATCTTCTATTATTGTATCTATATTCTTTAAGTCATTAACATCATTCTCAATAATATTATCATTAATATATACTAATTCTTCTGGATAATATTTCTTAATATTTCCATATACTTTTGATTTTCTTCTATCACCAGAAATAAACTTAATAAATTCTGGAATAATAAAATTAATCATATCTCTAGCTTCTTTAAAAGCTGGAGTAGTATCTATATAATTGAAATTAGAAAATGCTTCAATTCCAATATTATTTGATAATTGTGAAGATATATCCTCAACGAAACCTATCATATTATTCCACCTCTTTCTTCTTGTTTACAGGCAGATCATATTTCATTTGATTCTTATAGCCTTTAGCTACTACTTTTGTATCTATAAATCTATCTATATAATCCTTCTCTGAAATTTGTGTAAAAAGCAATCTACTCATTCCTACATAAACTGTACCTGGTACAAATATTTTTCCTTGTTTAGATAAAATTTCATTTCTTTCTTTAAGTTGTTCTTCTGAATATAAAAAGTATACAAATTTATTACTAACAGCCATCTTTCTATCCTCCTCAAATTAATAGAGAGGATAGAACCAACTATCCTCTCTAGATTAATCTTCTTTTAATACAAATAAAGACAAGTTGCTTTCTTGTTTCTTTTCTTCTTTCTCCAGAGCTGCACCACAAGCTGTATATACAATATTAGGATCTTCATTGTATATAGGAGCTATAATTTTTGTCAACTCTAGATCTTCTTCTACAATCTTATTTCTGATTGCATAGTAGTCAGGTTTCGCTGGTTCTTTATCAAATATTAATGGTTGAATTGCATTTTTCTTCCATTCTTTTTGAAGATTACCATATTGTTCTTTCCATGTATTAGGTTCATCATATTCTGAGAACGATGTTCCATATACATTTGCCATCGGACAAATCATTCCTGACATTCCTGGATCTGAAACAGAAGAACTATCTAAATCTAATATACCTACATGACTAGGATCTATATATCTATACATTGGTTGAATTGAAGAACCATCTTCTCCAAGTCCAGATATACCTTTATATGTATATTTAAGAGCTGCTGTAGCATCATTATCATTAACAAGATCCCTATATGATATAAGATTAGTCATTGTTGGACTAGAAACATTATGTAAAATATAGAATGGTTGAGTATAAACAGCTTGCTCAATCTTCTTTAATGTAACTTTCTTTCCAAGATCAGATATTCTATGAATACCTTTATTAAGATTTGTTGCATAAAGCTGACCAATATAATCTGCTATTCTAACTCTCTTCGTTCTTACATCTACATTTTCTTTCAATCTTATATTAGAAAATTCTCTAAGCATCCATCTAAATATACAATAGATATCTTTTTTATCTTCTTCTGGAAGATGTAACTGTTCCTTTGTAAGAAGATCATATATAGAATCTATAGAATCCAACTGGAATAATCCCTTTTCTACAGATGCATTTTTAAATGCTGCTCCAAGATTTATTAACCAAAATCTTATATCAAATATATCATTAATAGTTGTATCTTTATTAATACCTGTATACAATGCAACTACATATGCTTGTACCATTGGATCTGGATAACAAACTTTTGGTATTGATATATAAAGATTATGTTTCTTGAAACAATAATATTCAGGATCTACAAATGGTTCTTTAGTAACATGAACACAATTTATATCTAAGAACTGACTTAATCCATATAAACCAAGGAATGCTAATAAATAATGATAAGCGTTGACAGTATTCTTAAATATGATACTATTATATTCTGTTAATTTTATAGATTCTTTTGTATTTACATCTACTAAATCTCTGAAAGATCTGAATATTCTTATTGGACTGAAGTTTGTCTTTAATGTATTTGTATCTACTTTAGATTGTCTAGCATTTGCATTATTATATGTAGAACCATCTACAATCTGATATGTTGTATTATAATAATTTCCAGATAATCTGAAATAATAATGCTTTACATATCTTGGCAATGCTATCAATACTTCAAGATTCTTCTGAGGATCTAGAACTTCTTTTGTTCCCTCATCTGTTTCTATCCTTTCAATACCGTTATGTTTTATAAACCATACGACTTTGATAAGAATAATATCTGTATCTTTTATATTTATAAAATCATAAGTATTTTCTGCCTTACTATTCTTGCGCCTTCTACTCTCTTCATGTGCTCGAAGAGTATTATATATTTCCTCGTAATTAGTTATAACTTTAAAATTAATTAATTTCAAGGTATAATACTTATCAGCTTCACAAGAAAGCAATATCTTATGAATTACATCTATCATATCCTGATTTTCTCTTTGAAACAATTCAGGATTAAACTGCTCTCTATGTGATTCATTAAATTGTCTCATAAATTGAGCTTGATTCATTGTTTATCATACCTCCCAATTATAATATATTATAACACTCAAAAAGTGATTTTAAAAATCATCTTCATCAGATGATTCTTCTCCATAGTCTTCGAAATTCATATTAAGAAATTCACCTGTAGTCAGAGATACACTTATTGGATGTTTCATCGGGTTTGGTACTCCTGCTTCTTTATCTCTTATAGTTAAGATAGCTTCCATGTCTAAGTTCTCACAATATCTATCTATAATCTTAAGAGTTACAGAAGAATTTTTCAATTGTCTTTTATCATTAGGAAAATTTTGACCGAATCTTTGATTATATTTATCAATATCACAATGCTTACTATTAATAGCAGACTTTAAACATACCATTCCAGGCTCATCTGTATCCTTAATATTAATCTGAGTGATATTATCAGGATTAGTAATCCATGGTTCAGCCAATTTACTTAGTACATTTTCTTTTTCTAGAATCGTCTGTATATCATCTTTAGATGATATAGTTACTATAGGAATATTCTTGTAGTTCTTCTCATCTGATTCCTTAGGCATAACTTCAAAATCAAGAGAACCTGAAGAATAAATTCCTGGCTGAGTACTTTTGCCTTCTACATATTCACCTCTATAAGGTAATAAATATGTATCTTCGCCTACCTTTTCAGCCACCGCAATACTTCCCAGTCCCCACAAAGCTTGTGATTCACGATACTCTTCATAACCTAATACGTTATAAGTCTCACCTTTAATCATGGCTGAGGATACTGAGTTATCTAGACTTATATTCATAGGAACTCTCCTTTTTACACAAAAAATAACTACGGAGGGGAATATTTAATGTCCTACGACATCCCCTCCATAGTTAACATCTTATCACAATTATTACTTCTCAATCGCTGAGTCGTCTTTAATAATTGTCTTGACTTCTCCCATAGGTTCAATAGCAAATACTTTCTTGCCATCTACAATCTCTACTTTAGCATTGAAAATACCATCGAGTTCAATTTCTACAACTTCACCCTCTTTTGCATTTTCATCAAGCCACTTATAGAGCTGCTCAACCACGTAAGTCATAAGAGTTACTATAGAAGTTCTATCATAGAACTTCATACCATATTTATCACCTGCAATTACTCTAAAATATGAGTGAGTAAGATCATTCTGCAGGTCTAATTTTGTTCCTTCTTTTGGAATAGTTTCAGGATCAAATGTCCATACTAAACTCCAGTTTCCAGGATTATCTCCCTTACCATCAAAATACTCAACTGTAGCTGCTGCTACTGGCTTTCCACTAACTTCTGTAATCATGAAAGTTGTTGGTGCTTCTTTTGACTTGTTATCTTTAAGAATGTTTGCTACGCCGAAGAATAATGTATAATACAGCTTGTCAATATGAGTCTCAGCTACATCATAACCTTTCTCATCGTAAAGACCACGACTAATCATGTGTGGTAGATTTGTGGAATTGAACTCCATCATACTTTTCATCCTCCTAAAAATTTATTTTGTTTAATATTACACAATTATAGTATATTATTTAAACTATAATTACCTCACCTAGATATTTTTCAGTGTTCTCCATAAACTCAGTTATTGGAACTACCACTGTATTATCTTGACCTAGAGCTTTATTTACTTTACAGCTACTAAATCCTTCGTATGGAATTAATAATATATCTGTCTTTTTCGTTACCGAGCCCTCATCAGCATCATACCCCTTGGTATTTAAAAGTTCCATTAATTGTAAATTTCTAACACCACTGAATCTGATTTGTTTTTTGGACCCAATATTTCCCTTAGAATCTATAATCATATCATTATCTAAAACGAATTTGATATCTTTTGCATATAATGGAAACTCTTCTACAATAGTATCTTTCGTTATACCCTCGGACATGAATTGAGAAATATTAATTTTAAAGTTTTCTATACTATCTGATTGTTGCCATAAATGGAACAATTCTTTTAAAGATACTTTTTCGAATATAGATTTCCATTTCTTATGAGCTATTCCTGTAAATCCTAATGAACCCATAAATATATAATCTTTAATCTTATTTGTTTTCATATTTTGAAGATTCTGATAGAAAGATTTACCGTCAGCATCTCCTAATCTATCAATATAAAACTCCTCATTATAATCATATAATTTATTGAAGTTTTGTATATCTTTCAAACTATCAAATGATGCTTCAGCAAATCCCTTAATATTCAATTTACTAAAC
>Ga0247611_10011575_pt1 | contig 10153 bp, 9 predicted proteins | sample 177DNAGHGhighgp2_FD_192422 | JGI IMG/M metagenome (GOLD analysis project Ga0247611, IMG submission 192422) | Sheep rumen microbial communities from Palmerston North, Manawatu-Wanganui, New Zealand - 1770 DNA GHGhigh gp2 | ecosystem: Host-associated > Mammals > Digestive system > Stomach > Rumen ... | reverse complement strand
AAATTAAATCAAAATTAAATCAAAATTAAATCAAAATTAAATCAAAATTAAATCAAAATTAAATCAAAATTAAATCAAAATTAAATCAAAATTAAATCAAAATTAAATCAAAATTAAATCAAAATTAAATCAAATTAAATCAAAATTAAAATTTTTGTAGGGGACGAAAAATAAAATGAAAATAAACAAAAAGAACAAAGAATTAAGTGCCGTTAACGAACCCCCGACTCACAGAGGAAAACAAACAAAAAAAATTTTTGTAAGTCATTGCACTTAAAAAATGAAAACATCTTACAGACTCGGGAAAACCTCATCCTTACACAACCGGATATCAGCAGCAAGCATCTTCCTTTCATACATATGCTGCATCTTAGGGAGCATTTCAATGATTTCTTGCTTGTAAAGCTTAACCATTTCAATTTCCTTCAAAAGATCTTCAAACGTTGAAAAACGTTCGAAAACTTTAGCGTCAGACATATTGAAAACTTCAGCAGCATCCCTGAAATGATGAATTAGATTTTCCCTAAAGTCAATCCATTCAGTATCAGCACTATTCAAAGCACACTTATGACACTCAAGAATAGCTTTGTCAAGTACATAAAAGTTAAATGAACGGCAAGCATCGTCGTAATACTTCTTAAGACGATTCACTTCTGACTTCCTGCTAACATAAGCTTCACGGACACTCCCAAAAAAGAATTGTTTATGATTTGGAAGATAAACGTATTCCTTTCCTTTAAGATATGGACGACGAAAATCAAGGATAAGAACGTTTTGGTGTTGCTTAATACCCAGAATATCGCCCTTACAAACAAGATCATGCAAATGCTGATATTCAATAGGAAGAGAATACTGATTATCAAGCATCTTCTTCAATTCAGGTACATTAATTGTAGTGCCCCAAACCAAACAAGAAAATGGGAGCCCCATCTTAGAAATTGCCTTATTCAAATCCAGCGCTGTTGCATCCTTCTTCAGTTTCAACAGAGGAGAAAAGTTTGTCTTAAAAATGACAAATTCATTGTTAGTAATGCAGGAAAAAAGGAACATTACATATGGATACTGAAGCTGAAGATCTGGAACAACCATTTCTTTAGACGCTTTAACCTTCTTGTCAGCACTCTTAGGAACACTAACCTTCTGAACCTTAGGTTCAGCAGCAAAAGACAGCACACTAAACTTGTTGAAAGTGTTTGTAGAAGTCATCTTTGTCGATAACAGTTCGATTACATATTTTATTAAAAAAATAATAAGATATAAAACTTTTCAATTTTTTAATTATAAACATTTTATTTTAAATTAAATATTATTAAAAATAATTAATAAAAATAAATATAATTAATATTGAAATTATATAATTAATATTGAAATTATATAATTAATATTGAAATTATATAATTAATGTTGAAATTATAAGTATTTACTAAAAATACTTTACTAAAAATAATTATAATTAACATTGAAATTATATATATTTTACTAAAAATGTTTTACTAAATATAAGTATATTTAATATTAAAATTATCAGTGACTTACTAATAATGTTTTATTAAAATATTATTAATAATAAATTTTAAAGAGATTAATAAATTTAAGTTGTTAATTTTTATAATTTAATGACATTTAAATTAATTATAGAATTAAAAAATTTATTATTAAACATATATTAAATTAATATAGTTAAAATATAATTAAAATTATATTTTAAAACTTAATTTTATAATTAAAATTTTTATAAATATATTATTAAAATAAAACAAAAATAATATAATAATATAATAATATATTTATATTTTCATTTAAATATTTATGATGCTTTTGATATTATTAATAATTCATTCAATAATATTTTATAATCATAACTTCATATATATCAATAATACAATCATTATCATCAATATTTGACAATAATAGTTTATAAAAACTATCATACTTATATTGTGTTATTATTTTATCATCAATTATTTTATCAACATTTGATAATCTATTAGTTTTATTATTTATTTCATCCATAATAAAATTATTATTAAAATGAAAGTTATTAAAATAATTATATATTACAATTTTTGTATAAAAATTGTTTAAAATTTTTTAACTTTTCGGCAATATATGTATAATAAAATTTCTTAATTTTTTTTACTTCTTCTGATAATTTAGTAGATTCATTATCAACTTTATTTGTTTTAATAAATTAATCAAAAAAAGCAATATTCCTATTTATAATAACAATAAAATTCTTTAACTGTATAAAATTTATTAACTTGTTAATAATGTATTTTACTTTATTTAAATTTTTATACTTAAAGCCTTTAATAATTTCAATATATAAAACAGAAAACTTATTATTCAGTATTTTATAAGTCAAATAATTTAATTAAATTATATATAAATTAATTTTTATAAAAATATTATTTAATATTTTTATAAGATATATTATATACACCTAAAATTCTATCTTTAAAAAAATTAATTATAAGTTTTTAATCCTCTAATTTTTCTATAAATTATACGTAATTGTTCAGGTTCAGAAATAATTAGTTTAACTCTTTTAGTATTAATTGGTATCATTTCTATTTTATTATTCTCAAGATTAATCATATACAAATAATCTTTAGTTTGTTGATATAAAATATATAAATTATTATTTATTAGATAGTAATTATTATCAAACATTAATAAAATATTATATTAAGATAAAATAAAATATTAATTTTTAAATAAATTTTAAAAAGTTATGAAAATTAATAACTCTTTTAAAATAACTCTTTTAAAAATTAATATTTAATAATTAATTCAAAAATTAATAAATTTATTAAAATATTTAGTTTTATTAATTTTAATTAATCTTATTAATTAATGTTTTAAATAAATAATAAAATAATAGTGAAAATATATTATTTTTTTAAATTTTATTCTAATGAAATAGAAAAATCATAATATTTAAATAAATCTTTAATTAAATTTATATTATCAATAATATTTGATATTTTTAAAAATAATTTTTTAAAAACATAAAAATATAATTTTTTGTAGAAAATATAATAAATTATAATTATATATATTTGAAAAAATAAATTTTAATATTAAAAAATTTAATGAAATATAATAATTTATATTAATTTCCATAAAATTAATATAAAAATTTAAATAAAAATATTTAATATTTTTTATTAAATTAATAAATAAAAAATTAAATATTAATATTTAATTATTATTCTTTATTAATTTCAATATTAAATTTTAATATATTTTATAAATAAAAATAAAATTTGATAAAAATAAATATTTTTATAAGTTCTGCCTCTAATGTTTTAATTTTTATTAATCTTTAAGGCGGTCTAAGAAAAAAAAATAAATGATTTTTATAAGTTCCGCCTCTAATGTTAATATTAATTTTTATTATTCATTAAGGCGGTCAAGTTAAAAATATAATTTTTTAATGATCCGCTTAATAAATAATTTTTATTATTCATTAAGGCGGTCAAATTAAAAATATAATTTTTTTATAAGTTCCGCCTAACATATAATTTTTATTATTCATTAAGGCAGTCAAGATAAAATTATTTATTTTTATAAGTTACGCCTAACAAATAATTTTTATTATTCATTAAGGCAGTCAAGATAAAATTATTTATTTTTATAAGTTACGCCTAACAAATAATTTTTATTATTCATTAAGGCAGTCAAGATAAAATTATTTATTTTTATAAGTTATGCCTTCAATATTAATATTTATATAAGTAATATTTTATTTATATTTTATTTATATTTTTTATAAAATGTTTTAGTAAATTTTCAAACAAAATTTTTCATAATTATTTTAATTAAAATAATTAATTTTTTTTCATTATTTTTATAAAAATAATGAAAATTCAATAAAATAATTTATAATTTTAAATTAAAAATAATCTAAAACCTAAATTTATTACATTTCTTTCATAAAAAATAACAAAAAATAAATAAAATAATATTATTACAAAATTATTTATTAATTATATATAATATTTATTGATAATGTCTAATAGATTAAAAGAATATGTTCCATTATATACATCAGAAGATAAAGAAAAATTAGAATCATTAATGCCAGAAATAGATAAACAAGTTAATGAATACAAAAACATTAATATACCGCCAGAATTACAAAAAAAGAAAGAAGCAATGGAAATTGTTGGTAAATACATAAAAGAACATAAATTAAAAATTTATGGTGGGCATGCACAAAACTTAACAATAAAAAAATATGATCCAATTAAACAATTTTATACTGATCCTGATGATTTACACGATTATGATACTTATTCCACTGATCCTATTAATGATGGTATGAATATTACTAGATTATTATATGAAAAAGGATATAGACCAATATTTTTAAAAGAAGCGATGCATTTTGAAACTTATTCAGTTTCATATGATGGTTTTACTTTATGCGATTTATCTTATGTTCCTAAAAAAATATTTAATTTAATACCTTTTGATGAAGTTGATGGTTTTAATGTTTGTAAAGCAGTTTTTTATAACATTGATTTCTTAAGAATGTTTACTGATCCAATTAATTCTTCATTTAGATGGACTAAACAAATTGAAAGATTTATGCTTATTCAGTCTACTTTTCCAATGCCTGATTTAAATGAACCTTTATTATTAGATGATCCTGCATTATATCCACAAATAAAACCAGAATATAAAAAATTAATAAAAAGTTATTTAAAACAAGAAGATATTAATTTATTAATTACTGGATTTTATGCTTATAATAAATATATTTCATTAAATTCTAAATCAGACAAGAAAAAACTTAACTTTAAAAAAATTAAAAATCCACCATTTACTTTAATTGCAACAAACCATTATAAAGAAAGTGTTATTAAGTTTATGGAATTTATTAAATTAACTTATAAAGATAAAGAAAATAGGCCAGAAATATCTTTTAATGAAAAGTATAATTTCTTCCAATTTAAAGATACTTGCACAGAAATTTATTTAGATAACATTTTAGTAGCAACAATTTATAAAAATAATAATATTTGTATTCCATACATAACTATTAATAAGCTTAAATTTTGTTCATTCCAATATAACTTATTGTTTATGTATATTGAATCTTTTTATGCTCGTGTTTATTCATCTGAATTTAATGATAATGAAGATATAAAATTACCAAATTATGCCGAACACGAATATCATAAATTAGCAGTTAACTTATTAAAGTTAAGAAACAATTATTTGTCAACTTATAAGTTATCTTGTTTTGAAGAATCTCCTTTTCAAGATTTTATTGTAAAATGTCAAGGTGAAATAATTTCTGCTAATAGATTTAAAGTAGAACATAAAACTTATAAACCTTTTAAATTTGATCCAGAAAAAAATAAAACAATGGGAAAATTAAATTTTCAATATTCTAATTGTTCTGGTGAGTATATTACTAAACAAAAAGATATGAAAATTTTGATTTAATTTATTTTTTATTTGTTCTTTAATTTATTCTTTTTATTCTTTATTTATTCTTTAATTTATTCTTTAATTTATTCTTTATTTATTCTTTATTTATTCTTTAATTTATTTTTAAAATAAATTAATAATTTTTTTAAAATGTTATTAAATATGGTTATTAAAAAAAATATATTGAATTTAAAATAAATATTTAATTAAACGTTTATTAATCAATAATAATCAATAAAAATAATCAATATTGTTTATTAATTAATAATAAAAGTTAATATAAAAAATGAAATTATAATTTATTAATTCACAAATATATTAATATTTATTATAATATTTTTAATAATGTCTATTTTGGATGATGATTTAAAAATATATGATACACTAAAATATTATAATTATTTAAAAAACTTATCTTATAAATTTATTGATAATAAAATTACAACATTATATATTTTTAATTCGATTGAATATAATTCTATTTATAATATAAATAGAATAATTAAATCAACAAATACTTTTCTTAAAAATAATCCATCATATATAAATAATCAAAAAAATATTATTTATTATTTAAACCTTTTTATAAATTCATTAAAAATAAATAAATCTTTAAAATATTTATATACAACTACAGATGAATTAATAGATGATAACTATTTAATGTTAAATAATATTTTTTACAAAAATATTGAATATATTACATTATATCATAGAATGTGGAAAGTTTATGATTTTGATCATATTTTACCTATACATAATATAGAATTTTTAGCAAAAAATATTTTAAATTATCCTTGTCTTAAAAAATTTAAATTTAAAACAAAATATTATAAATCAGATCATACAAAATATGTTCAAACCAATTTGTTTGATGTAGATTCTTTAAATAATTCTTTAGAAACAAATAAAACTTTACAAACTTTAAAGTTTAATAATACACTTTTTAAGCATAATATAATTTATCCGCTATAAAAAATAGGAAATTTTTGATAAAAAAATTTCATTTTCAATTTTTTATAATATAATTATTCTTAAAAATCATTTAAAATTATTTATATTTACAGACGGGTTAGTATCATTATATTATTATATCTTTATTTTTTACTTTTTTTATCTTTATCATTAGTTTTCTTTTTATTTTAAATTTTTTCAACTTCATTGAAAAAATTTAAAACTTTTAAACAAAACCAACTTATTGGTTTTGTTTAAAATCTTTATTATTAGTTCTTTTCTTCTTCCCTTCTATACCGATTTCTTTAACGCTAGAAAGTTTTCGTTTCTTCTTGTTTAATTTTATACATTTATTTCTTCCATATATTCCTAGATTTATGTCCTCTTTTTTATTAAAAATTATATGCTCGGCTAAATGTATTATATTTAAACAAGAATTTAAATCCCGTGTAAATATTTGATTCTTAAATGTTGAAGTATTTTTAGAATAATCAACACTCTCATCAAAATATTTATAATGGTTTTGTTCTCTTGTTTTACAATCCTCACAAATAAGAAGTCTAAATACTTCTTTATTATTCCTATCTTTATAATGCTTTAATTCATGCCCACATTTACAACATAATTTGCTTGTGTTAAATTCATCTATTTTAAAACTTTTAAATTCCTTACTTAATTTTCGTTTTATTTCTTTATTTGTTGTAGTTTCTCCTGTTTTTTGTCCTGGTTCATTACTCCAATCACCAAAAACTAAAATCAGATTATTTCCAAAAGTATTTTTAATATTTTGAATTAAATTATGTTCACTTTTCTGTTTCCCTTGATAAATTTCCATATTTAATCTTTTTATAGTATTATTATTATAAAATTCATATAACTCATCAAAATATTTATACTTTTGAATTAACCAGTTTTTAAAAGTTTCATAATAAACTGATTTAGAATTATATTTTGATAATTCAGTTTCTATTTCTTTAATTCTTGGATTTTTACCTTTTAATTCATTAATGAAAATATTTCTTTTATAAATTCCAGTTTCATGCTTCCTTTGTTTAACTGTATATCTTAATTTATTATATCCATCTGACATATAAAGGATGTTATATTTTCCTGGGTCAATACCAATGATTTTTTTATTACGATATAATCCAGGATTATTTAACTCATTTAAGTATTTCAAATCTTGTTCTGATTTTTTCTTTTTATTAGATTTTAATTTATTAAGATTATAAAACTGTAAAGAACACCCGATTCCATCCGTTTCAAAATGTCCTGAAAATATCAAGTTTTTTCTGATGTGTAATTTATCAAAATTAAATAATTCATTATACATATTTTCTACTAAATTATTATCTTGTATTTTTGTTTTTTTATTTATAGTATTATAATTTATTAATTTACTAAGAGTAAAACTAGAGAATGGAACATAATTATTATAATATTTATTCTTGCTTGGTAAAATATTAAATAATTTAATCTTTTTATTTTGTTCATTTATTGGAAGTTTATTATTATAATCTTCAAAAGTTTTATTAATAAAATACATGCTTTTTAAATATTCTAACTGTTTTACTTTAATAGTATAATAAAGGTTTTTATCTTTAGATTTATTTTTAATAATATCATCAAAGATATAAGAATAATTATTATAAAATTGTTGTAAACTTTCAGATTTTTGAATTATTTGGCCATCGGCCAAATAATTCAAAAAGCTTTTTAACTTTCAGCCTTTAAAGGCTGAAAGTTAAAAATAAATCAGATTTTTTAGTTTTAGATTTGTCCATGTTTAAAATAAAAGTATAAAAATCATTTTTATTATCTTGATTATTGTCATAATTATCAATAAATATTTTAATAAATCTTTTTAAATGATCTATAAAATGTTCTTGAATATTTACTTTAATATCGATTAATATTTTATTAATAACTTCTTTTAAGATTTCAGTTGTTTTATTTCTTTTAGGTATATTATTATAAAATTGGTTTTTATTTAAAAATTTTATAATATTGTTATCTTTAGTTTTTTCATCAGCACAATTTAACAAATTACATAATAAATGATTAACATCTAAGCGTTTCTTAAAATTAAATGAATTAAAATTATCATTATTAAAATCATATATTAATTTTAATTTAATATAATCATAAATTAAAGAGGTAATAATATTAACATCTTTAATAGCATTATTAATTGTAGATTTATATAATTGATAATTAGGTGATTTTTTATTTAATATAGAATTAAAATAACATTTAATAGAAATAAATTGATAAGAATCATCAGGGTTATTTTTATCAAAAACTAAAATAGGTTTTTTAACATTCATTAATAATATAAAAATATAATAAAAATAATAATTAAATAAAAAATAATTTAATTTTTAAAAAATTGAAATAGTATTAGATTTATAAAAAAATTCTATTTTCTATTTATCCTCATGTAGATTACATTTTAAAAGGATTAATAAAAAATACTTCATTAAAAAAATTAGATTTGTATTATTTTAATATTGAAGATATAAACTTATTAATACAGCTATTAATTAAAAATAATTATATTGAAAAAGTAAAATTATGGAAATGTAATTTAAAACTTGATGAAAATCTTTATTGTAAAACTAATAAAATAATAGTTTATAAAAGTTTAACAAACTTTAAAAATAAAAATATATCTATAAAAGATTTTATTATTTTATTACAAGATATTTTAAAGAATAAAAGTTTAAATAACGTTTCAAAAAAATACTTTAAAAGTATATTTAAGATTAATAAAAAAATAGAAACTATAACAATAAAAGGGAATGTTATTAATTGTTATAAAAATTATGATTAAATTTATAAAAATATTTTTAAGATAAACTTAATTTTTAGGTATAAATTAAAAGTTTTAAAATAAAAATTTTTTCAAGGATTTATTTTTGAAAAAAATATTTAATAATTAAAAAAATAAATTTTTTAAACTATTATTAAATAAAAATTAATATATTAAAATAAATTGATTTTTATTTATTTTCAATTAATTCATCAGGAAGATGTAAATCTTCAATTTTAAAAGGTTTTTTACAAAGCCTACAATGAATATTTTGTAAATTTTGGCGGATTAATTCTATTGCACAATTTTTACAAACAATAAATTTACAATATGGACACATTAATACTGAATAATTATTGTTATCATATTCAGTATAGCACAATTCACACATTTTTGTATTATCTAACAAAAAAGCCATTTTTAATAAAAATCAATAATTTATTATTTTTACAAAAATAATAATAAATTATAATAAAATTTTAAATAAAAGTATTTTAAATAATATTTTTTTCATTTTTTAATATTAATATAATTTTAATTTAAAGTAATGTTATTGTTTATTACAAAATAAAAATAATTCAAAATATTTAATAGAAATTAAACATTCATTATATTGCAATGAATTATATATTTTATTGTAATATTTATTGTATAATAAATTTATATTATTAATCTTATTGTATAAACAACCTATTTCAAACAAATCTTGTAATTCATATAATAAAACTAATTTAAAAATGTTTTTATTATTTCTAATTAAAATACATATTTTATCAATAAAACGATTAATAATTTCAATATTTATTGATGATGAAAAAGATGGGTAAACCCATAATTTATTTATAGTTTTATTATATGTTAATGAATCTAATATTTGTAAACTTTCATTATTATTAAAATCAATACAATTATATATGTTAAGTTTTATAATATTTTTATTAT
>Ga0247611_10011574_pt1 | contig 10154 bp, 8 predicted proteins | sample 177DNAGHGhighgp2_FD_192422 | JGI IMG/M metagenome (GOLD analysis project Ga0247611, IMG submission 192422) | Sheep rumen microbial communities from Palmerston North, Manawatu-Wanganui, New Zealand - 1770 DNA GHGhigh gp2 | ecosystem: Host-associated > Mammals > Digestive system > Stomach > Rumen ... | reverse complement strand
CCAGGGCCCGACGCTGAAGGGCGCCACCCGAGACGGCGACAAGGTCATACTGGAGTTCGACCATTGCGACGGCGGCCTCGCCACCAGCGACGGCAAGCAGCCTGACTGGTTCTGGGCGAACACCCGCAACTACGGCAGCTTCCGAAAAGAGGAAGCCACCATCGATGGCAACAAAATCATCCTGCACATCCCGGAGAGCCTGGCGCATCCTGTCATCCGCTTCGGCTACGACGAGACAGCACAGCCCAACCTGCGCAACAAGGCAGGCCTGCCCGCCGCTCCTTTTGAGTATAAACTATGATGACAAGATGGTGATAAAATAAAAGGAAGAAAGGAAAACGCATATATACGCCCCGAAACCTGCCTAACGACAAGATCTTCTGCAAGCATGACTCCTTGCAAACACGCAAGGCAGACGTCCGCAACCTGCTGCGCTACATGCGCCAAAGCAGGTTCTGACATATTATAAGCTTAACTACCTTCAACTTGCGAAAGTTGCATTATCTTATATTTTTTTTGCCATCGCACAGCAAAACCTCCGCCCCAGCAAGGTGCCCAAGGACTTCTTCTTCATTGACGAAATGCACTTTGAATGCAGCGGAATTGGGAAAGCGGTTGAAGAAGATATCGTTGCTCATAAAGAGTTTGACCGATTCTATTTCTCTCGCAGAAGAAATGGTGTTGTAATATCTTAGGATGCTTTGCACTACCCGTGGCAAAACCTTTATTCCTGTCTTTCCGTCATGAAATTTCACCAGTGCCACCACATGATAACGCTGTTTCTTGTCTACCAGTTGCTCTTGCTGTTCTGAAGTGCCTTTGAAAGTGACCGTGATGTTCCGACCATATTTCTCATTGATGGTATTCATGATGTGCATGAATAGTGGTCCGTGTGAGGACGCATCTTCCAATCTTTTATATCCGATGAAATAATGAATCATCTCATGGATGAGTGTGTCCTCCACCTCGTTTTCAGGCAAGTCTATCCGTGTGTTGATGCGCAATTTGAAGTCATAGTATTCTATCTTCCCGTCTTTCCCCAGTCGTTTCTTATAGACACATTTCCCCAAAAAGGTCTTGGCATCTGACAAGACAATGGGTATTGGGGGAAGTTCACCAGCAAACATCTGCTTGTTGAACTCCTCAAACTTCCTCTCGATGTATGGTATTGTGGGAATCATCGCACTTGTTTCCTTTAGGTGGGAAAACTCCTTTAATCATCCTCATTCAACAGTCAACTCATAGCCCGTCCTCTTTGGCTTTCTCCTTAAGGTGGGCTATGCGCTCATCGTAGTCGGGATGGGAGGAGAAGGCCTTCAGGAACTTGGTGTAGCGGGAGTCGTTCTTTTTCGACAGCGACTTGAGTTTCTCAAAGAGGCTCACCATCGCCAGAGGGTTGTAGCCGTGGCTCTTCAGGAAGTCATACCCGTAGTCGTCGGCCTTGGTCTCCTGACGCTTGGAATGCGAGGCTGAAAGCACCATACTGCTCAAGTCGCCAAGGAAAGAGTCGGAAATACCCGCCCAGGTGTCGCTCACCGCACCAAGGGCATCGGAGGCGGCGCTGCGGAGCAACGCCTCTTTCCAGGCCTTATAGGAGTGCTTGAGCGCCACATGGCCTATCTCATGTCCGAGAACACCCAGCAACTCATCGTCGGAGAGCACGTCCATCAGTCCGGAAAATACCCTCACGCTGCCGTCGGGACAGGCAAATGCGTTCGCCTCCTTGGTCTTGTATACTTTGAAATTGAGTTGCAGTCCCTCGACGGAGTCGATGTCCTTCATCAGTTTGTTCAACCGCTTGGAGTAGGAGTTGCGGTCGGAACAAATCTTATTCGACTTGTCCATATAAGCCACTTCCTCTGCCGCGATTTTCGCCATGTCTTTTTCGCTGACGGTCAATGCCTGTCCTGTTTTCCAGATGCCGGAGATGGCCTTCCCCCAGTTGATTTGTGCTTCCAAAGGCATCACTGAGAGACAGAATGAAAGAAGGAGTATAGCGGTTCGTTTCATTTCTTGATATATTAATAGGATAGACGTTGCGAAGATAGGCTATTTCTCGCATATTTCAAAATTTAAGGTAAAAAATACAACTTGCGTAAGATGAATAAATGGGCAGATTGACTTAGGTCAAAAAAACGTACAGATGAGTAAAAATGGAGCAAAATGACTTGTGTGTGCGCAAACAATGTGCTAATTTTGCATCCGTATTCGTGAGAATGCTTTTCATATAGGTTAGTAGTTTGATAGATTTTAAGGTAAAGATTATGTTATCAGATCATGAGACAACGTTGATGTTGGTCTGGGTGGCATTTGTCACCGTTCTATGTGTGATTGCATTGATCAAGACCAATATTCGTTGAATTGTTTTCAGGAGGCCGGGATGAGTGATTCATGTCGTCCTCTTTTTTTGTCATCTCACCTGCGTTAGTTTTTGCAAAAAGAATCGTACTCTGCTCACTGATTCAGAATATTTTATTAATTTCGCAGTCGATAAACAAACTACCCATATCATGAGAAAAGCCATCATCACCCTCTCGTTGCTGCTGATTGCGGCGGCAGCCATCGCGCAACCCCCCTTCCGCCCACGTATCTCCATCGAAGGACAATGGGAGTTCGCTCTCGATTCCCGAAATGACATTACTGCTAAGTCGCCGATGACCGAGGCGGTGACGTTGCCCGGCACCACAGACACCAACAAAAAGGGCAATGCCCCGCAGACCACCACTGAGACCACCCACCTCACCCGCCTGCACAGTTATGTGGGACGGGCATGGTATCGTCGCGAGGTGACCATCCCTCGCGAATGGAAGCGCCACCAGGTGGTGCTCTGTCTGGAGCGCACCAAACCCACCGTCGTGTATGTTGACGGACAGCGGGCGGGGGAGAGCGACGATATCTGCACGGCACAGACCTACGACCTGACAGAACTGTTGACGCCCGGAAGACACACCATCGCACTGATGGTGGACAATGGCGAGACGGTTCCGCCACAACTGCTCAGCAACTCACATGCCTACACTGAGGACACCCAGACCAACTGGAACGGCGTCATCGGGGAGATGTATCTCGAGGCAAGGCCGAAAACCCACATCGAGACTTTGGAGGTGAGGCCAGATGCGAGGGCACGCAAGGTGGATGTGATGATGACCACCGTCGGCAAGATGAAAAAAGGCACGCATATCACCGTGTCGGCCACCCCACAGAATTTCCATGGTAAGGTGCTGACGGCAGACTATTGGGTGGGGCGCAACCTGCGTCAGGATGCAGACGGCAATTGGCAGCTGTCCCTGCCGTTGGGAACAGAGGCACTGATGTGGGATGAGTATCACCCCAACCTCTACACACTCACTGTGACCATTGGGGAGAAAGACACGATGAGCAAGAGTTTCGGACTCGTGGACTTCCGTGTCGCCGACCATCATTTTATGGTCAACGGTAAGGAAGTTTTCCTGCGTGGCAAACATGATGCCTGTGTCTTCCCCCTGCAAGCCCATGTGCCAATGACCCGCAGCGAGTGGCTCACCTATCTGGGCAAATGCCGCGACTACGGTATCAACCACATTAGGTTCCATTCTTGGTGCCCGCCAGAGGCTGCTTTCGAGGCCGCCGACGAATTGGGCATCTACATGCAGCCCGAACTGCCTTTCTGGGGCGATTTCAACAAGGATGACCAGCGGCTGATGACGTTCCTCCACAAGGAGGGCGAGCACATCATCCGCACCTACGGCCACCATCCCTCGTTTGTCATGTTCGCACTGGGCAACGAACTATGGGGCTCCATTGAGCAGATGGCTGTCTTTGTGGAGGACTTCAGAAAGATGGCGCCACAGAAACTGTTCACCTTCGGGTCGAACTACTATCTCGGCTACCAGGGTGTGAAACCCGGCATGGACTATTTCACCACCTGTCGAGTAGGGGGTGAGGCATGGGGCTCCTTCGACACCCACACCCGTGGCTCCTTCTCCTTCGCCGACACCTATGACGGCGGACTCATCAACCATACGCTGCCCAACACGGTGATGAATTTCAGCAAGGCGTGCGCCCTCTCCCCCGTGCCGGTCATCAGCCATGAGACGGCGCAGTTTCAAACCTATCCCGATTTCGACGAGATAAGGAAATACACGGGTGTGCTCTATCCCTACAACATGCAGGTGTTTTACAAACGCCTCGTGCAGGCGGGCATGGCGGAACAGGCAAAGGACTTCCACCTGGCGTCAGGACAATGGAGCCTACAACTCTACAAGGCAGATGTTGAGATGGACCTGCGCACGCCCAATATGGCAGGTTTTCAACTCCTTGACCTACAGGACTATCCTGGTCAGGGAAGCGCTTATGTGGGCGTGCTCGATGCCTTCATGGACGAGAAGCGCTTTATGCGTGAGAGCGATGGAGGAAAGACATGGCGGCAGTTCTGCGCCCGAGTGGTGCCGATGGCGGAGATGGAGCGTATGTGCCTCACCAACAGCGAATCGCTGCGCGCCCGTGTGGTGCTTTCCAACTATGGTTCGGGTGAGGGTAACGAGGAATGTCGTGGCGGACAGGTGAGCTGGCAACTGAGAGCTGGCGGAGAAGTGTTGCGCGAGGGGTCGCTGCCCATAGCCGATGGGAGTCGCGGACTGACGGAGGTAGGACAGATAGAGGCCGATTTGTCGGACATCCGCCGTGCCACACGCTGTGACCTGGTGCTGGAGGCGGCACTGAACCCAACGGCAGGACAACGTTTCACCAACAGTTATCCCATATGGGTTTATCCTGCCAATGCCGACCTGAATGAGCAGAAGAAGGGTATCGTCATCACCCGACATCTTGATGCCGGTGCCACACGTCAACTCGAGGAGGGCGCGTCCGTCCTGTGGATGCCCGATACCACGGAGTGGAAAGGCCATGTGGTGGGCGGACTCTTCCAGACTGACTATTGGAACTACCGTATGTTCAAGACCATCAGCGAGAACAATCACAAGGCGGTGTCACCAGGCACTTTGGGCATCCTCACCAATCCTGCTCATCCGCTGTTCGCCGACTTCCCCACCGACATGCACACCTCATGGCAGTGGTTTCCTGTGGTAAAGGCGAGCAGTCCGATGATTCTCGACAACCTGCCCGGCGGCTATCTGCCCATTGTGCAGGTCATCGACAATATCGAGCGCAACCACCGCCTCGGCCTCGTCTTTGAGTTTGCCGTGGGCAAGGGGCGGCTGCTGGTGTGCATGAGCGACTTGGAGCAGGCTGCTGCATGCGTGGAAGGGAGGCAGTTCTACCTCAGTCTGCTGCGCTACATGCACTCGCCGGCTTTCCAGCCTAAGGTGCGCTTTGAAGCCAGCCAACTGTTGTCTCTCCTGCATCTGCCGATAGCGGAGCGTAAATTGGAGGAACTCAACAATACTTCACCGTATTGATAGATTGGGCTATCCAACACAGTTTTTATAGGTATATAAATTGATTCAAAGAGAAAAATCTATGTACCTTTGCACTCAGCATGGCATATGGCCAATCCCCAAAAGGTGGATGACAAGTTCTTGCTGAAAAATTTGTTATGACAGAAGATTTCACTACCTTTGCAGTCCAAAACCCATATATTATATAAATTATGTCATATCTCTTTACATCAGAATCAGTATCAGAAGGCCATCCTGACAAAGTGGCCGACCAAATATCAGACGCACTCCTCGACCAATTCCTCGCCTACGACGAGCACTCCCACTGCGCCATTGAGACCTTCGTCACCACCGGACAGGTCGTCATCATGGGCGAAGTACACTCTGAGGCATATATCGACCTGCAGACCATCGCACGCAAGACCATCAACAAAATCGGCTATACCAAGTCGGAATACCAGTTTGACGGCAACTCATGCGGCATCCTCTCCGCCATCCATGAGCAGAGCACCGACATCAAGCAGGGTGTGGACCGTGAGGAAGAGGACAAGCAGGGCGCTGGCGACCAAGGCATGATGTTCGGCTATGCCTGTGACGAGACAGAGGAGTACATGCCTGTCTCCCTCCATCTCGCACACCTTATCATGCTGACCTTGGCTGAGATACGCCGCGAGGGAAAAGTGATGACCTACCTGCGCCCCGACGCCAAGAGTCAGGTGACCGTGGAGTATGGCGACGACAACCGTCCGCAGCGCATCCACACTATCGTCGTTTCCACCCAGCACGATCAGTTTGATGACGACGACAAGCGTATGCTCGCCAAAATCAAGGATGATGTCATCAATATCCTCATCCCGAGAGTGAAGGAGAAGATACACAGCCAAAAGGTGCTCGACCTCTTCAGGGGCAAAATCAAATACCACGTCAACCCCACCGGGAAGTTTGTCATCGGTGGGCCTCATGGCGACACCGGACTGACCGGCCGCAAGATTATCGTCGACACTTATGGCGGCAAAGGCGCACATGGCGGAGGAGCTTTCTCGGGCAAGGACTCAAGCAAGGTGGACCGCTCCGCTGCCTATATGGCACGCTATATCGCCAAGAACATGGTGGCTGCAGGCGTCAGTGACGAGATACTCGTGCAACTGAGTTATGCCATCGGTGTCGCCGAACCCATCAGCGTGTATGTCAACACCTACGGACGGTCGAAGGTGGGGCTGAGCGATGGCGAGATTGCCAAGAAAATATCAGGTCTCTTCACACTTACCCCGAAGGCCATCGAGAGAAAACTCAAACTCCGGCAGCCAATTTTCCTGGAGACTGCCGCCTATGGACACATGGGACGCAAAAATGAGATAGTCAAGAAGGAGTTCACCAGCTTCTACCATGAGACCAAGACCATCGAGGTGGAACTGTTTACTTGGGAGAAACTCGATATGGTGGATGAGATACGCGAAACATTCGGCATCTGATGGCACCCCTCCTCAGGAAGTCTACCTATCAGGTTATCCACGACCTGCCCGACAGTGCCACGGAATGGCAGAAAGACTCCGCGGTACAGGCCTATTTCCAACCGGGACAGAACATCCGCTACAGCGACCGTCCCGACACGTTGGGACTGCCAGGGCAGCGCTATGAGGCACCGCCGGGCACGCTGTGTGCCGACAGTCTGGGGTATCCTAAGGCATATCTCGACTCCTTTGCCTGGAGTCGACAGGGGAAGGCTCACGCCGCGAAGGCCGCCGACCCCGTGCCCTACCGTACGGGGGCAGACAACCTGGTGGCGTCGATGTTGGTGGTGGGTTGCCTTGTGGCCATCCTTGCCCTTGCTCGCTCCATGCGCTTTGTCATGAAGATGTGCAAGAATATGTTCTTCACAGAGAATGAGCGGACGACGACTGTGCCTGACACCGCAGCAGAACTGCGAGGCCAGGGTTGGCTCGTGCTCTTCACCTCTCTGCTGCTGGCGGTGACGTACTACTCCTATGCGCTCTCCACTGCGAAAGGTGTCACTTTCATGCCCAGACACGGTCTCCTCTTCGTCTACATCGCGGCAGTAATCGGCTACTTCCTGTTCAAAACGGCCATCTACCAATTCGTCAACTGGGTGTTTTTTGATGGTAAAAAAATCGAACAATGGAATAAGTCCGTACTCTTCATCACGGCGATGGAGGGAGTGCTGCTCTCACCGTTTGTGTTGTTGCATGTCTTTGGCAGTTTGTCACTTCAAATCACACTCATCGGTGTGGCTTCTGTTGTCATTTTGGCAAAAATACTCACTTTTTATAAGTGTTATCTTATCTTTTTTCAGCGATTCGGTGCCATATTGCAAATTTTTTTGTACTTTTGTGCGCTCGAAATGATACCTTTGGTCGGATTGGTCGGCCTTTTGGAAACATTCAACGAATTTCTGGAAATAAATTTTTAGTACACTTATGATCAAAAAGATTCTGGTGTCACAGCCAAAACCGACAAGTGAGAAGTCACCTTATTTTGATATCGCCCGCGAATATGGCGTGGAGTTGGTGTTTCGTCCCTTCATCAAAGTGGAAGGCCTGACGGCGAAAGAATTCAGACAGCAGAAAATCAGTCTTTTGGGCTATACCGCCGTGGTGTTCACATCGCGCCACGCTATCGACAACTTTTTCACCCTCGCCAAGGAGATGCGCGTCAGCATCCCTGAGACGATGAAGTATTTCTGCGTGACGGAGACCATCGCGCTCTATATCCAGAAATATGTGCAGTATCGCAAGCGCAAGGTGTTCTTCGGCACCACGGGCAAGATAGCCGACCTCGTGCCGCTCATGGTGAAGCATAAGTCGGAGCGTTACCTCGTGCCGATGAGCGACATCCACAACAACAGCGTGCAGGAGATGCTCGACGCCAAGAAACTTGACTACCAGATTTGCGTGATGTACCGCACCGTCAGTGATGACTTCACACCGGAGGAGGTGGAGCAGTTCGATTACGACATGCTCATCTTCTTCAGTCCTGCAGGTATCAACGCCCTGACCAAGAACTTCCCCTCTTTCGAGCAGGGGGATATCCGCATTGCAGCCTTCGGACCCGCCACCGCCAAGGAGGTGACCGACAGAGGACTGCGCCTCGACCTGAAGGCACCGTCGCCAGAGTTCCCCTCGATGACGGGCGCACTGCGCGACTATCTGAAAAATCAACAGTAGTGGCCTATGCCTGCATCAGGCCCATTCACTTTGGACAAGACGGAGCGTGTCACCGGACGAACACTGGTGGAAACGCTGTTTAAGGGCGGCGAAAGCCGCTCGATGTCTTGTTATCCGCTGCGGGTGGTCTATTGCCTCACACAACGTGATGAGGCTCCCGTCCGCATCTTGGTGAGTGTGCCGAAACGGTATTTTAAGCGTGCCGTGAAGCGCAACAGAATCAAACGGCAGGTAAGAGAGGCTTTCCGCAAGAACAAACACCTGCTGGCAGGGCGGATGGAGACACTTCCCGACAAGACACTCGCTATGGCGTTCATTTGGATGGACGACCAGTTGCGTGACAGCAGTGAGGTGGAGAGTAAGATAGTCAGTCTGTTGGTCAGAATCTGTGAGCGCCTATGAGCAACTGGTCGAATTGGTCAAAATGGCTGTCGAAACCCATAGGATGGCTCTCGAAAGCGGTGGTGTGGGTGTTGCTCATTCCCATCTTTTTCTACCAGAGATGCATCAGTCCGTTCACCCCTCCTGCATGCCGCTTCACACCCACTTGTTCGGAATATGCCAAGCAGGCTTTGCGGAAGCATGGACCCATCAAGGGATTGTGGCTCGCCATAAGGCGCATCCTCCGCTGTCATCCCTGGGGTGGAAGCGGATACGATCCGGTACCATAGAAGAAGGATGAAGGATGAAAGATGAAAGATGAAGGATGAAGGATGAAAGATTAAATTAAACTCAAGATACAACAATGACCAAGAATTTTGTAGAAGAACTGAAATGGCGTGGCATGCTCGCACAAATCATGCCAGGAACGGAAGAATTTTTGATGAAAGGCATGGCAACGGCTTACCTGGGAACTGACCCCACTGCCGACAGCCTGCATATCGGACACCTCTGTGGCATCATGATGCTCCGCCACCTGCAGCGCTGCGGCCACAAACCCATCATTTTGGTGGGTGGTGCCACTGGAATGATTGGCGACCCCTCGGGGAAGAGCCAAGAGCGCAACCTGCTCGACACGGAGACTCTCTATCACAACCAGGAGTGCATCAAGCGGCAGGTGGCCAAGTTCCTCGACTTCGAGGCAGACGACCCCAACAAGGCAGAGTTGGTGAACAACTACGACTGGATGAAGGACTTCTCCTTCCTTGACTTCGCACGTGAGGTGGGCAAGCACATCACCGTCAACTACATGATGGCGAAGGACAGCGTGCAGCAGCGCCTCAATGGTACGGCTCGCGACGGATTGTCATTTACGGAGTTCACCTACCAGTTGCTGCAGGGTTACGATTTCCTCCACCTCTACCAGACCAAGAACTGCAAGTTGCAGTTGGGCGGCAACGACCAGTGGGGCAACATGACCACAGGCACCGAGCTCATCCGCCGCAAACTGGGTCAGGAGGCTGAGGCATACGCCCTCACCTGCCCACTTATCACCAAGGCCGACGGCAAGAAGTTTGGTAAGACGGAGAGCGGCAACGTGTGGCTCGACCCGGCTCGCACCTCACCATACGCCTTCTATCAATTCTGGCTGAATGTCAGCGACGACGATGCCGAGCGCTACATCAAAATCTTCACCAGTCTGGAGAAGGAGACCATC
>Ga0247611_10011573_pt1 | contig 10154 bp, 11 predicted proteins | sample 177DNAGHGhighgp2_FD_192422 | JGI IMG/M metagenome (GOLD analysis project Ga0247611, IMG submission 192422) | Sheep rumen microbial communities from Palmerston North, Manawatu-Wanganui, New Zealand - 1770 DNA GHGhigh gp2 | ecosystem: Host-associated > Mammals > Digestive system > Stomach > Rumen... | reverse complement strand
CAACTACCTGCCGCCGCGTGGGGAGGTGTGTCTTCATGCCTGCATCCGCAACCGCTTCAAGGTGGCGCTCTGGAAGGATCTGCACACCGTAGGAAATGTGGTGAAGCGGACGGACATCACTATCTCGCAATGGATGGCGGATAACGGCATTCAGGATGATGATACGAACTGGAACACCATCGCGAAAATCCTACAGCGGAAAAGGGCTGTATATTGCCCGAATAACCGGCTGACAGACCGCAAGACAAGCAAACATCGCAAGAAAGAATGATATTTTTACACTACCTCAAACAGCTTTTGTCCACTTATGCATCAGTCCTTACCTAACATCGTCGGTATCTCCACCGTGCCATGCAGCGAACTTCCGCCGAACATCACCGAGAAGTTCATGGCTGGCATCCCTATCGGGGTATTCCCTATCCCAACGGCCATAGAGCACTATGGCACCGCAAAATGCGAGGCGGAACAGGAATACGTCAATGGTGGCTACTCGGAGAAAACGGTGCTGCAGTTTTCTTCTACGGCTGACATCAAGCAGTTTCCTCACCTGGCTTTCGTCATCAAGGATGCACAAGGGGCCACGTTTCTCATCGGGACACGGGAAGCTCCGCACCCGATGGTGGAGATAACGGCTACGATTGACAAGGAAACGAACATCAAGGCTTACAAGGTATCGTTCACACGCAGAAAATCGCTCATTCCCTGCTCTGTATAAGGGTTTTCCACGCCTAACCCTGTCTTTTCCTACCTATTTATTAAGGAGTACTTTTGCATCATAACGCATAAGGTACTCTTTTTTTATGGCTAAATCAAAATACCACCTTCACCTCAAAGGGTATGTCGGAGGATATGACTTCGACAGCGATTACGTGGACTATGTCCTTAACCGCAATCCCGATACGGAAGTGCATGTGCTCATCGACTCACTGGGTGGGTCGCTGGCAACGGCACTTTCTATCGTGGCAGCATTCCGCAACCATGGTAACGTGCATGTGCATTTCGTAGGCATGAATGCATCGGCGGCTACCATCGCTTCACTCGGTGCCAAGCACGTCACCATCGACTCGTCGGCCATGTATCTCGTTCACAAATGCTCCATGGAGTTCTTCCGCTGGGCATCGGCGAACAGCGACAAACTGGCGGACATCATCAAGGAAGCAAAGCAGATGAAGTCCGACCTGGAGAAAATGGATGCGAATGTCGCTCAGATGTATGCCGACAAGTGCAACAAGTCGCAGGACGAACTGCTGGCACTGATGAAGAAAGGGGGATGGCTCACCGCACAGGAGGCACTGGAATGGGGCTTCGTGGATGAAATCACCCACTACGACGAGGATGCCGCACCGATTATCACGGACAGCATCGCCGCAGACATGGCTTCGTCGGGCATTCCGGTGCCTGCACAACTGGCTTCGCAGGTGCAGCCTACTCCTCTGCTCTCTCGCTTCATCGAGGCACTGACAAATCTATTTAAGTCTAACTCTAACTCTCAATCTGACATGAATCCAAACAACCAACAGCAGGAGCAGCAGCAACAGCAGCAGGCTCCTGGAGCTTCGGCACAGCAGGAAACAACAACACAGGAAAGCACACAACAGTCCGCCGAGGAGCGCATCACCGCTTTGGAACAGGCACACCGCGAGGCTCTGGCCGCTAAAGATACGGTGATTGCATCACTCCAGGCACAGATAGCGGAACTGAAGAAGGCTCCGGGCGATTCTACTTCTCACGTCGTAGAGGACGAGAAGAAGGAGAATAAAATGTCTGAGCGTTCTTCAGCTGAAGACTACTGCGACACGTTCAACCGCGCAAAGGCGCTGTTTGACTCCATCGGCTGACTCTATTCCCTAATCTCAAATCTATAATCATTCATCATCATGGCAGGAAAACTTCAATTTACACCTGAGGAGTTCAAGGAAGCGGCAACCAAGTACCGCAAGGACCTCCTCATGCTGCCCATCATCGGTATTCAGGACACGCTGCAGTACATGACTGCTCGCCCTGGCATACGCTATAAGGAGAATGTGGGCGCTCTGTCCGGGGATGCACAGTTCGGCCCTTACAAGCCCTCGCGCTCTACGGACTTCAATCTCAATGTGGACTACCGCACCCTGGAGACATTCATGGGTAGTGTCGTGGCCAAGTTTGAACCGAACACCGCAGTATCTACACTGCTCGGTCAAATCGGCGACACAAAGGGCGATGGTCAGATGAAGGCTCCCACAGCCCTTCATGTGCTGGCGCTCATCGCGCGTGGCCTCTCGGAACACCTCAATGCGGCTATCTGGGCTGGCAAACGCAATCCAGCCGGTGACACCACTATGGACCTCTTCGATGGCTTCGATACCATCACTAAGGCAGAGGTCACAGCGGGCAAGCTGTCGGCTGAAGAGGGTAATTACCTCAAACTGACGGACACCATCACCAAGGATAATGCGTGCGACATCGCAAAGGATATCCTCTTCTCTCTCGACCCGCGCCTGCGTGCAATGGATCTGAATATGTACTGCACTCAGGAGTTCGCTGATGCCTACAACGAGAGCTATCTGCTCAACCACGGGGGCATCACCTACAACACGCAGTACCAGCAGACAACCGTTGAGGGCAGCAATGGCCGTCTGCATATCGTGCCGCTCTACAACAAGATTGGCTCTAGCTACATCCATATCGCACCGAAGACAAACATGCTCGTGGGCTATGACCAGATGGGTGACGTGGAATCGGTGACCGTGGAGAAGTATGAGCCTTTCATCCTCTCTTACATCGCCACTATGTTCTTCGGCTGTCAGTTCGAGTCTATCGACAAGCGCAGAATGAAGGTCATTGAGCTGGCGGGCTAACTTTCAACTTTCATTTTTCAACTTTCAACTTGAATGTTATGGCTGTAGAATGTTCTCCCCTTCAAAAGTCGCTCGAATGGTGCATGGGCACACCTGAGCTGCCTGGCATCAGAAAGCGCATCTACTATATTGCTAAGAGCCAAATCGCTAAGTGGCCTCCCTATAACAGGGAGGACAACCGCAGGGCGAAGACGGCTGTTCTCACAGGCAACTTCACCCTCGTGGCTGATGCGAAATGGAAGTTCATCGACATCCTGGCGGATAAGTCGCAACTGACCTCAGAGGCACAGGGTGAAGTACCCTCGCAGACGCAGTTGAACAAACTGACTGCAGTGCATCCGGGCGTAGGTCCTGAAGCTTCGGCTGCTGCTTGCTACCTCAATAACAGCGACAACGTGTTTGTCGTAGAGGATACCAAGGGCTATTTCCGTGTCGTGGGTAGCGAGAAGTGGATTACCAAGACGACCGTCGCACAGGATAACGGACAAGGCCCTACAGGGGCCACGTCCACCACTATCTCTGTGGAAGCTACGGACGAGGTTCCATCTCCCTTCTACATGGGCACCCTTGACACGGAGGAAGGAACGATCGACTGCAACGCTTTCGAAGACTGATTCCCACTCAATAACGTGCTAAAAACTTTTTGTACAGGATGCCCGATGGTGTGTGATACATCGTCGGGCATTTTAAGTTTAACTTTTTAACGCTCAGTATGATTGAAGAACTGCTCAATGAAATCCATTCTCCCGAGGACATCGGCTCGATAACCTCGGAGATTGTAGTGCCCGAAATGCCGGACTTCTCACTCTCTGAAAATGCCCCTGCCGGCAAGGACATATTCAGCGTGAAGTCCCGAAAGGCATGGGATAAGTCGGAGGAGGCACGGTGTGATTTCCAGTACCACCTGCGCCTTACCCGACGGGCTTCCACAAACTTCATCACGATTTGGCAGAAGTCGGTGTTCGGTAGGACGCTCACGGACATCAAATCGGATGACTCCATGGTGCCGTTCTTCATTGAGAACTTGGTGCCGGTCATTCACGAGATGATTGGGTTTCATCTCGGTAATGGCTCATGGGCGTTGGTGACAACACCGATGCGAAGGCACAAGGAGAGGAATTTTGCTTCGCGCATCGCAGAAGGTCTGGCTGCAGAGCTAGGCATCCCCTTCTACTTCGATTGCGCTCACTGTCGCTCGAAGCAGCGTATCGGGGCGGTGTTTGACGCTAACAACATCCCACACGAAGGGAATGTCATCGTGTTTGATGATTTTGTCACTACGGGTTCTACGCTCCAGTCGATGAAGAATCTGCTGCTCAAAGAGGGGAAAAATCCCATCTTCATCTGCGGAATCAATAATAAACTCTAAAAATCAAGGTTTTTCGTCACTACCTCAGAAGCATTTTGTCCACCTCATGAATAAAGTCTATTTTAACAAGCCACAGCGTCTGACGCAACTCATCGGAGCGAACATTTCGGTTATCGTGGCTGGCCGCCGAACAGGAAAAACGGACTCTATAGCGGCTCCGTTTGTGCTGCGCAACATGCAACGAATGCCGGGCAGCACAGGGGGCATCGTGGTACCGACATTCAAGCATGGCCTGACTAACACGCTGCCAGGGTTGTTCGCGGCATGGAAGCGATGGGGTTATATCCGGGGCGTGCATTATGTCATCGGACGGAAACCGCCGAAGACGTTTGCGAAGCCTATCATCGAGCCGGCGGAGTTTGAACATGTGATTTCGTTCTATAACGGCTCGTGTGCTGTGATTATCTCACAGGATAGGCCAGGCTCCTCAAACTCCCTAACCCTTTCGTGGCTGCTGATTGACGAAGCGAAGTTCATTGATTACAACCGCCTGAAGGACGAGACGCTTCCGGCGAATGGTGGTATCAAGTCGCACTTCGGACGTCATTCGTGCAATCACTCTATCCTGATTCTCTCGGATATGCCGCAGACACAGAAAGGGTCTTGGTTCCTGCACTACAAGGAGAAAATGGACGTGGAGGTGATTCGGGCCATCGAGGGGCTGGTCTATGACATCTGGAAGCTGAAGGAGCGGATGAAGAAAATCAAGGCTTCAGGGGCAGAGGTGCCAAAGGCGATGCTGTATCAGCTACGCCATAAGGACAGGCAACTAAACCAGCTTCGCTCTGTGGCGACATACTACAAGGAGTATTCATCTATTGAAAATCTGCAACTGCTGGGAGAAAATTATATCCGGCAGATGAAGCGCGACCTGACTCCTTTGACATTCCAAACCTCTATCCTTTGTCAGAGGATCGGAATAGCAAAGGATGGGTTCTACTCTTCCATGCGAGAGAAGCACAAGTATGATGCTTCTAATTTTGAATACCTTGATGAGATAGCGCAGTCGTTCTATGAGGACGAGGATAATTCGCAATTTTCAATTGTCAATTCTCAATTGGATTGCCGCGCTGACCGCGACTGCAACCCTCTCGCCCCGATTTGTATTGGCATGGATTACAATGCTAATATAAATTGGATTGTCGCAGGTCAACCGTCTGGCAGAAGGTTGAACGTCCTGAAGTCGTTCTACGTCAAATTCGAGCGGAAACTTCCCGCTCTCATTGACGACTTCTGCCAGTACTACGCTTTTCACCAGAATAAGACGGTGATTTTCTATTATGACACTACAGCCTTAGGGTCAAACTATGCGGTCAACGAACAGGACTTTCGTTGGGTGATCATCCATGAGTTTGAACGCCATGGCTGGACGGTCATTGACGTGTATCTCGGAAATCCGATGCGACATGATGAGAAGTACCTGCTCATCAACCAGGCTTTCGCAGGGAAGCAACGGCTCATGCCGTTCTTCAACCGCCAGAATAACGATGACCTTATCCTCGCTGTTCAGGCGGCTGGCGTTAGCCGTGGGCGCAATGGGTTTCACAAGAACAAAGCCGGTGAAAAGCTGGCAGAGACGGAAGAAGACAGATTGGAACACCGTACCGACGGCACAGATGCCTTCGATACGCTGTTCATAGGGTGTGAGAAGTTTCCACAACAAGAATATGTTGCTGTGGATATGGGTGGAGTGATGTAAAAAAGGATTAAAAGTTTGGAAGCATCAAGAAGAGAGAATCCTTACATATTGCATTGTAAGTAAAATCTCCCTTGTTGTATGTCTCTATTTTAGCTTGTTCTACACGCACAACAGGCTCTAATCCTTTTGTAGTTTCAGTAGCGAAAAACATTATTCCGCCAACTACTTTTACATAAAGTGGCAGTTGCTCTTTATCTGCCAATGTTTTGTTATAGGCAGGTACATCACCGATGTACTCAAAACCTTTCAAATCTTTCTCTTCCATAGTTATTTGAGCTGAATTATATCACTCCAACGGGTCGTTGGGTTTTTACTTCTGAAGTCATGTTTGATGGCATTGGCAAAGACTTCGGCTTTACCCTTGCCGTCCTTCTGTGTGTATTGCTGGGAGCCAAGCACGACGGTCTCACTACCGTTGACTTTGTTGATGCGGTCGATGACTGCATCAAGCCGTTTCATCTTCTGGAACTGTTCGGCATTGTAGTCGAACAGGTCTAACTGCATGGGCGAATTGGGTCCAATACCCATGACGATGACACCGGCTTTCTTATAGTGATAGCCTTGAATGTAGATGCTCTCCAGCACTTCGTTGGCGGCTTTCACTATGTCAATGGTGCTGTTGGTGCCAACAGTCAGCCGTTTTTCCTGAAAGTTCCAATACTGAGGCAAGTCCTCACGAAAAGCATTGGTGTAAAGGAACACGCTGACAATACTGGCAACAGTGCCTTGTTGTCGCAGTTTCTCGGCACATCGCGCAGCGTAGTTTGAGACATGGGTCTTCAAGGTGTCAAGGTCAGTCACCATGCCATTGAAACTACGGCTCGTGCAGATGCTTTTCTTCTTTGCCATCTCCTCATTGGGCACGGCATCCACACCGTTGAGTTCCTGCCATGTCCTATAGATGACAATGTTATTGAAGGTAGTGCGCACCCAGTCCCCATGGTGCTCGGCAAAGTCGTAGGCGGTCTGCACTCCGAGGCTCTGCAGCTTGGCGGCATACCTTCGTCCGATGCCCCACACTTCATCTATGGGATAAAGTTTCAACGCCTTTTTCCGCTTCTCTTCGGTGTCGATAAGACAGCAGTGACGATAGCCAGGGTACTTCTTCGCAAAGTGACTGGCCATCTTCGCCAAGGTCTTTGTCGGGGCAAGGCCGATGCTGACTGGCATACCGACACTGCGCTTGATACGCTTGTGCAGGTTCTCGCCCCATTCCTTCAGGTTTGCATCCGCAAAGCCATCGAAATAGACAAAGCACTCGTCGATGCTGTAGCGGAAATAGGCAGGGGCTTCCTGACGGATGATCTCCACTACTCGCCCCGTGAGTTCTCCATATAGCTCGTAGTTACTGGAGAACACGGCTATCTTCTGGTTGGGAAATTGTTGGGCAAGCTGGAAATAAGGAGTTCCGGCTTTGATGCCCATCTTCTTTGCCTCGTTGCTGCGGGCCACTACGCAACCGTCGTTGTTCGACAAAACAACGACGGGTACTCCGTTAAGGTCTGGGCGAAAGACTCTTTCGCACGAGACATAGCAGTTATCGCAGTCCACGATGCCGTACATAAGTTCACAAATCTTGCATTATCACTTCTTAATACAATCTAATACCATGCCCAGCCATTTGCCATATAGAATATGAGGCGGTATTTCGAGAAGTTCACCTTTAAGGTGATTATATATGGGTTCTGCAAGAACTAAAAAATTGCCCATACCTAATCTTGCCCCCTTCCATCCTTTCGGTGTTTTTTCTACATCAAACATTCCAAATTTGCAATCTTTCAATGGAGGACAGACTTCAAAGCACATTTCAATTGTCATGTTCCCATAAACGTAATTCATGCTATAAACAAGTGCTTCTTTGGAAACAACCAAAATCTCCCCGGGGCTGCCCATGGCTCCCCCAAAAGCAAGAGAAAAGGCGACGATGTTTAGGTTTCGATAATCACCGTAGTTCTTCTCGTCGATGTTTATCACTTCATTCATAATTATCTTTTCCAGTTCTTAATCGTCCAAACGACCACGCCCCACACCTCGAATTTGGTATTCTCGTCGATGCGGATGGGCTGATAGTTTTTGTTGGCCGGACAAAGTTCGATATAGCCTTCTTCCCTGTGAGTCAGGTCAAGGAACTTAATGGTGAACTCTCCATTGACATAGCCCACCACGACGTCGCCGTGCTGGGGTTCTACGCTGCGGTCAATAACAGCTATATCTCCGTTATTGATACCGGCATCCTCCATGCTGTCACCCTCTACCTTTCCGTAGAAGGTGGCTTCGGGATGCCGTATCAAGTCACGGTTGAAGTCAAGGCTCTCACGCAGGTAGTCCTCCGCAGGCGAAGGAAAACCAGCACGAATGCCTGGAGCTAAGAGAAGGTCAACCTTCTCTTCAAACTCACCCTTTATCAGTTTTATACTTTTCATGCTCAAATTCTTTCAATACTACATAATACTCCCATCCGTCGTTTCGCTCTTTTGTCCATTCTTCCACTTCTAAATCCAACTTCATGCCGAAGCGCTCGGCTATCTCCAGATAGTCATAGAGCGTGCATTTGGCTACAGCTACGTCATAGCCCGGGCGCTGGTTCTGCACTATCGCACTGATATACTCGCGCTCCTCGTCGTTGGCGAAGTCGTCATGGGCATACTTACGTTCAAACTCCTTGTAGATGGTACGTCCGCGGTAAAAGTCCCTGCGTTTTATCCCTGCCAGGCCGTTGTAGTTCAGTCCCCTGTGGATGCGGGCTTTCATGCCCTTCACTACAATATACACAAACAGCCCTTCAGTACGTTCCTGACTATCGGCACGCATGGGCAGGAATATGAACTTTTCTCCGTCACGGCCATAGTACGACGCACAGAAATATCCCTCTTTCCGTGCCCGTTCGTCTGCCAGCTTCTGTATGTCCTTATTCAGTCTCATTCTAAACGCAAAGGTACACAATTTCTGCCGATTTCACCGTAGCGTAAAGGTACTTTAACGCGGTAACGGGATAATTTGCCAAATAATATGCTATTATTTGAGCCAAAATCGTCGTTTTTGGCCCCTTTATTGCAGAAAATACTCCCTAAACACATAAATAAGCCTAAAAATCTGAGATTTTTGAGCGGTGTCTGTGAGAATTTTTGTACTTTTGCAAGTAATACATGAGCGCACACGCACCTGCATACGCGCACATGCTCGAAAATAGACCTCAATAGCCGAAAGGCAAAACAATATAAAAGACTCCTCCGCAGTGTTATTAAGGGTTTGGTCGCCCGTCGAGACACTGTCGGGGGAGTTGCTTTTTGAATATGGATTTACCGAAGCAATTCGACAACATAACGCAGAGGGTTATCGATGACTTGAAAGCAACTTTGAAACAGGGTTCAAAGATTTCTATGGCTGCTGCTTCCTTCTCAATCTACGCTTTTGAAGCCTTGCAGAAGGAATTAGAGCAGGTTGACGAATTGCGGTTCATATTCACTTCTCCAACGTTCAACAAGGAACGGGCAAAGAAACAGAAGCGAGAGTTCTATATCCCCAAACTGAATCGTGAGCGCACCCTGTATGGTTCTGACTTTGAAATCAAACTGCGTAACAACCTTACGCAGCGTGCCATAGCCAAAGAGTGTGCTGATTGGATTCGTCAGAAGGTACGCTTCAAGACGAATGTCTCGCAGATGCAGATGCCGGGGTTCCTAAACGTGAAGACAGACGGAGAGTTAATGACCTACATGCCGTTCAACGAGTTCACGACAACGGAACTGGGCTGTGAACGCGGCAACAATATCTTCCAGCTTATCCAGCGTCTGCCGTCGCCCATCAGCGATGCTTACCTGAAGAACTTCAATGATTTCTGGCAGGACAAAGAGAACTTCGCCGACGTTACCGAGGCCATCATTGAGAACATCGAAAATGTGTATAAGGAGAATGCGCCTGACTTTATCTATTTTGTCACGCTCTACAACATTTTCAATGAGTTCTTGGAGGACATCAGCGAAGATGTGCTGCCGAATGAAGCCACGGGGTTCAAGTCTTCGCAGATTTGGAATAAGCTCTACAACTTCCAGAAGGACGCAGCACTGGCCATCATCAATAAGCTGGAGACATATAACGGCTGCATCCTTGCTGACAGTGTGGGTCTCGGTAAAACATTCACCGCCCTTTCGGTCATCAAGTATTACGAGAACCGCAATAAGTCGGTGCTCGTCTTGTGCCCGAAGAAATTGTACGACAACTGGAATACCTACAAGAGCAATTACAA
>Ga0247611_10011572_pt1 | contig 10156 bp, 13 predicted proteins | sample 177DNAGHGhighgp2_FD_192422 | JGI IMG/M metagenome (GOLD analysis project Ga0247611, IMG submission 192422) | Sheep rumen microbial communities from Palmerston North, Manawatu-Wanganui, New Zealand - 1770 DNA GHGhigh gp2 | ecosystem: Host-associated > Mammals > Digestive system > Stomach > Rumen... | reverse complement strand
TATATATTTATTTTGTTTATATTTTAATCTGTTTGTATATATAAGTCTCCATTATTTCCTTGTGAATTATTTGGAAGACCTTGTCCTGTGTATAATACAGATGGAGAAACTAATTGCCATTGTCCATTAACTACCATAAGTATCTTTCCATTATCTGATGCTGAAACTTGTGGAAGTCCTGATACAACAACATTACCAGTGCCTATGAGTGATTCATTATTTACTGTCTTTATTGATTGATGTTCTGTTAAGAAATTTGAATATGTATAACTACTATCAACAAGTGTACCATCTGAAGCAAGAGCAGCAAAATTTCCTGTTGTTGGATTTGATACCTTAGGAATCTTTGTACTTATTTGTGTTGTTAATGTACCTGCTAAATCTGCATCATTATTCAATGCATATGCTATTTCTTGTAATGTATCTAATGCTGCTGGAGCTGAACCAATTAAATCAGCAAATTTAGCATATACTGCACCACCTGAAACCGGATTAGTATCATTTTCAGATATAGTTGTTGATACTGTTGGAATTGTTGGCTTATTTTTTATATAATCATAAGCTGTAGTTATAGTTTGATTCCAATCTGCTTGAACATTATTACGTTCATCAAGTTCATCTTGGAGTGTTTTATTTGTTGCAGAATTATATATTTGAGTCCAACCACCCGTTGCTTGCTCTTCTGGTGTTTCACCATCTGGATTACCTTTAGGATTACCAACAATTAATAAAGCATCTGTGCCTTCTCCGATATTATATGGTTCACTAACAATATTTAATGATGCTTCAGGTAGAATACCTACTAAATCACTAAATTCAGCATGTGAAGAATAAAATCCCCCATAAAAAGTTCCTGTAATATCGCCAGTAAATGTTTTATCACCACCGATTGTTTCATCCCCTGTCTTATGAACTAAATTACTATCATTAGGTATTGCAGATGTCCAAGTTCCCCAAGTATCATTAGTTTTTGTTCTACTTGAGATTTGGCCATCTTTAATTAAGTATTGATTAGTTCCTTTTTGAATTAATATTGCAGAATTATTTAATGTTTCAGTTGCTTCGGTTCCTTCACCAGTAATAGTTACATATTGAACCTTATATAATCCATCAACAATATTTGAAATTTCTGTTTCATTTGCTGATGATATTTTAATTTGTGCATCAAAGCTGCGATTGTGTAAATCATTTATTCTTTCACTTATAGATGTGTTGTTTGCACCTATTGCTGTTATGATTTCATTTACTATTTCAGTTAATTCAGCATCTTTAATAACTAATTCATTATCATTTATATCTAATATTGATATATTACCTAATGCCATATATAAATAAAGTTATGTGATTTTTATTAAAAATAATGTTATTGATATATATAATCCAGAATAAAGCAACAATAAAGGTAGATAATTATCTACCTTTATTGTAAAATCATATGAATGATTATATATTATAATGATTGGTTAGTAACAGGAACATATACAGATTTTGCAGCACTTGTCCATATTAATTTTTCATTTGTACTATCATATTCTGTTGTCCAATTGTTTATAGAATCACTACCGATTGCTGCTTTATTTGCTTTGCTGTTTATTTGATTTGTCAAGTCAACTATCTTTGTATCAAGTTTTGTTGTATCTGAGCTACTTATAGCAATATTAGTACCTGTTAATGTTACTTCATTATTTGTTGGTGTAACATTGTTTACTTTCTTAACAACTGCTGTATCTAATGTTGTTAATGTTTGTGCACTTGCAATATCATTTGTCTTAACATCAACTTGTGTTATCTTACCATCAACTTCTGATATTTTTACTGCTACTTTATTTGTTGTATCACCAGAAAACGCAGTATCAGCTTCAGCACCAGTTTTACCAGCTGCACCGTCAGCACCATATACAACAGCATCAAGACTATTTATTCCGTCAGCATTAGCAGCATTTACCTGTGCAATTTCATAGCTTACATATTCAGCTATTGAATTTGCATCACGTTCTGTACCATTTTCAGATATTGTCATACCCTTTAGCTTATCAACAAGTGTTGACCATGATTGGGTTGCTGAGCTGCCTTCAAGTTCATTTATAATATCAGTTACTTTTTGTGCGGCATCTGTCCAATCTTGACCTGCTAACTGTTGTACCTTTTCATCAGCATATTTCTTAGCAGCAGCAATTGTTTCATATGAACTTTCATCTGTTGAGGCACCTTTTAATGCCATTGCCTTTGATAATGCTTCTTCAATAGCTGCTTGAACATTTTGCGATGTAAAATTATCACCATTTGTGAATGTCACATCTGAAGCAGCAACAACTTTATCATTTGCAGCAGTAATTTGTGTTTCAAGATATGTTATCTTAGTATCAAGTTCAGTTGCAAGATATGACAGTGCTGGATCTTTTATATTATATAATGTGTTATCAATAGTTAACTTTGACAATATAGATCCAGTTTGATTGCTTGTGCGCCATGCGGTTAATTTATCGTTAAAATTTCCCATTGTTTAATATATATTTATATTTTTATGATTTATATGTAATGTTTCATTTTTTATCGTTGTTTCAAACATATTATTTGATTTTATAAATAATGTTTCATTTGAATAGCTTATTTCAAATGGCAGTTCATTATATTTTTGTTTATAACGGTTTATTTCATTATATTTTATAACATCTAATTGTTTTTTAACAACATCATATGAATTTGAATATATGAGATGATTGTTTGTATTGTGTACTAATTCGCTGTTATTACATCTGTGTACTTCATGTTTTATAATTATGTTCTTTCCATATGTGTCTTTATATAAGAAGATGTTCTGATTATTATAGTAATGTCCGAATATGATTTTGTATAGACCAGCTATATCTATTTGTGCATCAAAATAAATTTTTAATTGTGCTTCTTGTAGAATATATAATGCATGTATGCCACTATTGTCTATAACTGTTTCAATATCTTCTTCAATTTTATATAGTTTTCTCTTATTGATTAATATTGCATATACGTTATTATAGCGGTTGAAATTTTTTGCATCATATAATAAATTATTTTGTTGCGATAAAATCATTTACTACAATCATGTTTTTATATTTAAAAATAATAAAACAACAAAGGTTGTTAAAAACATATATATTATTTGAATTTTAAATGAATTTTTCTATTTTGTATATATGATTGAATATAATATAAATCTTAATAACAAAACAATTTTAATTACTGGAATTGCTGGGTTTATTGCATCAAATCTTGCAAAATATATATTGAATAATGTTGATGATGTTCTTATTGTTGGCATTGATTCAATGAATGATTATTATGATGTGCAATTGAAAGAAATGCGCCTTCGTGAACTTGATAAATATAATGATAAATTCATGTTTATTCAAGGTGATATATCTAATACATTGTTTGTAAAAAACATATTTGATATTTATAAGCCACATATTGTTGTAAATCTTGCAGCACAAGCTGGTGTCCGCTATAGCATAACAAATCCTGATACATATATACAGTCAAACATCATAGGTTTTTATAATATTCTTGAAGCATGCCGACATAATAATCAGTTGCAACATCTTGTATATGCATCATCAAGTTCAGTGTATGGAAACAATAATCATATTCCATATTCAACAGATGATAAATGTGATGAACCTGTAAGCTTATATGCAGCAACAAAAAAGAGCAATGAATTGTTTGCATATACATATTCAAAATTATATAATATCAAAACAACAGGATTAAGATTTTTCACAGTATATGGTCCTTGTGGTCGTCCTGATATGGCATATTTTGATTTTGCAAATAAATTATGTGCAGGTGATAATATAAAAATTTTCAATTATGGTAATTGTAAGCGCGATTTTACATATATTGATGATATTGTCTGTGGTATATATCATGTAATGCAACATTATCCAGAAACTGATGTTCCATATAAGATATATAATATTGGAAATGGACATCCTATATCTTTACTGGAATTTATAACAATACTTCAAGATGAATTGATTAAACATAGACTTCTGCCACAGAATTATGATTTTGATTCACATAAACAGTTTGTAGAAATGCAGCCAGGTGATGTTGAAATTACATATGCTGATACATCAGAATTAAAAAAAGATTTTAATTATTGTCCACAAACATCTTTACAAGATGGATTACATGAATTTATAAAATGGTATAAAACGTATAAAAATTAAAGAATTATGAAAGATTATTTTTATTGTGGTCGTTTAGTTGAGTGTTTTACTTTGTTGCCAAGTATTACATATAGTTGGATGAATACATATAGTAGTAAAGCATGGGAACTTCAGTTTGCTTGGTTGTTTTGGTATTTTTCAGTAGGTAACGTTAGAATTGAATTAAAGAAAAATGGATATGGAAAATAAAATAGAAGATAATATTAAAGTCCGCACATATGTAGCTTCAGAAGTGTGTATTAAAGTTCATTCATTTGATGACGGATATGAAGAAGAAATTGAAGTAAACGATATTGATAGTATTACATTTACTGATTATTTTTCTAAATATGGAGAACCAGAACGAACATGTATTTCATATGATACACAATGGGCTGATTGTCCAACAGATCATATTTATGTAAAGGAATCTGTTGAAGAAGTAAAAGCATTATATAGTAAAGCGTTTGAAAAGAAAAGAGAAATATCTAAAAAATATGCAATATTTCCAAAAGATATAGTTAATAAAGTCTGTGATTATCTTAAGACATATCGTAGAGATACCGAAGATGGAACAGGATATGTTGCTGGAATTATAGATGATAAGACAATTGAAGATGTTAAAAAAATAATGGAAGAATAATATTTTATGAAAGTAATATTTCTTGATTTTGATGGTGTTATAACTGTTCCTCCATATTGGACTATTAATGAAGATAAATTAAAAAATCTTGAACAAATCATAGATGCAACAGATGCTAAAATTGTTATATCATCATCTTGGAGAAGTTCAACAATTGAGCGCACAAAAATTTTAATTTTGAATCATGATGATTATAATAATATAAATAGTGAAATGAAATGGTTTATTGATAATATTTATGATATAACACCATTTGTTTCAGATGATAAATATAAAGGAAATGGTCGTGGTGGAGAAATTCAGACATGGTTAGATGCACATCCTGAAGTAGATAATTATATTATTCTTGATGATGATAGTGATATGATGATTTCTCAATTATATCATTTCATTCAGACTGATTGGTCATTTGGATTAACTGAACGTGAAGTACAACTTGCCATAGCTGTATTACAAAATAAACGTTTATATAATTCAATATCACTGAATTATATTTTACGATATGAATGGCAAAAACGATGTGAAGGACTTGAAAGTTTGTATGATAATGAAGAATTTCAGCAAATAAATAAAAAATATTTTGATAATCGTAACATATAAATAAAAAATGAAAAATGAATTTTTTGATTCATATGAATTTATAAGATGTGAAGAGCGAGCTTATGCAATACAAGAAGCACGATTTAATAGAGCAAAAATAAAACAAATGTATTATATTAAATAAATAACATGAAATTAGAGTTAAAAGTAGTAGTAGATCAATTAACAGAGGCACTTTGTATTAAAGATGACCGTAAAGTTGCCGCATTATTTGATGACCAAAATGATAATGAATTTATTGGTTGGTGTATAGTACGATATAAAGAAGATGGAGAAATAATTCCAATGTTAGGAACAAAATGTAAAACTATTAAAGAATTGTTTGAAAATTTTTATAATAAGTAAAACAAATAATATTCTAAATAATTATATAAATTTTTGAATTTCTGAAAAACATTGCTATATTATGTATGTGTTAAATGTTTAAATGTTTTGATTATGAATCCAAAAATTTATTTTTACATCACCAACGGTTCTGTTCTTGCTCCTGTTCGTGGCCAGCATGATGGCCTTGATAACAAGTTTTTCACACCTAATGTGATGTTTGCTAATGAGGCTGGGTATAATGACTATACCCGCAACTTCATTATTGATAACTGCAGCTCAAAGGACATGTTCTGCTCTGAGGATTATTCCTTCAATCCTGATAACTTTACATTTGACTTTGCACACATTGATGCATGTGATGATTCAGCCTATGAGGAGGTTTATAATTCAAACCTTTCAAAGGAGTTTGATATTACTCGTGCATATTATTCATCACTTGATAATGATGTTCCTGCTGATGCTATCAACAATAACGCGCCAACAACATTCATTCAGGATATTGTTAAAAAATATCCTTGCCCATCAATTGACACTGGGTTTTATTATGAAAAGAACCGCTGGAACTTGCTTGTTCGCAATATCATGAAACACAAGAACACATTGTTGGTTGGTCCTACTGGAGCAGGAAAAACTGATGTTATTATTCGCATTTGTAAGGCACTTGGCATTCCGTGCCGTATTTATGATATGGGTTCAATGCAGGACCCACTTACCGATCTTCTGGGAAGCCATCGTCTTGAAAACGGTACTTCAAAATTTGATTATTCAAAATTCTCACAGGACATTCAGATGCCTGGTGTGATTCTGCTTGATGAGCTCAGCCGTGCTCCACAGATGGCAAACAATATTTTGTTCCCATGTTTGGATGGCCGACGCACATTGCCTGTTGAAATTGCTGATGCTTCATCAACTCGCTCCATCAGTGTTCACCCTGATGTAACATTCATTGCAACAGCAAACATTGGTAATGAATATACCGGAACCCAGGATATTGATGAAGCACTTGCAAACCGTTTCATGACCATTCAGGTTGACTACTTGCCACAGGATGTTGAAAAGGATATTCTGAAAATTCGCACTGGAGTTGATGATGATAATTCACTGAAAATTGTGACAATTGCAAATACACTGCGTGAGCGTTTCAAAGGAGGTAGTATTTCAAAGACAATTTCAACTCGTGAAACACTCGGATGTGCTGAACTTGTTGTTGATGGCTTTTCACTGATGGATGCCATTAACTTCGCATTCTGTGAGAAATTCATGAAAACTGGAGATAATGAATATGATATTGTAAAACGAATCATTATGGGATTTTAATCAAATGAACATTGAATTTTAAACACACGAGATGCTATTTTAATATTAAATATAGCATCTCTTTTTTTATACATGGAAAACAATAATTTTCAGCAACAATATGATTTAATTAATGAATGTGAAAAAAATAATCAGGTTGTTGTTTCTGGATATGATGGATTAAAGCAATATGATATAATTGGTTTTTTAAGTGAAGAAAATTCTGAAGATATATTGAATAAGTTATATCGGACAAAACAACATATTATATCACATGGACGTCACGATACACGGTGGGTAAATGATTATGCTCTTGTACAGTTGTTTGAATATATATATGAGCAAAATCAGAAAATGAAAACTGAGCTCTCATTTTATGCCGATATTGTTTCAGATTATGAAAGCAAAATAGTTGAAATGTCAAACATAAAAAATAAAGATCACAATATGTCAAACAATACATCTGTACATACATCAACACAGCCACAAAAAACATATAAACGAATGGGTGAAAATTTTGAAACTGGACAAAATATAGGAATATGAAAGCAATAAAGATTAATGATAACTTATATATAAATATTGATTCAATTTATTCAATACAACACACGGTAAATACAGCCCAACAAGATGCTTGGAATAAAGCTGTTGAAGATGCTTTTAAGAGTGATAGTTTCAAACAATACATGCAGCATAATAATATTGTAGATCCACAAGAAAACATTGAAGAAATATATAATATCATAATATCACAAATCGGTGAATGCCCACAGCCTGAACATGTATATACGGTATTATTATCATCAGGTGTCAAAGTATCAGTAGATGAAAATATATATAATGAAATAAAAAAATATATGGATAGCACTTTATAATGTGTTATCCATAAATTATTTAAAAATATTGAATTTTCTGAAATAATTGCTATATTATGTATGTGTTAATATTTTATATGTTTGATTATGATTGATAAAATTTTCACAAAAGACTGGTTTAATCGTGGTCCACAGTTTGTTACTGCAAACCGCATGTTGTCAATCAACTGGGAGGATGCTGATTCTGATGTGTTTTCAAACTTCCTTTACAGTGAGGTTGAGGCTTTGCGTGTGTTGGCTGATGAGCGCCGTCTGAGAACTGAACTTTATAAAATCATTCATGCACTTGGTCTTTCTGGTATCAGTGTTTGCCTGACTCGTGGTGTTATTGAAACTGCTCGTACAAATGGCCACATCATTGAAATTGACCTTGCAAACATTGATAATATGAAAGGCACGGCATTTATGAAACTTGACAAGCTGTTTGGTTTCTTGATTCATGAATGTTGCCACTGTTTGTACACACGATTTGATTATTGCCGTCGGTTTAATGGCAAATATCCGCATGTTGTACATTATCTGCATAACATCATTGAAGATGAGCTGATTGAAACTCGTCTTGGCCGCCGGTTCCCTGGCTATATTAATTACATTCATGTTGTCAAGGAAGGCATTTTCAATGATTCAAAATCAATGCTTGATGCATGTGAAACTGAAGTTGATGTTATTCTTGCAATTTTGTTCCACATTATCCGATATCCAAAATATGTGACATGTGTTCCTGAAACGGTGCTTAACAAATATGCAAAGCTGTTCAATAATATTTATAACATCATGAACGGCTGGGGCTGCTTTGATAAAATGCTTGATGACTGCACTTATGCTTCAATGCGGTCTGCAATTGAAATTTATGAGCTGATTAAATCATATATTGATGAGAAAAAACAGGACACTGACAGTGGTGATGGCCACAATGGCAATGGTTGTTCTGGTTCAAATAATGATTCTTCTGAAAAGTCTGAAAACGATGATTCAGATAAAAATTCTGAAAATAATAATTCATCAAACACAGTTGAAGGTGATAACAATGAATCAGACAACAATAACAGTCTAAATATCACTGATAATGGCAAATCTGGTAAGGAACAGCTTGATTCATCAAAGATTGCTGAAATGATTAAGGAAATGCTTGACAAACAGGCCCAGTCATCATCTGAATGTAGCAATCCATATGAAATGAATAAAATGGATAATCAGCTTCAGCAAACTAATGTCGCTGAAAAAAATCGTGATGAAAACAAAACTTATGTTTATAATCGCAATGAGTGCCCTGTGAATGTACATGGTTCAATTGTTGATTCACATTGTGCTGCTGAGAAAAAATACAACACTGTTAAGCGTGAAATTTCATCATACATTTCACGGTTCAAGGAAATCACTATTCCACGACAGCAGAAAAAACTCGTTCTTGAAACACAGAATTTCCGCCGCAATGGTACGCTTGATCCTGCTCGTCTTGCTGTTGCAATGGCAAATGTAAACACTGTTTATAAACAGACAACATCGCGAAATGTTAACCGTCCATGCAAATTTGCACTTGTTATCATGCTTGATGAATCTGGCTCAATGGCTGGAGATCCTGACAATATGGCTACTCGTGTTGCTGTCATGATTTATGAGGCAATGATTAACAATCCTGATATTGAAATTTATGTTTATGGTCATGGTGATGTTGTTTACCGGTATATTGACAAACACACTCGTGATAAAAACAACATTGTTAATCGAAATCTTCAGAACGGACAGAATGAAGCTGAATCATATAAATATATTATTGATGATGTCCGTCAGCAGACACGTCTTCCAATTGTTGCTGTAAATATTACTGACAGCTATTATATCAGCAATGTTGATGAAATTAAAAATGTTGTTAATGAATTGAATTCTACAAAAAATGCTTGTATCAGTGTTATTACAATTAATCCAACATATGTAAATAACTATGCTGACGAATTCAACAGCAATATATATGGTGAAGGAAATTATCTGAACACTTGTTCTCGCGATGCTGATGCTTTCAATACAATTGCAATGAAACTTTCAGACATCATTGTTAAAACATGGAAGCGGAATATGCGCAATGCAGCATAATTAGATATAGTTAATAAAATGTTAGCCAATGTGTTTTGTGTTTTTATTTTTATATATAACATAAACACATTGGCTAATATCATATATGGAAAACCGTCATCCTGAGGTTGTAACACATGCAAATACAAAATATGGGA
>Ga0247611_10011569_pt1 | contig 10157 bp, 4 predicted proteins | sample 177DNAGHGhighgp2_FD_192422 | JGI IMG/M metagenome (GOLD analysis project Ga0247611, IMG submission 192422) | Sheep rumen microbial communities from Palmerston North, Manawatu-Wanganui, New Zealand - 1770 DNA GHGhigh gp2 | ecosystem: Host-associated > Mammals > Digestive system > Stomach > Rumen ... | reverse complement strand
CTTTTCTTCATATCTATAGTCACCTGAGGTCCAAGTTGATTTAATATAGCCTTTCCATCTAACGATACCATCGACATCTGCATCATGAATCCAGAATGGAACATATAAACCTTTAATTTCTTTAATTTGGTTTTCTGTTTTGAATTTACCTGGTAAGAATATCTTTCTTCTAAGATATTTCTTCATGATAGGTACTAAGTCATCATTAGTGTATTTAAATGGAATGACATAGTCAGGTTTAAGAGCACCTTGCAAGCGGCCTTTTAAGATAACTGGGTTACCACAATAAGGACATGTAGTAGCACTGGTATTTTCATCTGCGTAAACTTCACCACCACAAGAATTACATGTGTAAAGATTTAAACTAGCGGATTCTGCTTTAGAGAATTCTTCAGTTGTATCTTCCCAATCAAGTTTTTCTTTTGGCTTTTCGTTTAATTCTTGGTCGTATTTCTTTAATTGTTCAGGATCGAACTCGGAACCACAAAATTCACAGACAACTTTTTGGCTTTTTGCATCAAATTTTAAACTTGCCCCACAGTTAGGACATTTGTATTCGATTGCTGACATAATTATTTAACGATATCTTTGTCATCAAATGGATCGCCACATTCTGGACAGAATTTTGGTGGGTTTTTTGGATCTTTTGGTTCCCAACCACATTTATCACAGCGATATAATGGTTCACCAGCAGGTTTTTTAGTACCACATTCAGTGCAGAATTTACCTTTAGAGATTGTTCCACAGTTAGGACATTTCCAACCTTCAACTTCTTCTGGTTTTTTAGCACCACATTCTGGACAGAACTTACCTGTGGCCATAATGCCACATCTTGGGCATTTCCAAGCACCTAAAGTTGCTTTCTTTTCTGCTTCAGCTTGTTCTTGCGCAGCACGTTGTTGTGCATCTTGATTTAATAATGTAGCGGCTGTGTTAGCGCCTCCATTACCTGCAGCCATATTAGCCATATTTAATCCCATGAAGCCCATCATAGCGCCGTTAGGATTGTTAGCAGCACCTTTCATAGCTTCAGCTTGTGCTTCAACTAAGGTTGCACCAGCCATACCAGCGTTTCTGTAAACAGCTTGGCGTTGGAGATTTTTAATCATATCTGCATCTTCTTGTGGAAGTGTGACTGATTGAAGAGCGATAGAGACAACTTCAAGACCTCTTAAGTCTCTCCATTTTTCACTTAATGCATCATTCATAGCGTTTTCAAGTTCTGTTGTGTGTGCAACGATTTGGTTTGGTCTAAGTTCTAATTCACTTAATTTTCCAAAAGCTGGTTGAAGAGCACTAACGAATTCTGATTTTAATTGGCTATCTAATTCACTACGGTAGTATGTATCTGTTACGTTACCACAAACATTAGCGTAGAAGAGTAGTGGGTTTGTAATCTTGTATGAGAAAACACCACAGCAACGGACACTAACATCAATATCTAATCCGATTTTAGAATCAACAACTCTAAATGGGACTGGATTCATTGTGCCGAATTTGTTATCAACTAATTCTTTTAAGTTGAAGTAGTAAACTCTTTGGTCTTTACCTGTGTCACCAGCAAAACCAATACGTTTCCACATAGTTTTGATCATTCCACCTAAACTACCAGCGAAAATGCTTGGTTCTGTGGACTTATCATATGTGTAGTTACCTGGTTCAGCACAGAGTTCAACAACTTTACCGGATTCGACGATAATCATGCATTGACCATCGTTGACTGCGATTCCAGAACCTTGAGAAATAATGTTATCGTTACCTTTCTTGTTAACTGAACGTTTGCCTTGTTTGCATTGACCTTTAGTCACTAAGACATCCTTTGGCATTGAGTCGCAATAGAAAAACTCTTTCCATTGATCTGCAAGAGCGCCACCAATAGCGTTTCCAATAGCTTTAATAAGACCCATAAATATATCCTCCTATGTTCTTAAAAACTTATGTAATGTTTAAAGATTAATTAAATTAACTTTAAATTGTCATCAAAAAAAGTATATATTGTTTTTTATTTATAAGTAAAGAAAAATAGAAAACTAGTTTTTTTCAGTTTGCTTCTTCTTTTTATTGGAAATTTTCTTTTCCACTAAATAAATTCCTACTAATCCACCTATTCCTAAGTTAGTAACAAGGAATCCGTAGACAAATGCGTGGTCACTATAAACTAATTTAATACTGTGCTTTCCGAGAGAATATCCCTTAAGGGATACACCAGTGAAGATGTTCCATTTAGTTTCAGGTTCAACAGCCTTACCATCAACATAGACTTTAAAATCTTCTTCAAATGGTAAAGTGAATATGAAGTTTTGGTTTTCTTTTGTTAGTTCAAAAGTTCCCTCTAATTTATAAGAGAATTTAGATTTAATAGCTTTCATATCAAATGAAGCTTGTTGTTTAATTTTATTAATATATTCACCTAAAACATCAACTTGTTCCATGTATAAAACAGGTTCAATTGGAAGTTTAGGTTGTTCTTCAGTAATTTTAATTTGTAGCTTATGTTGTCCATTGTTGGTATGGCTAAATCCTCTGATACCATTGTGCCAATAAGTGGATGTTTCTAACCAGTTATAATCTAAAATAGATTGAATCCAATAATAACCATCACGAGTTATATAGTAGAAGTTATTATTTTCGCCACCAGCAGGTTCTTCAATTGTATATGTAATAGTACCTTTTCCTTCGTAGTAGTGGAATCCTTTTTCGTCAATAGTTTGAGTAAGACCACTTCCAACTTGAATATCTGTAATAGTGCACGGCACGAAAATATCTTTTTGCTTGTTTGAAGAATCAACAACATCGCTTACGAATGTCTTAAAGATTTCATTATGATATTCAAAATGATTGAACCAATATGTTTCTCCATTTGGATAATAGTCTCTAATTCCTTCATTGATCCAACTATAATCCATGTTGTTAACAGCGTAACCAAATGGTAAAAAATAGTCGTTTTTATAGAACTTGAGATCTCTTTCAGAAGTAGAAATGTTTGTTAATTCTACGAATGGATAGTTTTTAACATAAACTGGTTTATCAGTGGTGTAATTTCCAGGTTCATCAATTAGATATTTAAGACCTAAAAGTGAGCTAACGGATAGAGTAGCACCACCTTCAAATTTTTCAAAGTAATCATTGTTATGATAGCCAAGCTTCCAGAAGTAATCCTTTACGTTCTTCTTAGCGTTACTTGTGTAGTGACAGAAACCACTGTAATTGTAGAAGAATGGGTTATTATCAATAAGGTTATAGTTACCTGGTCTATTAGATGTTAATTCCATTCTATAGTTGTCATTAGGTTCTAAGGATTTAACTTTATCCACTGCATCTTGATAAGTCATATCTTGTAAGTATGTTGGATACTTTTGAACATGGTTATCTCTGATATATGTTTTTAATGTTGAATCTGCACCACTTGAAGAAGAAATCGCCGTTAAAACTACGATAAGTCCACTTAAACCCATGTAAACCCACTTGTTATCAAAGTGTAATCTATTCTTGATTAATAAATAGACAAGAGTAGCAACGATAGTGCCTAAGTATAAGCCTAATCCAAGGTAGTTAATTGTATATGTTGCAAGTTTAGCTTCTTCTAAAATATCGTTTTTAACATTACAAACGAGTAACAATACAAGAATCATTACTCCAACCGGAATAGCTAAGTGCCATTCTTTTGTTTCGCCGATTTTTCTAAATTCAAGTGCACCGAAGTAACACACTAAGAAACCAATCATGAACGAATATCTAGTAGGGAACCAGCTAGGCTCTTGTCCACCATGGAACATTGCGTTCAAAGTATTTACTGTGACTACAACAAAGTAACCAACAAAGATTGCCAAAGCGCCATATCTTTCTCTCTTGGAATAATGTGGGTTTAAAACGAATAATTGAGCCATTACTAAAGTAACAACTGAAGTAAACATAGTGCACCAACCACTGTTATTCATGATAACTTCAACTGATGGGAAGTTATTTGTTAAGAATCCAACAAAATACATTGATGGAGAGAAATAGTGAAGTTCAGGAAGGCCACCCTTTGCCTTAGTTCCTGCTAAATGTAAGAAGGCTGTTACCCAGAATGCACCTGCTAAGAAACCACCTACTACTGAAGTAGCACCGAATCTATATGTAAATGCGAGTCTTTCTTTTTTACCGTTAAGTGCAATTACTCTATATACAAAGAAGATGACTAAGAACATGCACATTAAAGCGCCAATATACCAGCTAGTCATAAGAGCATACGCTAAAGTTACCGCATATAACCAATGGTGTTTACCTTCTTCGAGTAATTTGACACCTAAAACCACTAGTGGAAGGATCATGATACAATCGAACCACATGAAATTGTGCATTTCTGCCATGAAATATGAAATCAAACCATATCCAAAAGAGAATGCTAGATAGCCAATATTCTTTTCTTTTGTAGTGATTCTTAATAACAAGTACATATTTAAAGATGCAAAAGACATCTTGACGATGTTGCCCCACACAAAGAATAGTGGTAAATCTGCATCTATGATGAAGATTGTTAATAAGTTAAATGGAGAAGATACATAGTATGCAAAAATTGATAGGTATTCGCCACCAAATAATCTCATAGTGGAGTAAACTAAACTCTCATTATGAGTAATCACATACTTATAGTTTTTCAAGATAGCAATATATTGACTTTGCATATCAAAACTAATGATGGTATATCCATCATGATTATTGAGTGCAAATTTATTGATACTAAAAACGATTATTAACGCTATAAAAGGTAGCAAAAAAGCAGCTAAACCTAAAGCCAAGTCAAATAAGAAGTTTTTATTCAAAATTTTTTTAATAAAAACACTAATTTTCATAGTGCTTATATTATATACATATTTTTATTTAAATAAAAAGTTTAAAAAATGTTACGATTCAGAAAGAATTTTATTTATTGTGGTTTTCTAAGAATCTTATTAAATCTTGTTCTTTTAAAGGACGAGAGAAGTAGTAACCTTGAACAAAATCGATATCTTTCTTCTTTGCTAAAGCAAGTTGTTCATCTGTTTCAACACCTTCAATAACGATAGGGATATTTAAATTCTTAAATAATTGAACAGCGGAGTCCAAAAAGATTCTAACGTTACCTTGTTCTCCCAATAAAGTTTTATCAAGTTTAGCAATACTAAATGGTAAGGAAATGAATCTGGCGATATTTGAATATCCACTTCCGAAGTCATCCATTGCGAATTTAACGCCATATTTACCTAAATCATCCATGAATTCCTTAGTTTTTGTTGGATATTTAACTGCAACAGTTTCTGTAATTTCTAAGCAAATCCTTGTTGGATCGATTCCGTGTTTCCTAATAACTTTCAAGAATCTTTCGCTTGGGTTATTGAAGAATTCAGCGCATGAAATATTAATTTCTAAGTTTTCAATTTCTGGATGTCTCTTTAAGAATTGGCATGTTTCGTTCAAAACGAAGTAGTCAATCTCGCTAGCTAAACCAAAACTTTCTGCGATAGGAATGAATTCGGCAGGACCAATATATCCAAGTTCATCATTTGATAATCTAATTAAAGATTCAAAATGGTTAAATTTCTTTGATTTGATATCAAAAATTGGTTGATAAACCATGTATAAACCTGTTCCGTTATCTAAACATTCTTTAAGAATTTCCTTAATTCTTCTATCTCTATTAACTCTATTGATAAATGATTTATCTAATTCAATAAAGTTATCATCTTGAAATGATAAAGCGTCTTGCGCTCTATTTAAGAAGTCGTTATAACTATCAGAGTTTCTAAATGCTCCATCATTATGGAACCAGAATAAGTGGATTGTAACATTGATTGGTCTATCTTTGATAAAGAACGGAACTGTACATCTCGCTTTTAAAGCGTGGAATAGTTGAAGTTGTTCGTCTAAAGTTTTACAAATACAGACAAATCTTGAAGATTGAGTCCTAAAGATAAGAACTTTTTTATTAATTGTATGGATGAACTTTCTAATAGATTCAAGTAATGCAACGGAATATAAATGACCAAAAGTTTCATCTAACATCCCAAAGCTTTCAATGTCGAAAATAACATAATATTTAAATTGTTTCTCAATGAGTTGGCTATTGATATAATCAATAAAAGCATCATTATTAAACGCTCCAGATACTCTATCTACCTTTTCATCTGGATCGTTAACAGTGATAATAACAAACATCATCGATAGAGTATATGAAACACCCATAACAAAGTATGGTTGTTGGAAAATTTGAATTATTTCGGCGATTATGACTAAAACGATAACAGTTGTTAAAACCGGGAAAACTTTCTTAGAAAGAGTTTTTCTAAATGCAAAAGCATAAACGATAGTAATTATCACGTTTAGACCGCAAATAAGGTATAGCAAGAAGAACATAGAACCATGGTTAATTGCGTAATAACCAAGCCCTGTATCTTCTAAAGTAAAGAATGTGTGATGTGCAGCATTAGTGAAAATCAAAAAACCTAATGCAATAGATGGAATCATTGTAAGGTTATATAAAGGTGAATACCTTAAAGATCTTCCAACTGTATATAGAATATAAGTAAACAAGAAATAAGAACAAAGAACTTGCATGAAATAATAAGTTGCAAGTATTACTTCTGCCCATCCAACTGGGAAATTACCCGGATGATCCATTGCGTAACATGAAAACACACCGAATCCAACATTTAATACGACAAAAAATAAAGCAATACCAAAAATTCTAAATACTGATGTAGGGAATTTCTTTCTAGACCAGTAACAGATAGTAATTGCTACTAAGAAGATAAGAGAAGTTAATTCTAAAAAATAATTGTAATGTAGGGAATCCGCAATAATCCCGGCTTGCGAAAATACATTCATAATAAGTCCTATTTTAGCAAAAAATACTTACTACACAACACAATTTAATTAAGAAAATAGTATCGAAATTAATGTGTTTTCCGAAAAAATGTTAAAAATATACCGAATTACTTCCATTAATGCGAATAAAATGAAAATTTAGTGTTTCAATAATAGGTTAATTCAAATTTTTAACATTTTTCTTTTTCTTTGTTTTGTTTACATAGATTTCTAAAATAAAGATGTATGAAAAAGACAATATCAGAACAACTTAAAGCAAGAAAATACACAATTCCATCATTTTTGGAATGGAAAGCCTATGCCTTTTTAGCGCGCCTTCCATTCTTTGGACCAAAGTATCATGTTCATGAAGAAATTATTGACGACCCAAATGAGTGTAAAGGACCATGTTTTATTATTTGGAATCACCAATCAAGAAGAGATTACTTATTCCTTAAAAATATAGTAGCGCCTAAAAAGTTTAACATGGTCGCTGGTAGCTCAGAGTTCTATAGAAAGAAATTCTCTTGGTTATTTAAAAGAGCACATGTTCTTCCTAAAAGGAACTTTGTTAGTGATCCAACTGGTTTAAGGGCGATGACCACAATTATCAAACAAGGTGGATGTGTTGCTTTTTCTCCAGAAGGAAGTAGTTCTGTATATGGTTGCCAACAACCAATTGTTCCTGGAACAGGTAGATTTTTACAATTCTTTAGAGTGCCAGTTTACTTTATGCATCTTGAAGGTGCATATTTAACTAGTCATAAAGTTTGTATCGATGATAGAGTGGGTAAAATTAACGCTTCAATTAGACTTTTATTCTCTCCTGAAGATTTAAAGAAAATGACTCCAAAAGAAATTGATGACAAAATCAATGAAGTCATGTGGCATGATGACTATGAATGGAATAAAACCGCTAGAATTAAATTTAAAACAAAGAAAAATGCATGTAATAGATTAGACGATCTTATTTACAAGTGCCCAAAATGTGGCAAAGAATTTAGTATCGTCGCTAAAGGAGACAAAATATATTGCACAGAATGAGGTTGTGGTGGTTCTCTAGATGACTATTATGACTTTCACAAATTAACTGATGATTCAGAATTACCAGTTTCCCCATCTGCATGGATGGCATGGCAACGTATTCAAATAATTAATGAGATTCGAAAAGACCCTAATTATAATTTTGAAGTTCATTGCAAAATGGGCGAACTTCCTAAATATAAATTAATTAAAGATAATAATAAGATTTCTCTCCCATGTGGTGAGGGTACACTTTCTTTTGATCATGAAGGTATTCATTTTAAGGGAATTAAACATGGCGAACCATTTGAATTTAATCTTTCATATGAAGTTTATTACACAATACTCATTGAAAATGAATGTGACATAATTAGCTTCTATGTTGGAGAAGATTATTATGACTTTAAACCTGACACAAAGTGTGTTGGAAAAATGTTGTTAATCGTAGAAGAAATGCATCGTTTGCATGTTAACAATTGGAAGAATTATCCTTGGAATGCTTATATGTATCACGGAACTGAACTAGAAGAAGCAAATGATAATTATAAAGAAAAATTAGATAAGTTATTCCTAAAATAGTGGGGTTTTAACGGGGATATTGAATTAGAATTGGGAAGAAGGAATTCTCTCATTTTTCTTTAATATCATTTATTTGTTTACAAATTAATGACATTTTCTTTAAAAAGTGTAAAATATTTCCGTGGTGAAGAATTATGACAGAAATTAACAACTTTATTAAAACAATTATGGAAAAAGACCTCGAAGAAGGTCGTGTGGATTATATCCGCACAAGATTTCCACCTGAACCAAATGCTTACTTACATATTGGTCATGCTAGAGCTATAGTTAATGACTTTGAATTAGCTAAATGCTTTGGTGGCACAACAAATCTTCGATTTGATGATACTAACCCAGTTAATGAAGGCGCTCAATATGTTGATGCAATTATTGATGATTTAAAATGGCTTGGATATACTCCTGCTAATGTTTTCTTTGGTTCTGATTACTTTGAAAAGACATATGAAAGAGCAATTCTTTTAATTAAAAAAGGATTAGCGTATGTTGATGATTTAACTCCAGAACAAATGACTGAATATAGAGGAACTCTTACTGAACCTGGTAAGAATTCTCCTTGGAGAGATAGAAGCATCGAAGAGAACTTAAAACTTTTCGAAGAAATGAGAGCGGGTAAATACGCTAACGGAGAAAAGACTTTAAGAGCAAAAATTGACATGGCTCATCCGAATATCAATATGAGAGACCCTGTCATGTACAGAATTCTTCATGTACCACATCATAGACAAGGTAATAAATGGTGTATCTATCCAATGTATGACTTTGCTCATCCATTACAAGACAGTTTTGAAGGTATTACACATTCTTTGTGTTCTCTTGAATATGATAACCATAGAATTCTTTACGATTGGTTTGTTGAAAAATGTGAAATGGAACATGTACCACATCAATATGAATGGGGTAGATTAAACATTACAAACACAATTATGTCTAAAAGATATCTCCGTCAATTAGTGGAAGGTGGATATGTTACTGGATATGATGATCCTCGTATGCCTACTTTAGTAGGTCTTAGAAGAAAAGGATTAACTCCTGAAGCTATTAAAGAATTCATTATCTATACTGGTTTATCAAGAATTAATTCCACAACTGATGCTAATGATTTAGATAACTTCTTAAGAGAAGATCAAAAATTAAAAGCTACAAGACCTATGGCAATCTTACATCCTCTAAAAGTGGTTATTGATAACTACCCAGAAGGAAAAATTGAATATCTTGATGCTGATAACAATATGGAAAATCCTGAATTAGGAAAAAGAAAAATTCCATTTGGTAAATATTTATACATTGAACAAGATGACTTCATTGAAGTTAAACCAAACAGAAAATGGAAACGTTTATGCTTAGGTGAAGAAGTTAGATTAATGCATGCTTATTTTATAAAATGTGAATCAATTGTGAAGGATGAAAATGGAAATCCAATTGAATTACATTGTACTTATGATCCTGCCACAAAATCTGGTAGTGGATTCGAAGGAAGAAAACCAAACGGCACAATTCATTTTGTTGAGGCCACAACAGCGAAAAGAGCACAATTTAACCTATTTGAACCTTTAGTCTGGGATGAAACTGAAGAAACAAAAGGTTTAGACTTTATCGAAAGATTAAATAAAAACTCTTGGATCAAAGTGTTCGGTTTTGTTGAAGAATCTCTCCAAGACACAAAACCTGGTGATCATTATCAATTCATCAGACAAGGTTATTATTGCACTGATAAAGAGTCTACACCTGAC
>Ga0247611_10011568_pt1 | contig 10159 bp, 13 predicted proteins | sample 177DNAGHGhighgp2_FD_192422 | JGI IMG/M metagenome (GOLD analysis project Ga0247611, IMG submission 192422) | Sheep rumen microbial communities from Palmerston North, Manawatu-Wanganui, New Zealand - 1770 DNA GHGhigh gp2 | ecosystem: Host-associated > Mammals > Digestive system > Stomach > Rumen... | reverse complement strand
AATTATTATGAGAAGCAGCCTGCCCTTTGGAGGAAAGCAGGTCATCTTCTCCGGTGACATGTTCCAACTTCCACCAGTGCTTCGCTCTGGAGCAGAGACAGAAGCGATGATGGAATATTATAGCACTGATACCCCATTCTTCTTCAAGGCTCACGTATTCGACAACCTGACCTTACCGACCATTGAATTTGTGAAGGTTTACAGGCAGGACGAACAGCTGTTCCTGAACATATTGAACAATGTGCGTCACGGAATATGTACCACACAAGACATGATGGAACTCAATGGCAGATGCATAGAACCAGAAAGCGCTAACGAACCAATCATCTCACTGACTCCTTTCAAAGAGGCTGCACAGAGAATCAACGAACAGCATCTTTCTGAAATCGAGCATAAAGAATTCACTTTCACAGGTACGATTGACGGTAAATTCGGGAAGAAAGGAAAAGACGGCAGCATAAAAGAAGAAAACCTTCCTGCCCCTATGAATCTCGTCCTTAAAGTTGGCGCACAAGTGATGTTCACTCGCAACGATCCCTCTCACCGATGGGTGAATGGAACATTGGGAACCGTAGTTGAACTAAATGACAAGGAAATCAAAGTAAGGGTCGGCAATGACATTCATGATGTCGGATGCGTGGTATGGGAATCCTACGATTACGAGTTTGACAAAGAGAAAAAGAAATTGAACAAAGAAACTGTCGGTTCATTTACACAATTCCCTCTGAAACTCGCCTGGGCTATCACTATTCACAAGAGCCAGGGTCTGACCTTTGACAAGATGATTCTTGATCTGTCAAGAGGTACATTCGCAGCTGGTCAACTGTATGTGGCTTTAAGCCGTGTACGCACTCTCGATGGATTGTACCTCACAAGACCTGTGAAATACGCAGACATTAGGAAAGACGATGAGGTTCTGGCTTTCACGTCAAAGTTCAATGATGACAGCGTCATCGAGAACCAATTGGCAGAAGGAAAAGCCTTGTATCCTTTCTTAAAAGCGCAAGACTATGATGGAGCAGTGGCAAAGTACATGGAGTTGGCCAAAAATGCCATTGAAAAGGGTGAGCACCGTTCTGCCTGCCTGATGTTCAAAAAGATGCTGAACATTATGATCTCTGACGACATCCTCGTGGGTGTTTGTGCCGGCATGCCCTTGAACAACAATAAGAGCCAAGTAGCCTGGTTCAACAATGCCGTCATCTGCCAATATGGTGACAGACCGGAACTAGCTATTCAATATGCTGATATGCTTTTAGGCGTTAGGCCTGTTTATGAGGCAATGTACATCAAGACAAGAGCTTTGACAAGGGCAGGAAAATACAACGAAGCAGACCAAATGAATGTAGATATGAGTGAGTTGTTGAAGCCTGAAAATGGTGGAAATGGCTACGACTTGAAATTCTTCTACTCCTTCGCAACAGTCAATGAGGCTATTGGGGATCCATGTCTTGGTGCGTATCAAAGCATCGTTATTGAACGCCCCAATTATTTTCCTGGCCACAAGGCTTTCTTCGAGGCGATGAAAAAGCAGAACAAGAAGTTGATGCTTGCAGAAGGACATGAATTGCCTGAGCTGGTGACAATCTTCAACGAGACAACTTCAACAGATATCTTCATGGAAAAGCTGAAACAAGCTTTTGCAGAGAATCGACAAAAGTTTAACAAATATAATGAGACTATTAACAAACAATCATTAGAATAAGAATATGAACCCAGGTTACGCACAAATCCTCACATGCCCTCATTGTGGCACAAAGAAAGAGGTCCTGAGCTTAATCTCAGGTAACACATTTGGTCAGACTCTTTGGTCAGACAATAAAACAATAGCCCCAATGCTGCCGAAGGTTTCCTTTGTACAGAAGTGCCCTCATTGCGGCAAGTACTACCTGTTATCAAGACAGGAGACGGAATATGGCAAGACCTATTCTTTCGAACTAGGTGAATTGAACTATGAGGAAACTAAAGAAGCATGGAGCATGCTGAAAGAAACAGAGGACTTGACTGAGAATGAGAAGCTGAACATTCTCATCATGCAGGTTTGGGCATTCAACGACTCATATACCCGCAAGAATGAGACTACAGCACCGACAGAAGAACAAGCCTATATCAAAGGCATCATCGAATTACTGTTAAAGATGGATAATGTCGATGACTTGTTGAAGGCTGAGTTTTTACGGGAGACTGGACGTTTCGAAGAGGCACTGGAACTGCTTAATAACTATCTTGCAGGAAACGATTTCCTGGAAGAACTAAAAAGCAGGTTCAAAGAACATGCCCTTGCTTCTGACACACGTCCATTCATCATCTATGGGGAGTGACAAAGTTGAAATATACCAAAACAATTCATAAGAAATACGACATCGGCTATCTGGCAACAGATACACTTGCCGCATATTACTAACAAAAAAACAAAAAAATGGAAAGAGATTATTACGATGAAGAGTACGATGATTCATTCTATGAGGATGATCAAGAAGAAAGAACGTATGAACGCTACAACGGTTCGTACGCACAAGACGTAGAAGGATGGAGCGACCAGGACATCGATGATGTTTTTGATGGCGACCCGGATGCCTATTGGAATATCGACTGAGACGAACTCTGGTGATTAGCAATATGGAGTTAAGTTTTGAGAAATGGAAAAATGGCTTATGGTTTATAATTTTGCCCGACTACGTCGGAGACCAAGAGGATCTTGAAATGGTTGAAGGAGCTGACACCCTTCTGGATTTTCTGACTACAGATGGACTATATGTCACCGTGGAAGTCAGTTTGGATGAGAAAAAGGGTTATCCTATCATATTGAATTTAGTTTCACATGATGTGATTGGAGGCTCGTATCAAGTAGAAAATCTCGATGGATTCAGTCAAAATGTGTGGCTATGCAACGTCGTTCACTATCTGTTTGGCGAACATCCTGAACAGATTTACTTCAAGATCCAATAAAGGATTAACATCTTGAAAAAACTGAAGACAAGGGAGGCAACTATGGTTTGCTTCCCTTGTCTTCTTTTTTTATTTAACTCCCTTTATTCTTTTCCTTTACGACTTGAATGCAACATAATGGAAATTGGAATACAAGATGTGTTAACGAACCTCTGGCGAGTCAAAATGATAGAACTGAAGACAGGGATAATTAGAACAATTCGCTTCCTACTTGGAGATTTCCTTCGTGTTATAGTCTGACTTCAGAAGAATATATTGGTCTGGAACTCTTCTGATTCTTGGATGCCCATACTCCCCTACCCGTTTGGGTTTTACAAAGTCACGGATGGTCTAACTGCAAATCCTGCAGGTGACCATGTCAGTACTCTTTGAGCAAGACACAAAGCTTTCTATATTCTCATTGAAGTCGACAGAAGTATGGCCAAGATCATTCGTTATTCCTATCTTCATACCAAAAAGTCTTGAAAAACTGTCTATCATATCGTCATAGCAAATTGTGATCATAAACTGCCGCATTTTTTTGAGTCATTTGCTTAAAATATTTTGTTAAAATATGTTTATCATTTCAGTCAATATTGTATTTTTTATTACTTTTGTATTCTAGATTAAAGTAAATTCTGATTATATATATTTTCTCAATTTATTGAGTTATATATTTATTAACTCATATAGTCTAATATAACGCTATGCTGAACATCGAACTTATCAACAAACTCTACGACGGACTGCCAAAAGAACGTCAGCAAGAGCTGATCACATTGCTTTTCAAAAAGAGCAAACAAACAATGGGATATTTCAAACGCACAAAGGACATCAGCCTCTCCAAGTTGGAAACACTGGCTGATTTCTTTGGAATGCCGCTTGATTACTTTAGGACTAACAGTTCTCTGAAAACAAATAACGTAACCAACAACAATAATCAAGCAGGAAACGTTTCAGTAAATACCAACCTGATGTTTGAAATAGACGCGCTACGGAGAGAAATAGATGGCTTGAAGGACACCTTACGTGCAAAAAACGAGACCATACTTTCTCAAAAGGAATTTATTGAGAATTTAAAAACACAAATATCCAAATAATAAAGGATAAAGTGTTTCATTTGATTTAGTCTTAACCAGGTTTCTTATCCTCAATAAAATAGAATTAATTTTTGATTACCAAAAATCAAAATCTTAAGGGTTGTAATAATATTATTAGTTTACAACACAAGTTTGAAATAGATACGATATGGCAAATGAAGAAAACTTACGAGTAACCCAGCATAAACTTAATAAGTTTGCTGCTGAACAATGGGATAAGGCTCTTGCATATCTGCAAAGCCATTTCTCTTTATCGCGTTCTGACTGTGAAGACGTGTTCCAAGAGGCTTTTATCGTTTTGCACAGAAACATAAATGAAGGCAAGCTTACTCTCACATCATCTTTGTCTACCTATTTTATCGGCATCTGCCGGAACAAAGCACATGAAAAGATGCGTGAGAAAGGAAAGGTGCTGATTATTATTGACGAATTTCCTAATACAACTAAAGATGAATTTGAAGACGAGCGGGTAAACAGACTACTTGCACTTGAAGATGACACTAGCCTTATAGAAGAACGTAAAGAAGCCGTTGTTAGGGAAATCGTCTCAAAGTTACCCTCTCCATGTGATCAAATCCTATGGGGATTCTATCGTGATGGCTTCTCAATGAAGACACTCGCAAAAATGTATAATTACAAGAGCGAAGGCTCTGTAAAAGTTACAAAACATCGATGTGGGGAGAAATTCAAAGCTCGCTTTATGGAAATATCAAAACGTTTATTTGACTAAATCATAAAACTATGAATACAGACATCAACAACATAGACCCCAAGCTTCTTGAAGAGGATGACCGCATAGTTGCTTATCTCAAAGGTCAAATGTCAGAGGAAGAAGAGCAATCTTTCCTTAAAGAACTAGAGGACAATCCGGAGCTGAAAGAAAAAGCAATATCTATCGCACGTCTCGTTAAAGGAATGAAGCAAGTGGGTTCTGAACAAGATAAGGACACATTTGGGGCTTTCTTGAAATCCAGTGAGGAAAGTATAGAATCTGTTGTTAAACATACCTTCCAAATATCAACTGATGAGCTCATTGAGAGAGCTAATCGCATGGAAAAAGCAGCTGTCCATCTTGCGTCGGTTCTAGGTATTACATTACCTGAGACGGGCAATCAAATGGAAGCCGTAACTGAAATAATGGAAAAAATTGCAGCAGATTATGAGCATGTAGGGTCTACAGCAGCCGCTAAGGTAGATGTGTCAGATGAAAATGTTACAACTACCAACCAAAACGAATCGAAGATTGTTCCAATACGAAGAGCATCTTCTTGGTTGGCCGTCGCCGCATCTGTTATATGCATCGTTTGGTTTGGCTTAACCTACAACTCATATAGGAATACAACTGGATTGGGTGATGAATATGGTAATGTGGTAACTCGGGGACTCATCAAGGAACAGGAAACTGAAGCAGAGAAGAAACTCCAGGTATTATTCAACAATGTCCAAGAGAATAACAATATTGATGCATCTATCCATGATCTGTCTCTGTATTGGGAGTTATCCAAAATGGATATCAAAAACGATTATTCCAATCATTCCGCCGAAATAGGTTGGTATCTCGCTATAGCACATCTTAAGAACAATGACAAGAAAGAAGCAAAAGCCGTTCTTGATAATCTTATCTCAGCAACAGAAAAAGGTTCAGAAATTAATGAAAAAGCAAAGGAACTAATGGAAAAACTTTAAAATTTCCGATTTTAGTTGTTAACCATGATAACTCTTTTGTCATAAAAGACAAAACGTTTAACAATAAACTACAACATTATGCTTTATCCTTTATATGAATATTACTTGCAAAGCGATTTGTCGCTTGAAGAGGTACTGAAGCATTTCGTTAGCCGGTTCTACCTCAAAAAGAATGGGACAGACAAAGTAGAAAAAGTGCTTCGTAAAGTATCTGAATCATCCAAAATGAACAAACTATTCGCCCAATCCTCCCAACAAAGGATTGCACCTAATTATGTTGATTTTGGCTCTGTCATAAATGAAATAATGTATTTCATGTTTCAGTCTAATAGCACCCAAGCTTTAGCTGTTCTAGCTGCAGCTATTGCATGGGATAAACAAGTAAATCAACGTGCTCATCTGAAGAATGCAAATGCCGTCCGCGATGATGCCATTAAGATCTTCAAGAAATTCTCTATCTACGAGGACATGACACAAGCCGAATATGAAGAAATGACAAACCGATAAATACAATAGTTATGAAATACTCTAAGCCAAAAATTAAAACCATTTCAATGGATACCACATACGTAATATGTGCTTCTTATAATCAAACAGGTAAGAAATCATCATTTTCGAGCAATACAATAATTAATGTTCCTCAAGAAGTTAAGGATCTATATTCAGGAATGACGATGAGACAGAAAGCAGCGGCAATGAATCTCATGATGGTATTGGGCGGCTCGTGTCCACCAACACCTGCAGCTATTTCAGAAATCAATAAAATTATGACATATGCTGGTAGGTCTATGGGTATCTCTGGAAGAGAATACAAATCTTATACGGATTCCTTTGAGGGGGTAAGAGGTATGATAAGCGAACTGAAAGGAGTAAAAGACAGAACCGTTATGGACACTCTTTTCTTATCTTTTTTTAGTGTGGTTTCTGTTGGAAAGTCTGAGCAGGCACTGTCTGCATTGCTAAATATTTATTCTGAATTTGGCTACACTGAAGACGATTGCTATGCAATTCTTCAAAAGGCCGAGGCTCTTTCGCGACGTTTTGGTTAATCAAAATATTTCACATAATAATTGAACCATGGGACTTTTTGGATTATTCAAAAGTAAAGAAGAAAAATTTAGGACTCACGTTAGAGACTGTTTTGATGAAAGTGTAAAAGATGTTATTAAAGAACATAGAGATACTATAAAAGACCCTTTTTTGGGCGGGATGATGGTCCAGGCCGCTATAGGCTCTGTTTATCAGTCATTGAAAAATGACCCTAAATTATCTCTCTTTGCAAATATGTCAAACTTCAATCCTTATGAAATAATTGAAGAAGAATGCCAACGGGCATTGAAAAAATATTTGGAATAATACAGGAATTATAGTATGGAGGTATCAACAGTATTAATATCTACGTTCATCGTTCTCGTTGGACTGCAGCTGTGTGTTCCCGAAACACCAAATGGAAAAGAAGGGGAATTTGAAAAAGGCGTAATTGAACAGTTCTGGACAAAGAATCCTTTGCTTAGAATTATTTATGGCCTTTGCAATATACTTGGTGTTGTCTTCGTCTTAGGATTTATGGGGTATCTTGTGTTTACAGAAAAATGGTGGTACATTGGTGTCTATGTTTTAGGACTGATATTGGCAAAATTTGTAGCATTTATCCTTAGAATCTTACTGATTCCATTATACAAAAAAGTAAGTAGTATATATGCACAAGTCCTCGTTCAAAGAATATTTGGTATTATCATTATTCTAATAGGAATGATTTTAATAATGCTGATATAGCGAAGCGTCTCAAAACATAAAATTGATAGGAACGAAAGAATAACGAATTTGAAAACCAAAATAATCCAATATGTCAACATTAATCGTTTTACTCATCATTTTGGTACTGGCCTTAATCATTCTCCCTTTTGCAAGAGATTTGATGAAAGACAAGGAAGATTTGCGGAAAAGTCCAATAGAAGTTCGCTTTCAGGTGTTGATTGATGAAATCAACAAAGCATTCCTTGACGGTAAAGGAATCACTGTATATCCTGTTAAAAACGACAACAGGTGGGTGAATTTACACTCTGAAGACAAGGCAAATTATCTTATACAATTTAATTACAGTACTGGTCATCTAACTGTCTATTTGAACTATAAATATTTGCATAAAGAACTCAATTCGAAAGAAGTGTTCTATAATGTAAGAGAAGTAGATATATTCGCTCAGAAAAGAATGGCTAATCAATTTATCCAGAAGATGCGTGCGGAAATCATTAAACATCAAGAAAACATAGGTATTCCACAAATGACAGGGGCTGCCATATCACATGCAGAACCAGATGAAAGCGATCCGGTTGATTTGGTCGGTTCAATGTACGGTGATATGTCGTTACGACAAAAAAAGTCTGTTATAAACATGGGGTACTTGATCTTTTCAGCCAATGGAGCATCATGGGAAGACTATATAAAGAATGTGACAACCCGTCAACAGCTCAATTTCCTCGACTTAAACTGGATGGACTGCCGCAGTCAACTTGAAAGCGAAGGAGAAAAAACGATTTATACAGACCTAAAGGCATTAGACGGTGGGGTGTACGACAGTTTACTTATGTTTTGGCTTTCATTGGTGGTAACAGAACATGGACCTGATGAAAAACGAAGTGAAAAATTCATTTTGATGAATGAAGCACTTGGACATTCTGAATCAGATGTTGAACAACGGGTTCAAAAAATTCAAGCATTCATGCAATTATTTGGGCAATGAAAAAAAGGGGACTTTTGGCATTCTGCCTTATACTATTATCCTTGGTTTGTCATGCGCAACATCGAAGGGCATTATTGATAGGAATCGCAAATTATCCTGAGGATAGCGGATGGAGAAAGATACATTCCGACGAAGATGTAACTCTTCTTCGCAGTGTCTTGTCTGACTCATTTATGATAGAAACATTGGTTAATGAAAAAGCGACCTATAATAATATTCTATCGAAATTAAAAGATTTGGAGGCTAGGACTTTGCTTGATGACACAGTCTTAATCCTTTTTTCTGGCCATGGACAACAGATGGTTGCCATAGGAAAAGAAGAGCCGGACTCCCTTGATGAGGCCTTTATCCCTTACGATGCCAAAGCAAATTATAGTGAATCTTATACAGGATATAACCATCTGCGTGATGACAACATCTCTGAGAGCGTCAACAGAATAAGGAAAAAGGCTGGGAAAAAAGGCTTGGTGATGGTGCTTCTGGATGCCTGTCATAGCGGAGACTCTTTCAAGGATTCAAAGGAAACTTACTATTATAGAGGAGGGTATCCCGTCTTTAGTCCTGACAACAAGGTTAGGGAAGTTAAGGATCATGTGCTTGAAGATATCATTAAAATTGAAGCTTCTAATAACCTAGCCGATGTATTGTATGTCAGCGCATGTCTGAGCAACCAATTAAATATGGAGGTACATGTTGACAAGAAAAAATGGTATGGTTCTCTGAGCTATGCTTTTTCGGAAGCCTATCAAGCACACGGGTTGAACAATTTGGAATTACTATGCCAAGGAATAAAACAAAATATATCCAAACAAAATAAATGGCATAGCCAATGCCCGGAATTCGCCACGAACATCCAACCTTTCAATATCAGTACAGAAGTGGAGAATGAGAAACCAAAAGCTATACCTCCATCTGAAAAATCCATTGGAGAAAGCCTATCGACCTTGTTCATGGATTATGGCCTTTATGTGGCCTTTGCACTTGCGCTAATCGCTTTGATAATAAGGATCCTATGCAAGAAGAAATGAAACATAGAAAAATCCCTGGGTTTGTCCTCAGCACGTGGTTGTTCCTATTATTCTACCTTTTGTTAAGGACAGCATTCAGCGAAATTCCCCAAACTTACTACAATCTTTCTGACGCGGTTGTGATTAAGGATGGTAGTATAGGCCTGTACTTTGTATTTGCCATTCTGTTCATCGTGTGGCTTTGCCTTTCTTTCTGGAGCATCATACGTATGCTGAAAGGAAAGTCTGATTGTGTTTGTTCTATTAGATGGACGCTAGTTATCAGCTTGATTATTTCGATATACTATTTGTTTCTATCTTTGGGGAAGGCTGTCTTGATTCATTGGAGCTTTGTTTTGCCATCATTATTCATGATTGCACTTTTTGTCGGATTTCTAGTGTATTTGGCTAAATCCAAGTCTTTTAAAGAACAGTATCCCTTGGCTGATCGAAGATATTCCCCAGGGGGATGGATTTGGACACTTTTTGTGGTTATTTGCCTAGGGGTGTTCGGCTACACGTGTTACACTGAAATAGTTAAGGAAACAAAGAGCAAAGCCTTGAATCCTAATGATTTGTCGATACCTGCAGATGGCCATTGTGACGGAAATATTCTCTTCATCTCACAAGACAACTGGGATAGTATAAAACATAAAATGATTGACTTAGATGACGAGGAGCAAGATGTCAATGTT
>Ga0247611_10011567_pt1 | contig 10160 bp, 10 predicted proteins | sample 177DNAGHGhighgp2_FD_192422 | JGI IMG/M metagenome (GOLD analysis project Ga0247611, IMG submission 192422) | Sheep rumen microbial communities from Palmerston North, Manawatu-Wanganui, New Zealand - 1770 DNA GHGhigh gp2 | ecosystem: Host-associated > Mammals > Digestive system > Stomach > Rumen... | reverse complement strand
GTTCGTTATCCCAACAGAAGTGTTCACCTTGGGCACTTCGGCAATGCCCAATGAGGCACAGATGGTCTCCGTAGCCTTCTCGCCCGTCGTGACGATGGCACGGAGATGGGGCAGCTGGGCCACAAGTGCACGGATGTCGGTCGGTTCCACCACCTCCAGAAACTTGTCCGAGGCGTTGTCCTGCAACCGCCGGACCGCTGTTGAGGTGTCATAGAATGCCAGCCCCTTCTCTTGGCAGAACGCCACAATCTCGTCAATCTTAAAACGTTTGTGTTCCGTATCTACAAAGTGGTTCTTGTCGCCAAAGAACACCTCGCCCTCAATACGCCAGTGGTCATTGATGAAGTTGGGGTAGTAGAAGTCCATGCACCACCGCTTCCGCTGTGGCGGAAAACTGCCCAGGAACAGCACCTTCGCCTGCTCTGGCAGAAAAGGAATCAGCGGGTGATACTCTATCCCCTCCCCACTCCTATCGATATGCTCCGTGTTCAACCAACTCTCATCCATTCCCAATTTTCAATTCCCAATTTTCAATTTTCAATTTTCAATTTTCAATTCTCAATTTTCAACTCTCAATTTTCAATTCTCAATTTTCAATTTTCAATTTTCAACTCTCAATTTTCAATTTTCAATTTTCAACTCTCATCCATTCCTTCCGTTCCTTCTCACTCATCTTCTCTATAGCGTAGCGCAACATGGTACGAGGCATCTCGTGCACATGTTGCCGCAGAAAGTCGCGAAGCAAATCCATCGAACAACGCTTCCCCATCTCTCTGAGCATCCATCCTACCGCCTTATGCATCAGGTCATGCGGATGGTGCAGGTGTATCTCTGCATACCGCAGACACCACGACGGGTCGCCCATCTGCGACGTCTTCCACGTACATACCATACTCATCCTCTGCTTCCACAAATTATCACTGAAAGCCAGCTCATCCAACATCCGCCGTTTCCAGTCCTCCCCCCTTTGGGGGGATAAGAGGGAGGTCCCCAATATCTTAGGCGCTGACAAATCCACCAAGTCCCAGTTGTTCGCCCGCTCCGCATATTTCAGGTACATTGCCAGAATCTCGTCCCGCTTCTTGGTAGCCTCTGCATCATTCACCAATCGCTTCGTGCTCAGTTTCTCATACTTTGCCACCAGAATCAGCAGACCACAAAGCCTCACCTCATGCCATTTCGACATCAGCAGTTCGGGAATCTCATCTATGGTTATTGGTTCATGGTTAATGGTTAAAGGGTCACGATTCATGGACAATGCCGCCTTCACCACCTCTCTCGTCTGTGGCACCTTCAGCCCTAAGAACTCATCCCCCTCGCCATACTCACCAGGTCCAGTCTTAAAGAACCCCATGAGCACCTTCCGCTGCTCCTCATTCCGCAGCGATTCCATATAGCTTATGATTTCCTGAGCCCTTCCCAAAACTATTATCTTTTAATTTTTATTGTCTATTCGTAACGCTTCTCTATGACAGTCCAATCCACAATCTGCCATAGTGCTGCCAGGTGGTCTGGACGGCGGTTTTGATAATCCAGATAGTACGCATGCTCCCACACATCGAAGGTAAGCAATGGCTTCAGCCCCTTCTGCACAGGGTTCGCCGCATTTGTCTCTTGAGTAATTACCAGCTTACCATCCTTATCAGCCGACAGCCATACCCAACCACTTCCAAACAGCGTAGCCCCACCCTTCTGGAACGCCTCCTTGAATGCCTCGAACGACCCAAAGTCGCGCACGATGGCCTCAGCCAGTTTTCCTGTAGGAGCCGATTTTGTCGGCTCACCCGTAAACTGCCCAAAGTAGAGATTATGGTTTAGAATCTGCCCCGCATTATTCAAGATTGCCCCCTCACTATTAAGCACAATCTCTATCAATGCCTCATATTCTCCAAGACTCCCCTCGCCCTTTGGAGAGGGGTCCTGGGGTGAGGTTAACCCATTGAGATTATTCACATACCCCGCCAGATGCTTCCCATGATGAAACTCCAGCGTCTGCTTACTAATCACCGGCTCCAATGCATCTATTGCATACGGCAATGCCATCAATTCGAACTTCTTCATATCATTTAAGTTTTTAGTAATAAGGAGATTGTTCACTTTGTAGATGATGTCATCGGAAACATTTGTAATTTGATGTTTGATGGCACAAAGATACTGCAATTTTTCGAATAGACCAAAGTTTTTTCTTTAAATGTGCAAATAATCTCATTCATCATTGCAAAGCAAGACGATTTTCTTCTTTATTCCACCTCCGGCTCCCAAAGATGTCGCTGCATATCCACATGCCCATTGGACTTGAAACGGATGTTCTCTTCCTCAAGTAATGTTCGTTGGCGACTCCACCCTGGAGCAGTACGGCCCTCTTTATTCACCACCCGATGACAAGGCAGATGCTCTGCCCCTGGCGTATATCTCAATGTCCGCCCCACCATCCTTGCATGGCTCGGCCATCCCGCCAATGCGGCAATATGTCCGTATGTTGTCACCTTTCCACAAGGAATCTGCCTCACGATGTTCAGCACATCGCCACTAAACCTCCTCGCCTGCTCTGGCGTCATCCTATCGGGATAGTCCTTCATACCCTTAAGTTTTTAGTAATCGACATCACTACGAACCTAAATAATAACTTTTATACCTTTAGAGTCCCTCCAGTGAAGGGACGGCTATAATGCAGGGATTCATTTAAAATAAAAAGCCTTATACCACTCCGCAAACTTCCGCAGTCCCTCCCTCAACGTAATCTTCGGAGTGAACCCGAAGTCACGCTCAAGTGCTGTGGTATCTGCATACGTCGTGGGTACATCTCCTGGCTGCATGGGAACGAGCTCCTTATGCGCCTCGAAGTCAAAGTCTGCAGGAAGAACGCCAGCACGTACCAACTCTTCTTGCAGGATATTCACGAAGTCCAGCAAGTTCTCAGGCTGCCCCCCTCCTATGTTATATACAGCATAGGGAGCCGGCGCCCCCTGCATTACTCTCCATACGCCCTCCACGATGTCATCGACATACGTAAAGTCACGACGGCAGTTGCCGTAGTTAAATATCTGGATGGTCTCCCCCTTCAGCAACTTGTTGGTAAAGCCAAAGTATGCCATGTCTGGACGACCTGCAGGACCATATACCGTAAAGAAACGGAGTCCCGTTGTGGGAATGCCATACAACTTGCTGTAGCAATACGCAAACAGCTCATTGCTCTTCTTCGTTGCTGCATAGAGGCTCACAGGGTTGCCCACCCTATCGTCCGTGCTAAACGGCACCTTCTTATTGCCGCCATACACGCTCGACGAAGAAGCATATACCAAATGCTGCACCCCATTATAATAATTCGTGTCATTCGTGCAATTCGTGTTCGTCTTTATAGAATGCCTGCACGCTTCCAGGATATTGTAGAACCCAATGATGTTACTTTCTATATACACATCAGGATTCTCTATCGAATAACGCACTCCAGCCTGAGCCGCCAAGTTGACCACGATATCAAACTGATATTCTGCAAAGAGCCTGTCTATCAACTCCTTGTCGGCAATATTGCCTACTACAGACTGGTAATTAATCCGTGGATTCGTCGCTGCATGTTTCCGTAGTTCCTCAAGACGATATTCCTTGAGAGACACATCGTAGTAGTCATTGAGATTGTCAATACCCACTATCGTCCCACTGGTCATATCACGCAACAACCTGTTTACAAGGTTGCAACCTATAAACCCAGCATGACCTGTTACCAGAATCGTTTTGTTATTTAGGTCTATCCTTTTCATTTCATTATACATTCAGATTTTTCAGCTTTGTCTACATATCCTCCATTGATAGTCCCTTGTATGAGATGTCATACTTCTTAAACTCGTGCGTTGCCTGCAGCATAACCTCAGCACGCTGCTTCAGCACACCAACACAGATTTCATCTGCTTGACGCTTGATTTCGCAGAACGTCACTTTGTCTGACAACTCATCCTCAGCTATCATGTCAATCTCGTTTTCGCCCTTGCGATCCCACCAGCGACCAATACGGGTAAACTCTCCCGATTCCATCGCCACACGGTGGAAATACCGCTCAAGCATCAATCCGCTGAACGTACTATAGTCGCGCCCGATAATCTCCTGAAGTTTCGCATAGTTCTCTATCTCAATAATATAGCTATACTTGAATATAAAGCGGAACCAGAAACTATAGAACACGTCGTCCAGTTCATAGCGCACATTCTTGTTTGCACTCTTCTCAAACAGAGGCTGCCGTTTGCTTATCAACTCATATTCCTCAGTCAGGTTGGTCAGGTATCCCCCCACCTCTTTGCCTATCACATCCTCAATCTCGCTACGGGTGTTCTTGCCCATGGCAATGCACGATAAAATGGAAAAATAGATGCCATAATCCTTCCCGAACTCTTCTATAAGATTATTCTTACCCTCGTTCAGGAATGTCGAGTTGGAGCTGATGATATGCTTTATCATGGCATCCTTGTCCAGTGCTCTACCATCCACCAGTTGCCCCACATATTTAGCTACGCCACCCGTAAAGGTGAACATAGCCAGCAGGTCCTCTTGGCTGTAGTCAGGTTTAGCGTCCGCCATTATCTGCTTCAGCACCGAGGGTTTAAAAGGCTTTACCCTCAGTTCTGCGGTATTCCTTCCATACAGAGGTTCTTTTTTATGCTTAAAAATCTTCTGCATCAGCGAATAGATACTGCCACACACCACCAGATTAATCTTCGATGTCTTCTCATACTCGTCCCAGATATTTTGCATCTCGCTGTATACAGCCTTGTTCACCCTGAAGAAATCCTGAAACTCGTCTATCACCAGCGTAAAGCTCTTCGTCTGCGACAGCTGCATCAAGTAACGGAATATTTCACTGAAGTGCCTGCTACTGCCCAGCATGGGGATACCCAACTTCTCACTGATCTCCTCTAGATACACCTCACACAGATCCGATTCTGCCTTTCTGGCCACAAAGAAATACACAAAAGGTACATCCTTGTAAGCCTCTCTAATCAGTGTTGTTTTGCCGATACGTCTCCTACCGGTTACTACCGTAAAGCGGGCCACCTTCTCAGCCGTATTCCGAGTATCTCTCAGAAAGGCAATTTCCTGTTCTCTGTCGTAGAATCTCATTGTATAAAACGTTGAATTATTGTATGTTAATTATCGAAACCGATATTTCCGAAATGACCATTTCGGTTGCAAAAATAATACTTTTTTCTCGAAATACAAAAACAAAACGTATTTTTTTTCATCATCCCTCCTTCTTACTCTACCTTCTTTTCCCAACGTTTATCTTTTACTTGAAATTTTATATCATCATCACCTATTAAAACGAATGAAAGCCAGCCCTCCGCTGACTTTCCATCATTCTATTCATATTGATTCTTCCGTTTGTACACATCCATCAATTCAAGCAATTGCTTAAATGCCCCTACCCTCTCCGGCTTCATCTTCCCAGCATTCATAACCTTACGATTCGCCTTCACCCAATTCAGCATAACATGCTCCTTTTCACTCCTTCTCCCATTTAATTCTCTTCACAAGAACTAGAATTGTATAAGCAGGAATCATCAAAAGGAACAAACCTGTCCAAAACATATTCTGCGGTATTACCGGGATAAACGTGACCTCTGCAGGCATCGTAAACCACATAAGCACAGAAAAGATACTTATCGCAAGCAACATTGGCCAAAGCTGCGGCCATACCCTGTACTCTGGGCTCTTAATCTTTTCTATGCCCTCTGCCCTTACGGTCATTTTCACATTCTCGGCAGCCAACTCTTTCCCTTTCGTCACAATTACCAAATCAACAAACTCATCCTTTTTCAAAAGTGTCCACGTCAAATCATACTTATTGACTCCAGCAAAAGAAACAGAACACTCCATATCATCATTTGAAGGTTCTAACACAACATCAATCGTCTCAATATTCTCATCAACCTCTATCGACAACGGCTTTACACATTGCCGTATAAAATTGATATCATTCTCGCCGTCATTCAGCAGTCTAATGCGCAACAGCGTCAACGGGTCTTCATACACCTTGCCCTTATACGAGACTGTAATAGAGAAATCCCCTTCGTTCCTATTATCATAAATAGTGCGATTGATTGTTTGCCTGGAAATGTTGTAAGGCTTACGCTTCATGGTTACAAGATTTTTTACTCCTTTAAACACGAGACCCATCAACAAGCTTATTACTGCCGCGATAACGAACCCCAACAAGTCCCACTGCTCAAGGAAAGTTTTTATTGATTCCATCTTTTTTTACTCCTAACATAATTCCCCCTCATATCGCCTTCAGCGTAAACGCCATATCGAAATTAATAGGCATATCAGTATTGAAATACTTTTTCCATGCTTCCTCCTGATGACTCGTCTCAGATATCTGCGTTGGCGTTTCTTTCTTGAATCGCTCATATACAGCTCCCAATATCTCCAATTCTTCATCACTGAATTCTGCCATCACAGGTGACAGGTTAGAAACCAGCATCGTTCCCTCCCTATCATTAGGCAACTGCACAATCTCCTGACTGATATCATCATAGAAACTGTAGATTCTATCCCATCTTACAGGCACTGGTCCGTGTTGGATAGCCTTATATCTAAGACCGGTCATGCCCTTTCCGCGTTCCCTATACGAAAGGAAATCAGTATAAAACAGCAGTTTGTTCATTTTTGTAACAAAAACACCATGTCCCTTCTCTATGAAGTACAAAAGGATGTTTTTTATCTTTGAAATAGATAGTGCCGTATAGCCGCTACTGATGTCACGGCGTCCCCTTCCAAACACATAGTCAACCACTACTGGCGAGTACTTCTCCTTACTCCACACACCCGCCTTGGCCATCAACTTTTCATACTCCTCGTCAGAGAACTGTCCCCTTGCATTCTCTACGAAAACGCGGAATATCTCCGGATTCATGATCGACATCAGCACCTTGCCGTTTGCCTCACTAGGCATATCCCCATTCTCATACAGTCTGTATTGGTTCTCTCCAAAACCCAATATCTCCGACATCTTTGTGGCCGAAAGTCCATAGTGCTGACGAATACGCTTAATCTCCTCAGGGAATGGAATACCATACTTGGCACGATATTGGTTGTATACCTGCGCCAAGTTTGCCTCATCCAGTTCTGATGTCGAAAAGCGCTCATGTGAGTCCTGACATTCATAGAACTGATGCACGAAATGGAAAGTCTCTTTCCTGAATACAAGAGTCGAAGGCTCACTAAGGAGCGCAGCTACACCTCCCGTGAATGGGCTTGTCATTGTCTTTTTAATCATAACACTCAGTTCTTAAACGGGTAATTCATTTTATGTTCAGCTATATGGAAAGAAATGCAGATAGTGCTACTATTCGGTAGGCCCATTGTAATCTTAATATAGACCTCATGACCTTTCACGTCCTTACCAAACACCCACATCTCCCCCATTTTATTCAGAGTATCCACAATAGGTCCTTCAACATAGTCTTCAGGCTCTATGTTCATGATGACCTGTTTGCGGATGGTCGTATTGATTTCCAAAGTGGCCAAAGTCTGAAGATTCTTTCCCCTGTCATCACGGAAAACGATGTCAAACACCTTGATCTTCTCCTTTAACCGCTTCAAAAACGCCTCAACTTGTTCCTTTGTTGCCATTAAATTTGTTAGTGTACTTGTAGTATTCGCAATGCAAAGATAACACTTTTCCAACGAAAAAGTTTAATATTTGCAATTTTTAACATAAATACCTCACTAAAAAGTTGGAATTCAGGAAAAATAATGTATTCCCCTCCTTCTTACTCTGCCTTCTTTTCCCAACGTTTATCTTTTACTTGAAATCTTATATCATCACCTATTAAAACGAATGAAAGCCAGCCCTCGGCTGACTTTCCATCATTCTATTCATATTGATTCTTCCGTTTGTACACATCCATCAATTCAAGCAATTGCTTAAATGCCTCTACCCTTTCCGGCTTCATCTTCCCTGCATTAAGAGCCTTCCTGTTCGCCTTCACCCAATTCAGCATATCATGCTCTTCAATCCTATGCTTTGAGGGATTCCGGTGATTCGTCTCAATGAAGCTCTTCACATCATTGTATCTTGTCAACCATCTCGTTTCTTGATCCATAACTCCTTAGTTCCGTAAATCCGTGATTCCTGCGAAGCATCGCCACTTCTCATCTTGCGTCATAATCATTAACCATAAACCATGAATCACAAATTAGCCTGTCCCCTGGCATCGTTCTTTTCTGTCATGTATTTCCAATAGCGGCGCGGCATGTCCTGCAACTGCTTGCGAGGATTCATGCGCTCCTTAATGCAGATAGCCTTGAAGTACGTACGCCAGAGGTCCTGAAACAGCTGGTCGTTGTCGCTCAACACCTCAGCATCCATCTTGCCATTCCGCAGGTCAAAAGGCACGGCGGCCTCGTCCTCGAAGGTGACGTGCATAACGGTTTTCCCGTCATAATAGTACCCGTAATGCCGCTTCGCATCGTATATCAGCCACGGCTGGTCGTTGAAGCGGTCCTGAAAGTGGTCAGTGATGATGGGCAGAACATTGTGGTCTGGCGAGACAACGCCCAGATACGTACCGTCCTTCGCCTTCTGAAAACGGATAAACTGCTTCATCCTCAATTGTTCATGCAGCACCCGTCGGGCGATATTCGTTACGGCGAGGACATCTGCATCAGCGAAGTTCCGTGATATATCGCCCTGACGGAACACCTTACAGATATATCGGAACAACGGCGTGTTCAGTTCCTGCAACTCCGACAGCCAACTGACGGAAATCAGTCGCAGAGCCTCGCACGTCAGCTTCTTCTCCAGTCCCGCCCACACCCGTCGCGCCTTTTCTTCGTCTGATGTCACATGATAGGTATGGTCGCAAAATAGCGGCAACGCGTCGCCCTCCGCCAGCAACTGCTCTGGTTGCTCCTTCAGCGCGAATGCGTCGAACACCGCCGTCAGCAGCCCGTCCATCGTTCCGTCAAACACATATACTGTCATTCTCCAAAATCTATTTTCAGTTGTCGTTCTTCTGCTGCTCGTTTCTGCTGGGCTTTCGAAATCAGTAGCGGACGCAGTCGCTCTGGTCGTAGCTCGTTGATGCCGATGATAGGTTGCGAGAACTGGGAGGTGAGCTCGTTGCAGGTAATGAAGTACTTCGCCTTCTTCATCACCACACCCATTTTCTTCAGGTCATAGGACGTCAAGCGACTGAAGCGACGGCTGTTCACGATGAGCCATGCCGACTTCGTACCAAGTCCTGGCACGCGCAATAGCTGTTCGTAGTCAGCGGTATTAATATCCACAGGGAATGCCTCAGGATGCCTGAGTGCCCATGCCAATTTGGGATCTACCTCCAAGTCAAGATTCGCGTGCATCTCGTCGACAATTTCTTCGACGCTAAAATGATAAAACCGCAGCAGCCAGTCGGCCTGATAGAGTCGGTTTTCGCGCACCAAGGGCGGTTGTTTCAGTACGGGCAGTCGTGGGTCGTAGGTATTCACACTGACATACCCCGAGTAATACACGCGACGCATCGTGGGCTGCTGATACAGTGCGTTAGACATTTTCAAAATGTCCAAATCACTCTCCTTCGTCGCCCCAACAATCATCTGCGTCGATTGACCTGCAGGCACGAAGCGCGGTGCATAGCGGTATTTCTTGCGGTCTTCCTTATTCTCCAGCACCCCCTGCTGAATCATCTTCATCGGTTGGAATACGCTTTTGTGATCCTTCTCGGGCGCCAGGAGTTTCAGCGATTCCTCCTTGGGAATCTCGATATTCACGCTCATGCGGTCGGCATAACGCCCAGCCTCATTGAGCAGTTCCTGCGAACAGCCTGGGATGCTCTTCAGGTGGATATAGCCATTGAAGCGATGCACCGTCCTGAGGTCGCGGGCGATGGCTGCCAGCCGTTCCATCGTGTAATCTGGATTGCGCACTACCCCACTCGACAGGAACAAACCCTCGATGTAGTTGCGACGATAGAACTCCATCGTGATTTCCTCCAGTTCACTAACAGAGAGTGTCGCCCGCTTAATGTCATTGCTTCGGCGGTTGATGCAGTAGGCACAGTCGTACATACAGTAGTTCGTCAGCATCACCTTCAACAGAGAGATGCAGCGCCCGTCATCGGCAAACGAATGGCAGATGCCCACCCCTCCTACCGTAGAACCTACCATCC
>Ga0247611_10011566_pt1 | contig 10160 bp, 5 predicted proteins | sample 177DNAGHGhighgp2_FD_192422 | JGI IMG/M metagenome (GOLD analysis project Ga0247611, IMG submission 192422) | Sheep rumen microbial communities from Palmerston North, Manawatu-Wanganui, New Zealand - 1770 DNA GHGhigh gp2 | ecosystem: Host-associated > Mammals > Digestive system > Stomach > Rumen ... | reverse complement strand
CTTTGGGGGACGTAGTAAAAAAGTAACCTAAAAACCAAATGCTAATAATAGTAAAATGTGGTGCTTTTTATGTTTTTTAAGAATAATAAAAAAATAGAATTAAAAATTGACAAGATAATTGAAAAGATTGAAAAAAGCAAATTAGAAGATTTAGCGACTATTATGGGAAACAAAAGACAGATTATTATTAGAAATTTTCTAGCTGGAGTTTTTAAAGGTATTGGAATTGGTATAGGAATTACAATTATAACTGCAATTCTTGTACTTATTTTAAGGCAGTTAGTTTCTTTAAATATTCCTGTTATAGGAGAATATATTTCAGATATTGTAGAAATTGTAGAAAAGAGCAAATAATAAGTTGACATAAAAACGAATGAATGATATAATATCATGTGACATAAGTTGAAATAATGTATGTTCCAACTTATGTTAGATTATGTTTGTAGGAGTATAATAATGATTAACCAAGATTATACAGGTAATGAAAGAATTATAGATTTAATTAAGGAGTTTATTTTTTTATCTTATTGTAAGGGGCCTTTTATTCAGTCAGATACATATAGAGAATTATTAGAAACGTTAGAAAATCTTTTGAAAGAATTAAAATCTGTTGAGGAGAATTCTTCGAGTGAATTAGATGAAAAAATATCTGAACTCGATAGAATAAAACAAAAATATATAGATTTACTAGATAAGATTCCATTAACTCAATTTATTAATAGCGAGGAACAAAAGTATAAAATAAATGAATCTGAAGAGGAACAGAAATTATCTTACTCAAATACTCCTCAATATAAAAGCTTAATGAGAGAAATATTAAGTTTTCAAACAGAATTAGATGATTTTATACAAAATATAAAAAGTTTATTAATTGATAGATTTTCTTATGTTATTAATATAGAAGATGAAGAAGATAAAGATATAAATATAGATCTAGATCTAGATACAATGCCTAATACACAAGCATTTGGAAAAGAAAGAAATAATAATACCAAAAATACAGAAGGATTTTCACTTCAAACTCTATTGAGTATAATAAGTAATAAAGATATAAAGAAAATATCTAAGACAAAAGCTTGTCAACTTATAGAAGAGATGATAGGGGAAATGAATGTGTCAGAGACACCTGAGGTATTTACCTATATTAATAGATATGACAACTATCATTTAGGCGAAATAAATGGAAAAAAATATGTTATTTTAAATGGTTTATCTTCTTTAAATAATAATAAGGGAGATAATTGTTTAATATGTTCAGACAATCAATGTATGTTAATTTCAAGTGATAATTTACATATATTTTTACACAAGGTGAGATTTGATAAAGAGAATAAATACCAACTTTTTATGAAAATGCCACTAGATGAAAATAGCGGAATATATGTTAATGAAAAATTAGTGAATGCAAATCAAGAAACAGAGTATGACATGTTAGAGCAAGAGGATGGAAGTATTGCTATATGCAGTAGAAACAAAAAAGAGTCCGTTACAATGATTTTTAATTCTATAGAAGACATTAGTAAATGTGAAATACCAAGGGAATTTTTAATATATGATAAAAGGGTGTACAAACTATTTTTTATAAAGAGGATGAAAATGAACTGTATTCAAAAAGTAGATTTAAAAGTCAGTATTATGACATAAAAGATCAAAGATATAGTTATGAAGAAGTAATGAAAGAGTGTAGAAAAATATGTGATGAAAGTTTAGTATTGAGTAAGGATGATTTAATGCTAGTACATAGTTTTCTTAGAAATGGTATTAGAGGTGCGATTTCATATGATGATAGTTTGAAAATATTGCAAGAAATTCAACCTAATTTAGCAAAACACATAAGAGAATATAGAGGGAACAGAAGAAGAAATTCAACTAAAACATATAATAGTAGTTCGGAAGTATCAAACGGAGAAAGAATACCAAGAAAAGCTAAGGGACAAAGAAGACTAGATTTTGAAGAAAGCTTGCTAGTAAACATTAATAAAGTATTGAAACATATGACAGAATATGAAAAAAAGCAATTTATTGATTTAACTAGGACATTAGGTTTTAAAATAGAAAACTATGATCGTTATTATATTGAAAAAGATGAATTTGGAGAGTGTAAAATTGCAGACAGAACACGAAAAGAAGAAAGTAAAGACACAGACACTATAATAGTTACTCAAGACGATAAGTGTTATAGAATATCGTTTAATAAGGACAAAATAAATTATGAAGAACATAGTCCAACAGATTCTCGTGATTTAATCATAAAAACTAAATTAAATAGCGAAAATAGAACTCCATATATATTATTAAAGAAATATGTAGAAGGAGTTACAATAGAATATTATATCAACAAAGGAGATAAAAACACTGACGTAAGTGAAAATTTCTCAAAAATTATCATTAAAGATAATCAACGTAAGACAGTGTATGCTAAAACTAAAACAGGCTATATTTCAACAAGAAATTATAATAGAATAGAAGAAAGATGGGAAAAAACAGGTACTAGTAATAATCATGAAAATTTTCAAAAAGCTTTAGCGATAGAGGCTGGTTTTATATATTATGTAGATTTTTGGCCGTTAAGATTAAGTGATGAAGATATTGAGATTATAAAAAAAGGAAAAGAAGCTATATATGAAAGAGTTCCAAAAATATTTAGAAGAATTCATCCTGAAAAAGCTGAAATAATAAAAGGTTTAAGGAAAAACAATAATGAAGAAGAATTAAGGTATGAACATTAAATTGATTTTAAAATTCAATAAAAAAATTATGTTTTTTTATTGAATTTTTTTTTGTTATTTGATAGAATAATTTTGGAGAAAAAGACAAATAAGAAATAATTGTCTTTTTCAAAAAGTATGTCTTAGAGAGGTAATAAAAATGGCAAAAAGAAAATATAAAAAGAGAAAAAAAGATAATAATATAGATTTAAAAGTTATTGGAACAATAATTGCGAGTATATTGTTAGCTATATTAATTTACGCAAATTCAGGAGAGTTAGGCTCAAAACTTAGTGATGTGCTTGGTGGAATGATGGGTTGGATAAAATATATACTTCCAATAGGAACATTTGCAATTGCTATAAAAATAGCATGTAATGAAAAAGAAGAAGAATATATAACTCATAAATTAATACAATATGCTATTTTATTAATATGTATTGCTATAGTAATGAGTATATATCAAATTTCACATGGTAATTTAGAGGTTTCAGGAGATTTATCACAAATCTTAAAAAAAGCTTACACATTAGGAACAAGCAATGTAGGTGGTGGTGCAATAGGAACGCTTGCAGCAGTTCCACTTGTAAGACTTTTAGGAAATTTAGGAGCTGTTGTAGTTAGCGTGGGAGTAGCAGTAATGTTATTTGCATTTGTATTTGGATTAGATATTTCTGAATTTATAAGTTCAGTTGTAGAAAATTGGCTAGAAAAACATGAAGAAAACAAAGCAGAAAAAGAAGCAAGAAAGCAAGAAAGATATGAAGAAATAGAAGCAAGAAGAATAGAAATGATGGAGCAAAGAAAAGAAGCTAGAAGACAAAGAGAGGCAATGTATGCAAATCAAGCAAATTTACAACATCCTTCACAAAATGTAGAGCAGATAAAAATAAATCTAAATGGACGAGCAGTAGAAGAACCAGAACAACAGAGTGGATTATTTGGAAGATTAAAAAACAAAAAAAGAAAAGAAGAACAACGTATAAGTGTTGCAGAAATGGCAAATTCTATAGATCCAATGGGAGAAATAAATAAATCAGCAATTACTACAAAAAACAACAGTGTAGCACAAAATGAAAATATAGAGGATACACAAGATGATAACTTATTTGTTCAGCAAGAGGAACAAAAAGAAGATAAAACAAAGCAAGTATTACAATTACAACATACTTTAGTTGTGGAAGAAGATAATTATGTTTTCCCATCTATTAATCTTCTATCAAAATCAGAAAAGAAGACTCTAAAAGGTGGAACGAAAGCATTGCAAGAAACAGCGGCAAGATTACAAAAAACATTATATAGTTTTGGTGTTCAAGCAAAGGTTGAAAATGTATCTGTTGGACCTGCAATTACAAGATATGAGTTAAAACCTGCAGAAGGTGTTAGAGTTAGCAAAATAGCAAATTTAGCTGATGATATAGCACTTAATTTAGCAGCAGAAACAATAAGGATAGAAGCACCAATACCAGGAAAACAAGCAGTTGGAATAGAAGTTCCAAATAAAGAAAAAGAAATGGTACCTTTAAGAGATGTAATAGAAAGTGACGAATTTCAGCATAATAATTCAAAACTAAGTATAGCGCTTGGAAAAGATGTTGCAGGAAATGTTGCAATTGGAAATATAGCAAAGATGCCCCATGTTTTAATTGCTGGTTCTACAGGCTCAGGAAAGTCTGTATGTATTAATACAATTATAACAAGTATTATATATAATGCAAAACCAAGCGAAGTTAAGCTTGTAATGGTTGACCCAAAAGTAGTTGAACTTTCTGTATATAATGGAATACCACATTTGCTTATTCCAGTAGTTACAGATCCAAAAAAAGCAGCAGGAGCTTTAGCTTGGGCTGTTCAAGAAATGGATAATAGATATAATTTATTTGCAGAAAAAGGAGTAAGAGATTTAAAAGGATATAACAGTGCAGTAGAAAAAGAAGGGGAACTTGGAAAACTTCCTCAAATAGTAATAATTATAGACGAGTTAGCAGACTTGATGATGGTTGCAGCAAAAGAGGTAGAAGAATCAATTTGTCGTCTTGCACAAAAAGCAAGAGCTGCAGGAATGCATTTGGTAATTGCTACACAAAGACCTTCAGTAGATGTTATTACAGGACTTATTAAAGCAAATGTTCCATCAAGAATAGCATTTGCAGTATCTTCACAAGTTGATTCAAGAACGATTTTAGACCAAGTTGGGGCAGAAAAACTTTTAGGAAAAGGAGATATGCTTTTCTTCCCAGCAGGAGAAGCAAAGCCTGTAAGAGTACAAGGTGCATTTGTTTCAGATGATGAGGTAGAATCAATTGTAGAATTTATAAAATCTAATGGAACAGCTACATATAGTGAAGATATATTAGAAAGCATAGAAAATAGTAATAAAACAGATAAAGAAAAAGCTTTGGAAGCTGAGCAATCAGCAGATGATGAGGCGGATCCATTCTTACAAGAAGCAATAAACACAGTTGTAGAAACAGGGCAAGCTTCAACATCATTTATACAAAGAAGATTTAAAGTAGGATATGCAAGAGCAGGAAGAATTATAGACCAAATGGAGGAAAGAGGAGTTATTTCAGGATATCAAGGAAGCAAGCCACGTGAGGTATTATGGACATTAGAAAAACTTGCAGAACTAAATATGGCTGGAGGAGCAACTAAAACAACACAAGAAGAATAAAAACAATTTACGATTAATTTAATTTTGAAAGATTTGTAAAAAACGCATTTATAAACAATTATTTCAAAATTAGAAAGGAGAAAGCTTTGGCGAGAAAAAAAGAAAAACTGTTAGATAAAATTGTAAAAAAAGACTATAATAATGATTTAGAAGAAATACTTGCGAAAAAGAAATATCCAGAAGAAGTAAAAAACCTTCTTCAGGATGGTTTATACAAAACAGAAAATGCATATAAAGATTATGAAACAGTAAAAAAGAACGCTATTTCAATTGAAGAATATATACAAAATATTATAAATAGTGTAAAAAAATGCGATGAAATTGAATTAATAAGACCTAAAATAGGACAACCAGAGACATATAGCATAGATAAAGAAAATAAAAAAATTGTGTGTTTTCCGAATCCAAAGCTTCTTTTATATGCACTAACAAAATTACAAAAATTTGATGATATTATAAAAATTGAACCAGAATTTTTAAATTATGCATTAACAAATACACTCAATATTGGTAATTGTATAAATAATATAGAACCAATAAGAGATTTTAATGGTTTTTCATGGAGTAGCTCTTCTACAGATATTGAGAATTATTATTATAATCTGATTTATCAGGATTTAATAATACTAAGTAATAACAAGCTTATAGATGAATGGGTTAATAAAAACGATGATATGATTGACTATATGGATCTTTTTAAAGAAGATTTAGAAAAAAAGTTTAGCCAAAAATATCAAAATGAAATTCTAGAACTAATAAAAACCATAGCAGTTCTTATGGAAATGAATAGAAATAAAGAATACAAACAAAAGATATTAAAACAAAAAGAAGAAAACAAAAAAGAACTTGAAAAGATGAATAATAGAATAAAATATTTAGAAAATATATCGAATATTAAAAAGAAATTAGAAAAAAACATTAAAAAAATAGATTTGACATTAAATGATAAAGAAAAATTGTATAAAGAATACGAAAAAAGAAATAAAGATTTGCCATTAGAGCAGAAAATATTTAGTAAAAATGTATTAAAGAAAATACTAGCCAAGGAAAGAGAAGAGTGCCTAGAAGAACTTAAAAAATGTAATGATAAAATGAATGCTAAGATATTTAATAAATTAAAAGAACAATATGAATATGAATTAAAGTACCTAGAACTTATAGAGATTAAAGATAAAGAAAAAGAGATATTAGAAAGAATTATATTTTTGCAAAAAAGAGTTTTGCAGGCAATAAAATATAAAATAAAAAAAGCAACTAGTAGAGATGAGATAAATAGTATTATCTATCAAATACGATATTTTAATATGATTCCAATTAATGAAAAAACAAGAATTGGTGATGTAAATAAGTTGAAAAAAATGATGACATCAACTCAATTTGAAGCTGTTCAAAAAGCCTACGAATTAAAAGACTTTAAAAATATTTTTAAAGATAAATCTAAGAATATATCAATTTTGAAATATTTGTTTAGTTTGAAAATTATAAAACTTGAAGATGTTGAATTTAGCATAATGAATGGTAAAGAAGGAATGTACGTACAATATTATGATGATGATGTTATAGATGAAAAATTTAAATTAGATGATTTAATAAATCCACATGACCTTAAAATTAAATTTAATAAAAAAATAAGAGTGTTTGATCTATAATATATTTTGCTTTTTATAGTCAAAAAAAAAAAAAAGAAAAGAGAAAAAAATGAGAATTACTTTTTTAGGAGCAACCAAAACAGTAACAGGGTCTAACTTTTTAGTTGAGGCAGCTGGAAAGAAGTTTTTGGTTGACTGCGGAATGTATCAAGGAAGTGCAGAAGAGGAATTTGAAAATTCATCACCATTTGGATTTGATGTTCAAGAAATAGACTTTATGCTATTAACACATGCCCACATAGATCATTCAGGAAGAATTCCTAAGCTATATAATGAAGGGTTTAGACGTCCAATTTTTGCGCATAAAGCTACATGTGATTTATGTAGTTTAATGTTACCAGATAGCGGACATATTCAAGAAATGGAAATAGAATGGAGAAACAAGAAAAGGGCTAGAAAGGGAGAAAAACCTCGTCCGCCACTATATACTGCAGAAGATGCTGCTCATTCATTAGAACTATTCGTACCATTAGCATATGACGAAATTGTAGAAATATCACCAGAAATTCATATAAGACTTAGTGATGCAGGACATATGCTTGGTTCGAGCATAATAGAAATATGGGCAAAAGAAGGAGAAAAAGAAACTAAAGCAGTATTTACAGGGGACTTAGGAAATAATGATATTCCTCTTTTAAGCTCTCCAACAATGATAGATTCAGCTGATTTTTTAGTTATGGAATCAACTTATGGAAGTAGATTACATATGAGAAATGATGATAAAGCAGAATTATTTTTAAATATTGTATCTGAAACAATTGAAGGAGGAGGAAATGTAATTATTCCTTCATTTGCAGTTGGAAGAACACAAGAAATTCTTTATGAAATAAACAAAATAAAAGAAACTAGAGATGATGAAGATTTTAAAAGAAGATATAGAACTTTAATGAAATCGCCTGTATATGTAGATAGCCCACTTGCAATATCAGCTACAGAAGTATTTAGAAACAATATGGATTTATTTGATGATGAAACGAAAAAATCTATCTTACAAGGAGATAATCCATTAGAGTTTCCGGGATTACAATTTACTATGACAGCAGATGAATCAAAAGAGCTTAATGAAAGTATGTTACCATCAATAATTATTTCTGCAAGTGGAATGTGTGAAGTCGGAAGGATAAAACACCATTTAAAACATAATTTATGGAATCCGAAAAATACAATATTATTTGTTGGATATCAAGCTCCTGGAACATTGGGATACAATATTGTAAATGGTGCAAAAAAAGTAAAAATATTTGGCGAAGAAATTGCAGTAAATGCTAGAATAGAATATATTGAAGGATACTCAGGACATGCAGACCAAGAGTGGCTTATGAACTTTATATATTCGTTTAGAACACAAAGACCAAAACATATATTTTTAGTACATGGAGAAGAAGAATCTCAAGAGATTTTAAAGCAAAAAATCGAAGAAGAAATAGGGATACCTGTCTCAATTCCTGAATATGGGGAAGTTTATGAATTAGACGATGTACCTAGTGTTGTAGATAAAATTAAATTTAAACCTGTTTCTCCAAGAGGGGAAGTTATTATTTTAGTAAATAAGATACTAGATGAGGTTCAAGACATGAAAGATGCTGTAAAACAAGACTTGAGAAATAAAGATCTTAAAGATGAAGATATATTTAGAATTAAAGAAAAGGTTAAAGACCTAGAAAATCAAATTTTGAGAATTATAGAAGGGTAGAGTGAATTTTGGGACGGAGCAAAAATTCACTCTGCTTCTAATTTTTGGTATGAAGTAAATATAAAAAATATGAAAAAAACACCAAAAACTCTTGACAAACACTACCAATTTGTGGTAAAATTTTAATGTCAAAAATATGATAGCGTTTTTTCGCTATTTTTTAGTCAAAAGAGATAATTATTAGATAGAATAAGAGGAATTAAAATAATTACAAAGGCGGATTAAAGAATTGAAGAGCAGGCAATTTTTCAATTCGCTAATTTTGTTTTGTTTTAAGAAGGACTTTTTTATCTTAATTATGTTTTAAATCTGCTTAAATTTTTTTAGAGGTGATTTTTTTGAAATTAAAAGAAATTAAGTATGAAAAAGCAGTAAGAAAAGATTTTTCAAAAGTTGGCGATTATATTGAAATGCCAAATCTTATTGCAGTTCAAAGAGATTCTTACGATTGGTTCGTTGAAGAAGGTCTAGGAGAAGTATTAAAAGATATTTCACCAATTGAAGACTATTCTGGGAATTTGGTTCTTGAATTTTTCGATTATTACATGGAAGACAAAACAAAATACACTTTAGAAGAGGCAAAAGAAAGAGATGCTACATATTCTAGTAGATTACACGTAAAAGTACGTTTAATCAATAGAGAAACAGGAGAAATAAAAGAGCAAGAAATTTATCTTGGTGATTTTCCACTTATGACAGACTCTGGAACATTTATTATTAATGGTGCAGAAAGAGTTGTAGTAAGCCAGTTAGTACGTTCACCAGGATGTTATTATGATGCGATTTTTGATCCTAAAACAGGTAGAAAAACATATACATCTACAGTTATGCCTTTAAGAGGTGCATGGTTAGAATACGAAACAGATAGTAATGATGTATTCTATGTACGTGTAGATAGAACTAGAAAAGTACCAATCACAACACTTTTAAGAACAATTGGAATAGTTACAGATGACCAAATAAGAGAATTATTTGGAGAGAATCCAATGATAGAAACAACAATAAACAAAGATCCAATCAAAACTCAAGAAGAAGCAATCCTTGAAATATACAGAAAGTTAAGACCTGGAGAGCTTCCAACAGAAGAAGCAGCAAGAACATTATTTAACAATATGTTCTTTGATAATAGAAGATATGATTTAGCAAAAGTAGGAAGATTTAAATTTAATGAAAAACTAGGACTAGCAAATAGAATTGCAGGAAGAATAGCTTTTTCAGATATAGTAGATCCTGAAACAGGAGAAATCTATGTATCTGCAGATGAGCAAATTAGTGAAGATGTTGCAGAAGCAATTCAAAACTCTGGAATAAATATAGTAGATTTAAAAGTAAATGACCAAAAAGTTAGAATAATAGGAAATGGAACAGTAAATATTCATAAAGTACTTCCAAACTTTAATTTTGGTAAATTACATTTTAAAGAAAACGTAAATTAT
>Ga0247611_10011564_pt1 | contig 10161 bp, 5 predicted proteins | sample 177DNAGHGhighgp2_FD_192422 | JGI IMG/M metagenome (GOLD analysis project Ga0247611, IMG submission 192422) | Sheep rumen microbial communities from Palmerston North, Manawatu-Wanganui, New Zealand - 1770 DNA GHGhigh gp2 | ecosystem: Host-associated > Mammals > Digestive system > Stomach > Rumen ... | reverse complement strand
CTGCGTGCGCCGGCCCAGCTTGCCGCTTTTGAAAGGAGCTTTGTACAGCTGACCGCCCTGCAGGAAGTAGATGGCGCTGCCGTCCTTGCTCCATCGGGCCGATGCAATGCTCTTGCCGTCCATGGTGAGCTGCGTGGGCTCGCCGCCATCGGCAGGCATCACAAAGAGGTTACGCACGCTGCGGTTTTCTGCAATGGAGGTGTAACTGACGCCATACAGGATGGTTTTTCCATCCGGCGAGAGTTGAGGGTCGCTCAGGCGCCCCAGTGAGAGCAGGAGTTCAGGGGTCATGTGCCCGCCTTCCACTTGCAGGGAAGAGGGGCCTACGTAGGCTTTGTCCGGTTTCATTTCCGCATTGTTACAGGCAGCGAGGGCCAGCACGGCGGCCGCCACTGCTAAATACTTAGTTTTCATATAATTGTAATGTTTTTTTCAAAGCTTCTTTTACCGCTTGGCGCAGGCTCTCCGGCTCCAGCACCTCCAGCCCGGCACCGTGCTTGCACAGTTCCATAACCAGGTTGGGATTGGGGATGAGCCGGAGGACAAATTCACAGTGGTCTCCCTCCTGCAGAACCAGCGTCTGGCTCTGATGCAGGGGCAGGTCCTGCAAATAGGCGGCCTCCCGCAGCGTGGTGCGCAGTTTTACCAGCACGGGGGCTTGTCCGGGCTCCGGCAGATACATGCCATAACTGGCCTCGAAGGCCTCTTCCACGCTGAATCCGGCCGGCATCTTGAACTTGGCACCGGTGCGCTCAACGGAGAGCAGACGGTCCAGGGCATAGACCCGCAGCATGGCGGCTTCCTCACTGTAAGCTACCAGGTACCAGCGCTTGGCAAACTCCCGCAGGGCATAGGGACGTACCGTACGGAGATCGGCCTGCGCACTCAAATATTTGCGGTATTGGATGCGCAACACCTCCCCTTCCAGCATGGCCTGCATGAGTACGGTAAGGTATTTCTGGCCCGACGGGACATCCTCCACACTCACCCGCCCCCGCAGGCGTTCCTGCCCCAGGGTAAGGAGGCTGTTTACGGTGAAGGTATTGATGAGGTAATCTACCGCTGCACGCTTATCCACAGCACTTTCCGCCGAGTCTATTTTGTACAGGTTGGAACTGCGGTCACACACGATGACAAGGCCAAAAATCTCCTCTACGGCGGCGCGGTGGTTCAGGAACGAACGACGGGGATAGGCCTCCCCGTAGCGGCTTTCCCAGCGGCGAGAAACCTCCTTCCAGGAGAGTCCCCGCTCCCCCGCTTCCACAAAGAGTTGCACCAAAAAGATGTATTTTCCAATCAGTTCCGGTACCATATTCTGCAAATTTACAAAAGTTTTTCGCAAAGGCAATCTAAGCCCGATGATTCACAAAAAGGTCTTCATCTTTCGGTGAGGACCTTTTTGATTTTCTACCACTCACCCAATGGGTTACTCGTCTTTCATGCAGCGAATTGCATTCAACTGTGTTTTGGGGGTATAGTGATTAGCTAAATCAACGGTTTCATTAGGCGCGTCAAAGAAGAATGAATATGCATGCCCATCATCCTTTGGCGTTGAATACCAATAATGTCCTTCCTTACCCACTTCATTTAAATTGAAGCTAACATAGTGATGGAACCCAGATGCCGGATACCATATGCCATCCATTTGCAGGCCATACGAGAACACGCTGCTTACCGAATGGGGGGTATTATATACCGGTCGTGTCGGGACCTTCCATCCCGGAGGACAAGGGCCTGGAGCGACATCTCCGAGGCCCGCGTGCTGGTGAAATGCGCCCTGCCGGACTTCCGCGTGGACCCTTCCCAGGGCACGCACTTCTTCCAGAACCTCACCTCCTTCAACGCCGGCTACGTAAACGTAGACCCGTATTCCCGCCGGGGAGACGCCATGGACCTTTCCGCCCTGGACGCCCTCCCCGCCGTGTATGAGACGCCCTGGCTCCGCCACGTGCACCTGGACGCTCCCTTGACGGTCTGCGTAGACGGCCGCGAAGGCCGCGCGGTGATAAAACTCTAGCTGGTCGGCAACTATCTGATAATCAACACTATCCTTATAATCCTCGGCTCCTTTTGCGCCGAGGATTATTAGCATCTTCCACATAATCAATAAGTTACGAGCCAGTAGCTCGCCCAAATGCGTACTGGTCACTAACGTGTTGATTATTAGTTATTTACGCAAAATCCTCGGCGCAAAAGGAGCCGAGGATTATAAGCAATATGGTGAGAATCAATGACTTAGCGACCAGCGGCAACGGCGCAATGGATGCCATCCAGGGCTGAGGAAACAATGCCACCGGCGTACCCTGCGCCTTCCCCACAGGGATACAGACCGGGAACGTCCACGTGCTCCAGGGTTTCCGGGTTCCGCGGGAGGCGGACCGGCGAAGAAGTGCGGGACTCCACGCCCAGCAGCAGCGCGTCGTTGGTGTAGTAACCGCGCATGCCCCTTTCCACCATGGGAAACACCTTCCGCAAACGGGAAGCCACATGCTCCGGCAGCAGTTCATGCAACGGGGCCGATACCGTTCCGGGATGATAGGAAGTCTTGGGCAAGTCCTTGGATACCAGCCCCCTGCAGAAGTCTTTCATGCGCTGGGCAGGTGCTGTGAAAGGATGCTTGGCACCGTGCTCCTGCGCATAGCGGTACATGGCCCGCTCCACATCCCGCTGGAAATCCATGAGGGCAAAAGGACCGGTATACTGCTCCGGCTGGTCTCCGGGTTCAATCTGCACCACCACACCGGCATCGGCCCATTTGGAATTGCGGGCCGCGTTGGACATGCCGTTGAGCACCACCGTCTCCGGTTCGGTGGAAGAAGGAACCAGGATGCCGCCCGGGCACATGCAGAAAGAGAACACGCCGCGGCCGTCTACCTGCTGCACAAAGGAATATTCTGCCGTTGGCATAAACGGCTGATACTTACCGTGATACCGAATCTGGTTCAAGAGCCACTGCGGGTGCTCCACCCGCACGCCCAGGGCAAAGCCCTTGGCCTCCAGCGTCCAGCCTTTAGCCTGGAAAAGTTCATAGATATCCCGTGCCGAATGGCCCGTTGCCAGAATCACCTGGGAAGCCGCATAAACGCTTGTGCCACAGTGTACATCAAAGCCGCCATCGGCCCGGTGGACAATATCCGTCACCCGCGCGTCAAAATGGTATTCCCCGCCATGCGCCTCGATGCACTGGCGAATGTTTTTCACCACCTCCGGCAGTTTGTCTGTGCCGATATGCGGATGGGCATCGATCAGAATGTCCGGGTGCGCGCCGAAGGCCACCAGCTGGTGCAGCACCTCCCGGATATCGCCCCGCTTGGAAGAACGCGTGTACAGCTTTCCGTCGCTGAACGCACCGGCACCGCCTTCCCCGTAGCAATAGTTGGAATCCGGGTCCAGCACGCCTTCCGTGGAAAGCCGCGCCATGTCCACTTTGCGCCGCTCCACATCTTTTCCCCGCTCCAGGACGATGGGCTTCAGGCCCAGCTGGAGAAGCTTGAGGGCGGCAAACATGCCTGCGGGACCGGCGCCCACCACAATTACGGGACGCGCCTGGTGCACCTCCAGGTAAGGAGCCACGCGATACGGCTCATAGGGCTCGTTATCCCGATAGGCCTGCACACGGTAGCGGTACAGGATATCCTGCCGGGCGTCAATGCTCCGGCGGGTTACTTCCACATGCCCCACTTTCTCCGGCTTTACGCCCAGCGCTTTGGCCGCGGCCTCTCGAAGCTGCGCGTCCGTGAGCGGCTTGCCTATTTTCTGTGCTATCTCGAATTCTTTCATACCACGCTAAAAATCCGCCATACGGGAGACGGGGGCCACATCCAGCGGAGTGCGGACACCGGCCTTGTACTGGAACCAGCCGGCCACGGCAATCATGGCGGCGTTATCCGTAGTAAACTTAAACTCAGGCAGATACACATTCCAGTGACGCCTGGCGCCCTCCTCCAGCATGCGCTGCCTGAGGCCGCTGTTGGCAGACACGCCGCCGCCGATGGTGATTTCCCGGATGCGGGTTTCCTTGGCCGCGCGGATGAGTTTGCCCATGAGCACGTCAATAAGGGTTTTCTGGAAACTGGCGCACAAATCCTCCTTGTTCTTTTCCAGGAAGTCCGGATCCAGGGCCATCTGGTCCCGCACAAAATACAGGAGCGAAGTTTTTACGCCCGAGAAACTGTAGTCCAGTCCCGGGATGTTGGGCTTGGCAAAATGGAACCGCTCCGGGTCCCCCTGCTTAGCCAGCCGGTCAATCACCGGCCCGCCCGGATAACCCAGGCCCAGCATTTTGGAACATTTGTCGAAGGCCTCCCCTACGGCATCGTCAATGGTTTGGCCCAGGATGTCGTAGGACAGCGGGCTGTTCACCCGCACAATCTGGGAATTGCCGCCGGAAACCAGCAGGCACAGGTACGGGAACGACGGCTCCCGCACGGGGACGCCTTCCTGCCGCACAAAACCGGCCAGGATGTGCCCTTGCAGGTGATTGACCATCACCATGGGAATGTCCAGGGAAAGGGACAGCGCCTTGGCGAAGGACGTCCCCACCAGGAGCGAACCCAGCAGCCCCGGACCGCGGGTAAAGGCAATGGCCGTGAGTTCCTCCGCCGCCACGCCGGCCTTCCGCAGCGCCTCCGATACCACGGGGACGATGTTTTGCTCATGCGCCCGCGAAGCCAGTTCCGGCACCACGCCGCCAAAGTCCTTGTGCACCTGCTGCGAGGCAATCACATTGGACAGCAGCACGCCGTCCCGAATGACGGCCGCAGAGGTGTCGTCACACGAAGATTCTATTCCCAGTATAATGTCTGCCATACGTTCCTTGTAAAAAATCGATTGCAAAGATAGTAATAAATTACTATTTTTGTAGATTAATGAGACGCGTCGTCAAAATATTGGCATGGCTGCTGGGCCTGTTGTTCCTGCTCATCCTGGCAGGGCTCGTGGCCATTCAGTCGCCGCGGGTGCAAACCTTCATCACCAACCAGGTGGTGGAGCGCCTGCGGGACCGGATAGACGCAGACCTGGATATCGGCCTGGTTACCCTGCGCCCCTTCGACGCCATCGTCCTCCACGATATTGTCCTGAAAGACCCTGCGCCGGTAGTGAGCGGCATGGATACACTGGGCCGCATAGACAACCTGACGGTCAAATTCAACCTCATGGGCCTGTTCCGGGACAGCGGCGTGCATGTGCGGCGCCTCAAACTGGACGGCGGCGTGTTCAACCTTTCCATCGAACCGGACGAGGAGAGCCCCATCGGCTCCACCATGAACCTGTACCGCGTATTCCGCATCCATCCCAAGGAGAGCGAGGAGCCTTCGGGATGGGGCAATCTGGTAAGCGCCAAATACGTGGAAGTGAGCAACTTCACCTTCCGCTACGCCAGCGTTGAAAACGCGCTGAATATGCTTGCAAACGGCCTCTTCTATGCAGAGGGGTCCATCGACTGGAACGATTTCACCGTGCACGTGGAAGACCTGGTAGCCGGCAACCTGGCCGTCAAAGACAACCTCATCACCGGCGAAGTACAGCGTCTCATCGCCCGGGAAACCAGCTCCGGTTTCCGCATTGGCATGGCATCGGCCCAGCGCGTACAAGTGGGCGAGAAAAACGTCACCATCGACGGCCTGCACCTGCAGAGCGAGCACACAGACGCCCATCTGAGCCGCTTTATCATGGACGGCGCCATTGACGATTACGCCGACTTCATCCACAAAATCCGCCTGGATGCGTACATTGCGGACGGTTCCGTCATCTCCATGCCCACCATCAGTTATTTTTCCGACGGCCTGGGCGGCATCAGTTTCGAAGGCCGCCTCAGCGGGCACGTGAGCGGTACGGTGGACCGCCTGCAACTGGATGCCCTCCGCATCGAGGACGACCATCACGACGTGCAGCTGCGCGGTCATGGCAGCATCACCGGCCTTCCGGCCATAGAAGACACCCGGTTCCGGATGCAGCTGGAAGAGCTCCGCTTCTCGATGGCCGGCCTGGGCGGTTTCATCCGGTCCTGGGCGCCCGAGACCGACCTGGACCTAAAGAAACTGGCCCGCGGAGAGCACTTCAACTTCATCGGCCAGCTGGACGGCACCCTGGACAACATGAAAGTCAAAGGCCATTTCCGCTCCCGCATAGGGCGCGTCCGGGCCGATGCCACCCTGAAAAATATCATCAATACCCACGCTCCCATCGTCATTGGCGGAGCCATTGAGACGGAGGATTTGCACCTGGGGCGCCTGCTGAACACATCGTCGCTGGGCCCGCTTACCATGAAAAGCGGCCTGGAGGCCACCCTGGACAATAAAATCCACGTCCGGCTGGATTCCCTCCATATTTCCCGCCTGCAAGCCCTGGAATACGACTATTCAGACATATCGGCCGTGGGCGTGTACAACGAAGACTCTTTCGACGGGCGCATCATCGCCGCCGATCCCAACCTGAATTTCCTCTTCCAGGGCACCTTCAACCTGTCCCGCAATACGCAGAATGCCGTATACCGTTTCTTCGCCTCGCTGGGCTACGCAGACCTCTACGCCCTGCACCTGGATAACCGCCCGCATTCCAAGATCAGTTTCCAGGCATCGTCCAACATCCTGCGCACGGAAACCCGGGACCTGCTGGGAGACCTCCGCCTGAGCAATATCTGGCTGGAAAGCGAAACCGGCCGGGACGAACTGGGCGACGTTGTGGTGAAGGCCCATGCCAACGACAATGTGAGCCGTATCCGCCTGGAATCCGGTTTCCTGGATGGCACCTACGTAGGCGATGCCGCCCCGGCCCGCTTCCTCAACGACCTCACCTACCTGGTCGTTCACCGGGATGTCCCCGCCCTGCTGGAAAAAGCCCCGGAGCCGTGGGAAGGCGCCTCTTACAAGCTGGAGATGAACGTAAAAGGCTCGCAGCTGCTGTGGAATTTCCTGGTGCCCGGCCTGTATCTGGAGAAAAACACCCGCCTGGCCCTCAATGTGGATAAAGAGGGCCTTGTAACCGCCCAGGTGAAATCCGGGCGCATTGCCTACAACGACAAATTCGTCAAAGACCTGCAACTGGACTTTGACAACGGCAACGCCGTGCAAACAGCCTCGCTCACCGGCAAGCAAATCTCCCTTTCCGGCGCACAAATCCTGAACAACCGCATTTCCCTGTTTGCCGACAACAACCAGGTGGGCTTTGGTTACACCTTCGACAACGAAGACCAGGAGAGCACCCATGCCGAGCTCTACCTTTCCGGAGACCTGGACCGGGACGAGGACGGTCTTACGGTGAGCGCCCGCGCCCTGCCGTCCAACATTTACTACAAAGGCAACGGCTGGGGCATCTCCAGCGGCGAGATCCGCTACCGCAGCAAAGACTTTTCCGTGGAACAGCTCATGGCCCGCCACGACGACGAAATCCTGCTGGTAGACGGCGTTCTTTCTCCGGACCGCACCGACACACTGAGCGTGACCATGGAGAAATTCGACATCGGCCTGCTCAATACCCTGAGCGGACTGCTGCCCACGCTCGCAGGCCATGCCACGGGGAAAGCCCTGTTGCTCTCCCCCACGGCGCCTTCCATCGGCCTTGTAGCCAACATCCAGTGCGACTCCACCTATATCGCCGGCCATCGGATGGGCCAGCTGAGTATCGGAAGCAATTGGGACGAGACCGACAAACGCTTCAACCTGGAAGTGACGAATCTCCTGGCCGGGAAAAACAACATCCACGCCAGCGGGTTCCTGCGGCCCTCCGACGGCGCCATTCAGGTTGCCGCCCACATGGACCGCTTCAACATGGGATATGCCGCACCGTTCCTGAAAGATGTCTTTGCCCAGTTCGGCGGTTTCCTCAGCGGAGACGTCGGGCTGGACGGAACGCTGGAACAGCCGCACGTAAACAGTAGCGGCCTCAGGCTGGACGACGGCCTGCTCCAGGTCGATTTCACCCGGGTGAGCTACCATGTTTCCGGTCCGCTTTCCCTGGACGACAAAGGCCTGCATTTCCGGCAGCTGCAGATTACGGACGCGCTGGGCGGAACCGGCACCGTGCAGGGCAGCCTCCTGATGAACGGATTCAGGAACCTGGCCCTGGATACCCACTTGCAGCTCAAAGACATGAAGGTGGTGGAAATCCCCCGCGGCATGAATCCGCTCCTATACGGAAGCGCCACTGCCAGCGGAACGGCCTCCATTACCGGCCCGCTGAACCGAATCCTACTGGACGTAAACGCCACCACCCGCAGCGGCGACATGCATATCTCCCTGGACGGAAGCGCCGAAGACCGTTCCAGGGAAATGCTCCGCTTCCGCCTGGCGCCCGAGGAGAGCGATCGCGACCCTTATGAGGTCATGATGGCCGCCCATACCCAGGAACAGGCCCAGAGCGACCTCCAGCTCAAACTCCGCATCCGCGCCACCGATCAGATGCAACTGACGGTCGATGTAGATGCCGAGTCCTCCCTGAACGCCCGCGGAAGCGGCATCATCGACATTGACAGCCGGCTCTCGCAGGGCACCTTCTCCCTCAACGGAGACTATGCCATCTCGCAGGGAACGTTCCTGTTCTCGGCCATGAACCTGGTCACCCGCAAATTCACCATCCAGGACGGCAGCACCATCCGCTTCAACGGCGACGTCATGAATACGGACCTCAACGTGCATGGTCTGTACACCACCAAGGCCAGCCTGTCCAACTTGCTGGCCGACGGCAGTGCCGGCAACCGCCGCACCGTGAACTGCGGCATCACCATTACCGGCCGGCTGAGCAATCCGGAGGTGAATTTCAGCATTGACATTCCGGACCTGAACCCTGCCACACAGGCCCAGGTAGATGCCGCCCTGAACACGGTGGACAAGGTGCAGAAGCAGTTCATTTACCTGCTCATCGCCAGCAACTTCCTGCCCAGCGAAGAGTCCGGCATCACCACGGCCGGCGGTTCCAACGTGCTGTTATCCAATGTGTCCAGTATCATGTCGGGCCAAATCAACAACATTTTCCAGAAACTGAACATCCCGCTGGACATGGGCCTGAACTACCAGACCACCCAGGCGGGCAGCAATATCTTCGATGTGGCCCTGAGCACGCAGCTGTTCAACAACCGCGTCATCGTGAACGGAACGGTGGGCAACAAAAAGCAGATTGACGGCACCTCCACCAACGAGGTCGTGGGCGACATTGACATAGAGGTTAAACTGAACCGGAGCGGCTCCATCCGCGTCAAGGCGTTCTCCCACTCGGCCGACCAATACACCTCGTACCTGGACAACAGCCAGCGGCACGGGGTGGGCTTCTCCTACCAGCGGGACTTCAATTCCTTCTGGGCCTTCCTGCGCACCATCTTTATGGGGCAGAAGAAACGCGAGGCCCTCATGTCGCAGGATATGCTGGAAGTGGGACAACACCATGTGTACTCCGTGCGCGAAGACGGAAAAATTCAGCAACAGGAAGAAGAAGACGATAAAAAATGACCTACGGAAAATTATACCTTATTCCCACCCCGCTGGGAGACGGAGCGCCGGAAACCGTGCTTCCCGCACCCGTTTTTTCCCTGCTCCCCACCCTGCACCGTTTTGTGGTGGAGGAGACCCGCACGGCGCGGCGGTTCCTGTCCTCCGCCGGCCTCAAGGGGCACATCGGGGAGCTGGAGTTCCACGAGCTCAATGAGCACACGGCCCCCTCGGAAGTGGAGAAGTTCCTCCACCTGTTCGAGGACGGCACCTCGGTGGGCCTCCTCTCGGAAGCCGGCCTCCCCGCCGTGGCCGATCCCGGCGCGCTGCTGGTAGCCCTGTGTCACAGGCACGGCATCGAGGTGGTTCCCCTGGTGGGCCCGTCGTCCCTGATGATGGCCCTGATGGCCTCCGGCCTCAACGGCCAGTCGTTTGCCTTCGTGGGCTACATCCCGGCCAAAACGGAAGAGCGCCGCACCGCCTTAAAGGCCTTGGAAAAGCGTTCCGCAGCCGCCCGTCAGAGTCAAATCCTCATTGAAACGCCCTACCGGAACGACTCCCTCTTTGCCGATATGCTCCAGTGCCTGAGCGGCAACACGCGGCTGTGCGTGGCCGCCAACCTCACCTGCGAAGACCAGTTTATCCGCACCCGGACCGTCGCCCAGTGGAAGGCCTCCCCTGTCACCATCGGCAAACGGCCGTGCGTATTTGTCATGCTGAGCGAACATTTGTCATTCTG
>Ga0247611_10011563_pt1 | contig 10163 bp, 10 predicted proteins | sample 177DNAGHGhighgp2_FD_192422 | JGI IMG/M metagenome (GOLD analysis project Ga0247611, IMG submission 192422) | Sheep rumen microbial communities from Palmerston North, Manawatu-Wanganui, New Zealand - 1770 DNA GHGhigh gp2 | ecosystem: Host-associated > Mammals > Digestive system > Stomach > Rumen... | reverse complement strand
GCAGACAGATATGACATGTATAGCAAAAAAGCTTTATAGTAAGTTCCCAAGAGACGGAAAGTACATTTTAGACTCTGAGAATAAGAAATTGGTAATCTGTCAGAGTAATGCAAAAAAAGAAGATATCATTGCTGTTACAGATAAGGCTCTTAAAGAGCTTGGGTGTGATATTGACACAATTGTTATTAATCCTCTTGGAAGTTGGATTGGAGGTCTTAATACTGATTCCGGTGCTACTAATAGAAAGCTTGGTTCAGACATGGCTGATTCAGTTACAGGTGGAGGTCTTCATGGTAAGGACTTATCTAAGGCAGATGTTTCAGTAAATATTTACGCTTGGCTAAAGGCACAGGAAACACACAAAGAAGTAAAGTTAAGTTGTGCCATTGGTGACGATGGTGTTGACGGAAAGGATTATTCGGAAATTGTAGAAATAGCAAGACATTACATAAATTCTTTAGGTGGATTTGAAAAGTTCGCAGAGTGGGGTTTATGCTAAGGTCAATTTAGACTTTATGGATAGAAGGGAAACACTTGAACAATTAATTAACTCAGGAGAAGAAGGTATCTCAAATAATGATGCATGGTATATGTGTAGATATAATGCCGGGGATTACTATATTATTTTAGAAACAGATTTTGTAAGTCCGGAGTATCCAACACATCCATTGTTTGTTGTTACATCTTCAAATAGAGTAAATAGGATTTTCGATGTTGAGGAGCAAATTAGTCAATTACATAATACGCTTGCTATGGTTACAAGCAAGTATTATGGTATAAAGGATGACTTCTTATATTATGAGTATTTAATATTAAATGACCAAGCATATGATGCCAAGCAACGTACATTTATAAAAAGACCTATAATGGAGGTTCATCCTATTGAGCCAGATTATGCCTCAGATATAGAAGAGATACTTTGCACTTTGAGTATGGGTAGTGAGTGTACTCTAGCAGGTTATTTAAGGACACATATCTTTAATTTTGCTCAATATATAATCGCTGGTCTTTGTGAGGATGTTAATACAAAGAGATTTAAGGAATCTTTTGCATTATATAAATATTTTGTTGAGGGTATGATGACAAGTGTAACTGTTACAGATAAAGAGCATGAGGATATGATTAAAGCCATAAAGTCTTATTTTACTAATCATGTGAATTTAGATTATATTAAGCATAAATATGATTTCATGCATAATTTGATATATCACCCTTCAAGAAAAGATAAGCTTTGGTTGACAGAAGTACATCTAAATAATTTGATAAAAGAGAGATTTGGAAAAGAAATTCATGCACCTTTAGGTTTTGAGTTTACTTTTGATAAGAAATATTACAGATTATTTACAGCTTTATCCCAGCGATTTTTTAAGAAGAATAATAAGTCACCAACTGTAGATGATATTATTACATATTTTAATAATAAAAAGTATAGTAATTGTAAGATAGGAGTTAATACTCTTGAATATACTGTACAAGAATTGAATAATATTATTGAATTGAAGTTGAAGGCTATTCAAGAGATTTTGTCTATGAATTTGATGGAGAAAGTCAAATATCTTGAGTATAATGACGATGCAATACCTATATCCGATATTATGAAAAAGGCAAGTACACCTGAAATAGGGGACATTGTTTTTTATCCAGATATGAGAGCAGCTATCTATTTTTCTGAAAGTAATAGTGATAATGAACCAGCTAATGAGTTTAATGAGAATACTTCTATTACAGTTAAGATTAAGTATGAAAGGATATTAGGTGTTGTAAAGAGTGAATATCTCAAATCTAATGCCTTTAGAATGACAAGACCAAATCTTTATAGATATTGTTATCATTTATGTAGATTATGTATTAAAAAGATTATTTCTTAGGATTAACTATGTCTATAAAGATTAGCAGAGAATTAGAAAGCAGATAGGTAGATTATGTTAGTTAGATTGCTTAATGGGGAAACAGATAGTAAATATGATTATTTATTAGAAGAAGTATATTTTGGTATCAAATATATAATTAAGCAGCATAAACGTGAGCCATTTAATTTTGCCGTGATAACACACTCAGTTAATGAGAATGGAGAGGTAGAAGGTGATATAAATGACTCAACGTTACACTTTGTTGACTTAGATAAAATATCAAAATTAATAGCTGCCTTAATAAGCTATGCAAGCAGAGAGAAATTTCAGGATTTACCCCTTTATAGTAATGCCCCTAACTATGATACACCACCTTTATTGGAAAAAGGAAGTACTCTTACAGTATTAGTGCACGGAATAGATATGTATATTTACTCTGGTATAGTTAATATAATACCTAAGTGTTTTGTTAATTATGCTAGCACTAAGAATTTTGTTATAGATATATTAATTCCGTTAATTCATTGGAGATGGTGTGACACTAATATATTACCAAGCGGTTTTTACGGAACGACAAAACCTTATCCCTTAATAAATGAAATTTTAATAGGTTGTCAAGAATTAATTTCTAAAAAGATTGATAGATTTAGAAGTATTTATAGTGCATATAAAGAGTGTGAAAGTAGAGCCCTATATACTATATTATTACCAATTATTACAAGGGATATGTATGAGGCCGTTGATAAGACTAATACAACTAATAAGTTTAGTTATATAATGCAAGATGGTCAAATACAAAAATCAGAGACCCCAGTGGATGCACAACTTATACTTACAAAAGAATTAATGTCATGTAATCTTAAAGAGATAATTAGAGGTGACATTCATATTTACCCCGATTATGAGTTGGGAAAGTTAAGACTTTTGGCTATAGATGACATCATCAAATATATAGGTCAACTATTTAAAAATTGTAGAAGTTGTAGTGAGTTTATGTCTTGTCCTATGTGTTGCCCATCATTAGCAGAAGAAAAAAGGCAGGAGTGTAAAGAAATATACAATTTAATCCTTTACTCAGACTTTACATTTGGTTTAATTATATCTGATAAGGAGATAATGAGGGAAAATGGAGACACTGTGAGTGACGTGCGGCCATTGCCATATTTTAGAACCAAGAAAGAATCTGATGACTACATGACGAGTAATATGGTTATCTGTGGTGCTGATAGGACAGTGATATGCTATTTTAAGGCAGAATCTATAAGAGAAATGAAACAGACATACCCAGCATTATTTAAGCTATTAAATAAAGTAAATAGCAACTTTAAGCAGAAAATAACAGAAATCTGTAAAAGTATGAATTAATGAAGGTCTATAAGAGTTGTTCATGTCTTATAGTTTTGAACAAGTTCAATTAAGAGATAAACATTTAGAGGTACCTGTATGATATATTTCGAGTCTAAGGAACAAGCAGAGAAAGTAAAAGAAGAATTTTTACGTTCTACAGTAGGCCTTTATAATAATATGTGTTTGCTTGGTAATATAAATTATATGGATTATACACAAAAAATTGTAAAGTTGGATGAAGGTATAACTTATAATGTAGACACTAAGCAAGTAATATTACATTATAAAGATAGAGCTAGTATGCCCACTAAATTTTATATCCCGGACTGGATTGAGTTACGTGCAGTGTATTACCCCTATGTTGGTAGAATGTTACTTACTCCGGGAAATTATGATAATAAAGATGTTTTATCTTTAAAGAGTACCAATATAGATATAACAAATGAAACTATCGAGATGGCTGTAGATTCATGGTCATTTTCTTGGGTAGTGATGGATGTGACTGACGCTAACATTAAGGTGCGGTTGCTGCAATCAAAGGATGCACCACCATGTTTCTTTACTAAATTTAGTGATTATAAGAACTTTGTACACGGAAGCCCTCATAATATAGAGAGATACAAAGGGAAAAGGTTCAAAAAGGTAGAGGATAAAGTAGAGTCTAACATATTTGAAGATTTACAGCGATTATGTGGATTACCTTATTATGAAGGAAGAATAAATGGTGCAAAAAGAATAATAATTGAGTCACCCTTTTATTATTTATATAGTTTCGTTAAAGAGATTAGTGAGTTTATTGTAACTAATGCTGTGGCTTTACATGGTTTTAAAAATACTACAGATGTAACTTTTCGTATTTATAGAGATGTAGCTACAGATAAGTATGTACAATCTATACTAAAGACACTTAACAATAATACACACTCTTGGTTGAATGACTTAGGTAGTGAATTTAAAGAAAAAGACTTAGCAGATTTTTTAGATAATCTTAAGTCATACCCATATGGTATTTCAACAAGGAGAAATCCTAATGGTGGGTATCATGTTAACATACTTAATACTTTTTCATTTAGGTTAGAATTAGCGAATTGATTTGACAAATAACCCCCAACATCTTTTCGATGAAGGGGGTTTCGTAATTTTTTAGTTTTAACTTAATGACATTGGCTTTAGCATAGAGGTCTTTTTAGTTGCTTATTCAATAAGTGCTTCTTCAATTTCAACTTTATCACTATTTACATACTTTGTAAGATAGTTATAAATATCTAAAGAGGTATTATGTTTAAAGTGGTAAGTATCTGAGAAGTTATATTGTAATCCACTCATGTCTATATATTCTACATTCTGTAAACCAACTTTCATAGTTTCATTCCAAGCAACTATTTGAGCATTAGTAGCATACTTATCATCTCTCTTGATAGGCATTATACCTACATAATATACCTTTGCACCTTTAGCTGTCCATTCAATAGCTTTTGTATTTATATATTCTAGATAATTAAGTGCTCCATTTGGATTACTTACATCATTTACACCCATAAGGATAAAAACATTACTATCTTCTGTAATAAGGTTTTCTATCTGAGGTACACCAGTTGACTTCATCCATTTAAGTCCCATACTTACTTTACAAGACCAAACAGTACCATCAAGGTCTACTACACAAACATTTGTTTTATTAGCTGTACTTGTGCCATGTAGGGCATCATAAATACCAACAGTTCTGCTATCACCAATAAAAATATTATTGGCAAAACTTGTCAAGTTAACTAAACAAACCATTGAGAACAACAAACACAATTTTGTAATAAACTTCATTAAAATATCTCCTTCACATTCTGAATTTAAAATCGCAACATATCTATTATAGCATATTTTAAGTTAATAAGAAATAGGTTGACATGGAGAAATTAAAATGTTAAGATTATTGCAAAGAAATAAAAGGAGACATTCAATATGAAAAGATTATGTGTTTTGTTGCTTTTAGTAACTACTTTATTTTTAAGTTCTTGTGCAGAGTTTAAATCAGATATGCAAGATTTAAAGGGCTCAATTACAGGATGTACCTATAATTGTATGTTTTTCGACAATCATGGTGGCTTGTTTATGACAGCTAGTGGAAAGAATATAGATTTAGAATCTAATGTGGTTAAAGAACCTATTTATACTGAGGAAGGCTGGGGATATACTGAAACAATGTCGTCTGTAGTTACAGTTACTATAGATGGACACCAAATGGAGAGTTGTGGCTCTACTATGATATTTGCTCAAAATGATTTAACACCAGATGTAGAGTTTGAGCCAATCACCCACATAGAGACAGAGGTAAATGGTAGTTTAAAAAATTGGGTAAGTGTAGCCGGATTAGTCAATAGTGTCTCTAACTCTTTCGGAAAACCAGTGGTAGTTGTAATTCAGTCACAATTAGGCGACCCTATTTGTGCATATTCTGGAAATGAAGTATATTGGAAAGTATGTCAAGACCTTCCAAAGACAACCAAGCTCATGATAGATGGAAAGGCACTTTACATTCATAGGGCAAACTTTCAGATAATAGATAAGGCTTTGCTTAACAATTAAAGGAGGAAAAGGGATGATTTACCGGGAAGAAGTGCAGAATCTTTTTACAGTGCCAGAAGAGTATTGCTTATGCCAATGTATAAGTGCAGATTTTAAGATGGGAAAAGGGATAGCCTTAGGTTTCAATCAGCACTATAACATGAAGAATAGGCTCACTATGAAGTATCCTTGCTATTTACAGACATGGGACGAAATGGGGGGATTGGGGGATTGCCTATATGATAATTGTGTATTCAATCTAATAACGAAAAGGAATTATTGGGAAAAGCCCACTTATCAGACAATAACAACCGCTTTACAGAAGATGCATCACATGATAGTGTATGCAGGCATCACCAAGCTTGCCATGCCAAAGATAGGGTGTGGATTAGACAGACTAGATTGGGATAAAGTAAGGGAAATCGTACAGGATATATTTAAAGATACTGATGTAGAGATATTAGTATGTATGCAGTAATAAGGGCTAACTGTTAAGTAGGAGGTAAAGAATTATGGCAATGGAGACATGCAAGTGGACTCATTACAGGGGAGATAGTCTATGGCACATGCCTTGCGGAAAGACACAAGGTATTAAATGTAGACCAAATCAAAAGACTTGTCACTGCCCAATAGATGGAAAACGAAGACGAATAGAAAGAGTTGAACTTGATGAAATATCACCAAGAGAAAAGGAGTTTATTGAAATTTGTAAGATGTTCAAGTAAATAAATCAATCTTTTGGTAGTTTCGATAACAGTTTAAAAGCCACTTTGCATTTCTAATTAAGGAGTGCAGAGTGAATTTTTATTTCTATATTTTTTCACAATTAATGTAAAAAAGTTATCCAACGATTTTAAATGTAGGTTAGGAAATTGCAAAGTAGGAGATAAAGACTTTACGAAAAATCATAATTTAACTTAAAAAGTTTTTACTAAGCATACTTATTTGTACTATACCTTTTGTAATTTATAATATCAAGTCTGAGAATGATACTAAAAACACTAATGTTGAAGAGGAATCAACTAAGAATTTTGAGAAAGAATCTAAAAAACGACACTTCTGAAAAACTTAGAGACCCAATGTAACTAGTCCTACTATGGTGTTCCTAACTCATTAAGAATTAACAAACTGAATTTAAAAAGAGTTAATTTAAAGAGATAACAAATCAAAAAACAAACTGATAGTATCGAAAAGAACGAATACTAAAAAAAATAAGCACCCGAATGGGTGCCTATTTTTTGTTTCTAAAAACCTATAAATTTTATCAAAATTAACGAAACCCTTTTATTTGTCTACATTTCGATATGTTAAAAATTACGAAATTTTTAAAAATCAAAAATGGCTATTTTAGGGACTTTTCAACTTTAAAACTTAAAAATTTTGAGACTTTTAATTTCATTTCTGAACACTTACAGATTTTCAAAAAACTTCTTGTAAAATTTTAAAGTTTTGTATTTTATATTTTCAATAAATTAGTTGAAACACCCTCTTATGTATTGCTAAAATTGCATTTTAGTGCTATAATAGAATAGTATAGAACCCTCATAGGCTTGCCTGTGGGTTCGTCAGTAAGTAGAAAAAGGGGAGAATAGAATTATGGGAGTATCAATAGGAGCAACTAACTCTAAGTACTCATTTGACATGGGGTACAGTGGCTTTTTTAATTTAAGGAAGAACATAGCACTTGCTTTAGACAAGGAATTTGGGGAAAATTATGCAAATCTTGCAAATTGTCATAGTGAGGAAGACTATGAGGCACATGACAAGATTGCTAATGATTTAATTGAGAAGAAGCATTTAGATGTAGATGTTGTAGGTTTTTTATATCAAGAAGATTCTGAAGGAAAGATAGATTATACCATTTGCAGAAAGATATATTATATCATCAAAGATGTGGATTTTAGTGGTAAGTCTTTTAGATATGCAGCCTATGCACACAATGACTATGAGGAGTTTAAAGCATTTTTAAAGGAGTGTTATTCACATCGAAGACAGATGCGGTGGAGTTAACTATTAGTAGCATTTAAAGTATAAACTAAGGAAAAATCCACTAAAAAAGATTAAAAATTCACCTAAAATCTTATCCAATTATAAAAGTAGAATAGTTAGGTTGTCGTGAAATATGGCAAAAGCTATTCTATTTTTTAGTTAGGAGGAAAAGGGGCGAGTGGATAGAAATATTCTTTTAGCGGGTGCATTTATAGTACTTGGATTAACAGCTTGTTCTATAACATTACCAGATAGTAGTTATGACACTGGTAGTAAAATGCAAGAAAATAATGATAATATTAATGTAGTAACAACAATGTTACCATCATTAGAGGGTATTGAAGAAGCAACTTGGGAGAAAACTCATTTAGGTAGTGGTGCAGGATTAATTCCGGGGCCTACAGATTGTCAGTATCAAGGGTATATAACACTTGATAGAGATGTAGCTAGGAATTATAAGGATTCTTATGAGTGGATAGACTCAGTGCCAGAGGTAGAACTCGAAACTCTGGAAAATCGTGATGTCAAGTGGAAATATTCACCAGAGTTCACAAAAGATTATGTGCCGGGATATTATTATGGGAAGTTGTGGTTTAATCCTAATGATAACACAATTTTATTTTTTGTAAGAACCACGTAAGGAGTTTATGTAGTTCCAGACCATCCAAAAGAGGCCTATTTATAAATAATTTTTAAGTAGTTCGAAAGTAATATAAAATACTTTTAATCAAATACTTATTAAAACAATCTAATTATATACTGTTTATTAGTATTTCAAAAAATTTTGTTGTTCAAAATTTAACCAAACAATGTTAACCAAAAATCTAAAAAAATTAGAGAAAGGGAAAAGGTAAGTAAAAAATCTAAATTGAAATTTGTAATTGTATTGAAAATGTGGTTGGAAGACAAAAGAGCAAAATGGCTACCGCCATTTTGCTAAGGGGGAGGTTGGAGAGTTGGTACTAAAAGCCCCAACAACTACCACCATACCAAATTTCAAATATACTCAATGTTAACCAAATTTTCAACTTTGTGAAATCTTAAAACCGACTAAGGAAGATTTGAATAATAAATAGTTGCGATTGAAAGAAAAGTGTTTGTTATTGTTTTTCCTGTATAATATAAATTTGTTAAATTATTTCTACACCACACCTTAGTCGGTTCTAAGATTTCACAAGAGTGAAGTCGTAATTTCATTCATTATTGTTCTCCTGTGGGGGGAAGGAAAGTAGTTTGTAAAAACTTGCACCTTTTCCCCTCATTTTTTGTCTAAATCATTAATATAAATATTCTAAATACCGATAATAAGGTATAAGAATGAAAATTATTCATAAAAACATTCTCCTTTTTAAAAAGGAGGCGGTTAGGAAACACATCTAGTCGTCCCCTTCTTTTTATTTTGCATAACGGTATTATAAAGCCTACAACTTTATACGAATAGAATATAAGTCAAACTTCTGAGGTAAAATTCCAATTGGTTATTTGTCCAAATACATCCTTTAATTTAACCTTGTAGCAAGCCTCAGGAGTTTGACTTTTCTAGATTAATAGTAAAGAGAAGTGGGATTAGAACTCCTACTTCTCCTTTCTTTTATAAAAATTATGTTGCAAGTGGGGAGAGTTTATGTTATAATGTAAATAATCATATTAGAAAAAGGAGTTCAATATGCAAGTAATAGCATCTTATTATCCATCAACAGAGGAAATATTTGAGATTTATAACAGTAAGGAGGAGGCCTTGAAAGCCATAAAAATGCTCAATCTATTTTCTAGGGGAGGAGAGAAGTTACAAGTAGGGGTTTTTGAGCTAACTGAGGAGGAGTATGCAGCTTTAGTGAGTAATTAAAATTATACTATGTATTGACATTAATAGCTCGGTGTGGTATAATTGATTTTAAATAAAGGGTAGGGAAAAACTATACTATTGTAAATAATGTTACAATTCGTTGCAAATGGAAAACTTTCACTCCCTACCCTTTAAATTGATTTCATTACTTCCAAAGAAAATCTTGAAGACATAAAAAGTGGTGCGAGTATAAAAAAACGAGCATGAACATATACCTCCTTTCTGCTCACTAACCACATAGTGAGTAGATTAAACTTTAAAATAATATTTTGATACTAAAACCTATAAATAAAAGAGAAACTGAGGATATGCAAAAGTCTAAAGTTAATATATAAATTGCATCAACTCGTACCACTCTTTATGTTTTCAAGATTCATACAAATTTCCTTTCTTATAGAGAGGGTCAGCTTTTCAAAAAAAGTTGGCTCTCTTTTTAATGAAGACAAGATGCAAAATTGCTACCACCATTTTGCTAAAGGGGAAATCAAGAGGAAGACAAGACGCAAAATGGCTACCGCCATTTTGCTAAGGGGAAATCAAGAGGAAGACAAAGGGGGAAAAAGCCACATCCC
>Ga0247611_10011562_pt1 | contig 10163 bp, 15 predicted proteins | sample 177DNAGHGhighgp2_FD_192422 | JGI IMG/M metagenome (GOLD analysis project Ga0247611, IMG submission 192422) | Sheep rumen microbial communities from Palmerston North, Manawatu-Wanganui, New Zealand - 1770 DNA GHGhigh gp2 | ecosystem: Host-associated > Mammals > Digestive system > Stomach > Rumen... | reverse complement strand
ACGCTATGACTCTCGACATTGCTATGGGAGCCTCCACGAATACCGTCCTTCACCTCTTGGCAGTGGCTCAGGAGGGTGGGGTGGACTTCAAGATGAGCGACATCGATGCTCTCTCGCGCAAGGTGCCCTTCCTTTGCAAACTCGCTCCCAACTGGCAGAAATACTCCATTCAGGAAGAGAACCGCGCTGGTGGCATACTCGGTATCCTCGGCGAACTGGCAAAGGGCAACCTGCTCGACCTCTCCTGCAAGCGCGTAAACGGTGCCACATTAGGCGAGGATATTAAACGCTACGCGATAATTGACAATGAACAATTGACAATTGATAATGACGGGCTGTCGCCATGGGAGATTTACAGCAGTGCACCGGGCGGTAAGTTCTCTACCAAGATGGGTAGTCAGGATACTCAGTGGGAGACGCTCGATACTGACCGTGAGAATGGTTGCATCCGCGACATCGAACACGCCTACACCAAGGATGGCGGTATGGCAGTCCTCTTCGGCAACATTGCCAAGGACGGCTGCGTGGTGAAGACAGCAGGCGTAGCTCCTGAGCTGTGGCACTTCGAAGGTCCTGCCGTTGTCTTCGACTCTCAGGAAGATGCCTGCGAGGGCATTCTTGGCGGCAAGGTGAAGAAAGGCGACTGCGTAGTCATCACTCACGAAGGTCCCAAGGGAGGTCCCGGTATGCAGGAAATGCTCTATCCCACCTCGTATATCAAGAGCATGCACATGGGTAAGGAATGTGCCCTCATCACCGACGGACGCTTCTCTGGTGGCACCAGCGGCCTCTCCATCGGACACATCTCGCCCGAGGCAGCCAGCGGTGGTAACATCGGTAAGATAAAGGACGGCGACATCATCGTCATCGATATTCCAAGCCGCAGCATCAACGTCAAGCTGAGCGACGAAGAACTGGCAGCCCGTCCGCAGCAGCCCCTGCGCCGCAACCGCGTAGTCAGCAAGGCCCTCCGCGCCTACGCCCACTCCGTTGCCTCTGCCGATAAGGGCGGAGTAAGGCTAATCGATGAGTAAGGATTGACTAGATGTCAATCCGTGCCTTACGGAGGGGAGTGCAGTGCCCTGCACGACGGAGGGTGAGTAAGAATCATTGAGGATTAATATATAATCACATTATAAGGAATCGGGCGAATCCGTTGAGGGTTCGCCCGATTCCTTTATGAGGGCAGGGTCTTGTCCTCCACCCATATGCGGCTGGGACCGCGCCCTTTGAACGTGATGGGCACGGAGCGGTCGTGACTGAGCTCGCTCAACTGTCGGCTGGCTACGCTGCGTGACACGTTGCACAGGACAGCATATTCGGCAAGGCGAATGAAGCCATGCTGACGAATGTACTGGAGGGTGCGGCGTATGCGTTCGTCGCGGTCAACCTTGTCGTGGCGGATGAGCACGGGACCTCCTGTTTCGCGATGCAGATGCCCGCTGCAGCGGCGGTTGACTTCTGTGATAATGTCGTCGGAAGCGCGGAAGTTAACATTGCGAACGATTATGCTGCGGGCGTTGCTCTCGTGCTGTGCAGCATCTTCTTCGCTATAGTGCTGCCGCTTGTGTTCCGTGCCGAGACTGAGGCTGAACGTGCCCAGTCCGTCAATGCTGACATTGCGTCCGTCGGCCAGCTCCTTGACCATCTGCTGCACGGTGCTCATGATGATGGCCATAATCTCACCAGTCGTCAGCATCCTGTACTTGTGTGTCAGTCGTTCGGCTAACTGCCGTAGGTCGGTAAGTCCCTCGGAGCGCAGTTCGTATCGGTATTGTCTCTCGCCTGTTCCGTTAAGGTCCGGAATCTCTCTCTTGTAATACTTTGGCATTGTACGTCTATAAGTAAAGTTGTTTTCTCTTTGGAGTAAAGGCTCGAAGAACCCGATGCAAAGTTACGAACTCTTAGGAATATATCAAAATCCTTGACGGGAAATCATCGTTCCCCGTCGGGAAACATTCATCTCCCGTCGGGGAACCATCGTCTCTCGACGGAGAACTTACTTTAATTTTCTTATAGCCCTTCCCTTTATTCATAGAATAAAGGTTAATATGTTATTCACAGCTCCAAAATTTGGCATTTTGTATTTCCACAAAGAGAAACTTTTTAACTTATTGCCAAAGAGGCTCACTTTGCCAGTTTTTGGGGAACCCCATAGCTGCAATGTCAATGTCTGGATAGTTGTTAAGAAGTGCATTGATTTTGGCCTTCATGTCGTTTTGGGGCGAAATTATATTCAAAAAATACTTTATGATACAAATATCATAATAAATACGTAGGGGGTCAGTTGGTAGTGTAATCCAATTACCAGTCATCCGGTTGGGCAGCATAGGCCGAATGGTATTCTGTTTGTTCCATACACGGGCATGGTGGCAGCAAGCATTTCGGGTCAATGTAACAATAGTAAGCCACGATTCAAAAGGCGCGACTTGTAGCCCAAACTTTTGGGCGATATTTTTTTTGATGCGTGCAGTCTTAATGTTGCTGAAGATATTGGTGATTACACCAAAGGGTAGCACTTCGGCCAATATCCATGCAGGAGGGTAGGCATTGGAATAGGTCTGCTTGAAGTGAACGATGAAGTCTTCGCGCGAACGGTGTAGCTCGACATCTATCAAGTCCATCGTGTGACGGAACTTTGCAGCATCGATGAAATTGTTGCCATCTGTCATCCAGAATGGATTGCCCGTCATTTCACAGCCGATATTAACAATTGCACTGCGTACCGCCACCTCGATCTTTTCAATCTCGTTGAAGATGAGTAGTCGAAGTTTTTTGTCAAAGCGATAGATCATCATCACTTGGCCAAATGAAGTATTCGGCTTGTAACGATGTTGCTCCTTTGGCGTTTGTAGTAATGGGTACATATAAGCAGAAAGACGGTAGTATCCGATGTATTCAAGGTATTTTTCTGCTTTGGTAGGTTCTGTTATTGTTAGTCCACGTGATTGCAGTAACTCAACAAGGTCGTGCGCATTGGTATATGGCTTGCTAAAAGGTACTCGATTGCTCATAGTCTATAAATAAAACGACCCGCACATTTGAGCATCGTTCTTGCTTAGGCAAGCGACCTAAGTCGAGCGGAGAGGCTTGGCGGGTTCTGGTGGTGCAAAGTTATGACATATTCCTAAAACTGCCAAGTTTTTTACTTTTTATTTTTGTATAATTACAAACTTTTTGTAATTTTACGGCGTGGGAGGCATCCCACTATGCAGTAGCGACTGCATAACTTATTGAAAATAAAAGAAGCGTTATGCTCATCTTGTTTGACGGAAACCTAGGAAATTTCCATAATAAACGAGCAAAAGATGACATTATGACTTCCATGCGTAAGCGTGGACTGCGTCATTACATCAGTTCGTTTGGGCTATCCTAGGGCCTCCGTCGAAGATGTGGACATACAGTTCCACGCTTCTTACGTTAAATAGATTAAAGGTTCTCCTTGGGGCTGGGAGAACAGGGAGAAAAAATATGAGTGAATATACTCCTGAAGAAGCAAAATACATTTTGTATTATTCGCTTTGGTTATTTATTCCTCTTGTCGCGGGGGCGACAATGATGAGTTACGAACATTTTTGGGGAGGATGCCTTATGGCTTTATGCTGTAGAATTGTTATGAAATTTATTGGATATAGTCATATAACTTGTACTATAATTGGAGTTGCTTCAATTGTACTCAGTTACGTTTTTTCGTGGTTCGTTGACACTCAATATATAGATTATTATACTCCATTTTGGATAAGACTAATTTGGGGCTTGTTGCTTTAATTCCCTTTTTATAGGAAATGCCAATAGAATAATATTAACAAATTTAACAAAAAAGGAAAAAATATGGAAGAAAATTGGAATGATGAAGATTTTGAGAGTTTCCTTTTAGAGAAAGAAACTCAAGAAAAGGAATTCGCTGAATACAAAAAAATGCTTCATGCTTTAGCATGGCCGTTTGTGCTTTTTTGGGCTACTTTATTTATGTCTGGCCCCTGTGAAACTACTAAGTATTTTTTTATCCTATGTTGTTTGGCTTTAGTTTGTAGGATTTTTTTAAGATATTTATGTGACTATAGTCATTTGACTTGTACTTTAATCGGAATGGCTTCGTTTTTTCTCAGCTATGCCATCGTCTGGTTCGGTTGGCGGGAATTAGATAGTAATTATGATTATGCGCCATTCTGGATGCGACTTATTTGGGGGTTGTTACTTTAGTATATATTGCTGAACAATGATATTCATTAAAAATAAGGATTATGTTGGATTTGTATCAAATACAAAGTGTATATGATAGTTTCTTCGATAAAGATCTTATTGAGCCCAAACTCATGGATATAGCCATAAGATACAAGAAGGAACTCTGTGGGTTATTAGAGGATGGTCAGAAGGAACTTTTATCAGATTTGAGAGAAAACCATTCTTTAGTAATAAGGGCTGCAAAAGAATCCCACAAACACAAAGAGTTCATGGTCTTTATTAAGGATTTGGAAGAAAAGATGAGTAAGGAATAATATATGGAGAATACTTACTTTCGCCCCATCTGGACATGTGGTAGATACAACGAGAAAGCGCAAGTCGCTATCTATTACAATCTGATTACAGGTATGAGTTACTTCTTTGAAAGTTACTCAGCTATGGTTATTGGGAAGATTCTTTCTGTAGGAAGGAATGAAGAGTTCTCTATAAAGAATGTTTCAGAGGACTTAAACATAGCGATGGAGAGTCTCGTTCCATTCTTTGGAGAATTAGAACAGATGGGAATCGTTTCTTCGATACTCCCCACAAATGAAATCATTGCAGATTATCGGAAACGGGTTAGTGAATTCAATCGTCAAAGGCAGCATGTTACAGAAAAAACGACGCAAGAGAAACTGCCTTATGACATTTCGAATGCTGAGATGTTATACACGGAAAAGGTCGGTGGCATTACAAGCGTTATGTTAGAACTTACATACAATTGTAGTGAAAAGTGCATCCATTGCTATAATGAAGGGGCTACAAGAAATGATAAGGAAAAGAGTACACGAGGAGACCGGGAAGAGTTGACATTGGAAGAATATAAGCGGTTGATAGACGACCTTTATGATGGGGGACTTGTAAAAGTTTGCTTGACAGGTGGAGATCCTTTTTCCAAACCATTTGCATGGGAACTGATAGATTACCTATATAATAAAGGTGTTGCCTTTGATGTGTTTACAAATGGACAAAGAATAGTTCATGATGTGGAACGACTTGCTAATTACTATCCGCGTGTAGTAGGTGTTTCTATCTATAGTGGTATCGCGGAGATACATGATCATATCACACGAGTTAAAGGTTCATGGGAACGAACGATGTCTGCTATTCATAAATTATCGGCATTAGCTGTACCAATGAATCTGAAATGTTGTGTTATGCGCCCAAATGTGAAGTCTTATTTTATGGTGACAGATATCGCCAAAGAATATGGGGCAGTACCGCAGTTTGAAATTAGTTTGACAGATTCCATTGAGGGAGATAAATGTGTTAGCAAGTATTTACGCCTGACACCTGAGCAATTGGAGATTGTGCTTAGAGATGAAAACATACCATTGTATGTGGGTCCAGAGGCTCCCAATTATGGGGGACAAAAGAAGGCGATTGTAAGCAATCCTTGTGGAGCTGGCGAAAACACTCTTTGTATAACTCCAGAAGGAAACGTTATTCCATGTTGCTCTTTCCACACTATCTTTGGTAGTTTGAAAGAACAGAATATAGCAAGTATCGTGAAGGAAAGCAAAGAACGCGAATATTGGTTGGGTCTATCGTTGAATGATTATGAAGAATGTGGCAGATATGACTATTGCGATTATTGCAATCTTTGTCCTGGCAACAACTTCATAGAGCATGGAACGCCACTAAAAGCATCAGAAACTAACTGCTATGTCGCCAAAGCAAGATACGAATTGGCGCAAAAGATGATGAAAGGCTATGATTCTCTAAATGGGAAAGCATTGAGGGAAAGATTATCAGAATTACCCGATTACAAACCATTGGAAATAAAAAGGGAAATGTCGCTCAATGACTATAGCGATACGAGATTAAAGGTATGTGGGTAAATGTGGTTCCCCAAGAAACATCACAGTAACCTCAAAATTTACAATTATGGCAGTTAATTTGTTTGTAAGTGCTGCTTCAGAAGTTGTGACTATGGGTTCATGCCCACGAGATACTCAGTCTCGTTGTGGTATAGCATATCGTCAGAACTAACGATGAAAGCCAAGGTGGGGGCAATCAAGGTGGTTGCTCTCCACTTTATTGAAATCATTTTTTATTTAACCTCAAAAATATATTGTTATGCAAGAATATGTTGCAAATGAAGTATCTCAACGGCAAGAAGGTTTTTCATGCGTTGAGAAATGGGACTATGTCGAAAAACGTTATATCGAAATGAAAGGAGAAGTATATCCTACTTTTGAAGCGGCACAAGAACGTGCTCGTCAACTTAATGAAGAAAATAGGATCGTTGAAAATAATTAGTAAGTGACTTGTCAAAATCGTACGAAGACAATTCCCACTCCTTATGTAGTTATATATAGGGCCGACGAATGCAATGTACCAATATTTCCCTATCTCCGCTCAGAAGGTGGAGATAGGGAAATGGTGTGTCTAACACCCATTCATGGGCGAAGTTATGTTGTAGGTAAAACTCAAGATGGCAGATTTATTGTAAGTAAGGGCAATGGACTGAGTTATACTCAGATGAGCTTTCTCAACACCCGTGAATTTGGTGATGATACATTGGGCTTGCTTCTACGCCAAGACGCGATGCGTGACTTTATCATGGGGCAAGAAATAGAATCTCTTGGCATCAAGACCAATCATATGGAATATGTGATAGAACTTCAAAGAGAGGTTCGATTGACTACGGGGCATGTACTTAAACCTATATTACTCCAATATGATGTGGAGTGCCCATACAGGATAAACGATGCGGCTTTCATGTCAGGTAAGCTCATAAGAAATGAGGTCATGAAATGGCAGAAAATGAATGATAGAGGATTTTATAAAGACTATCTCATTGCTGCAGATGTGCTGATTCGCAATCTTCGCATACTCCATGACAATGAGGTACTTCATAATGCCATCCATGAACAAAACTACACATGGGCTTTGGAACTATTGGACTTCGAACTTGCTTGCTCACCATCACATCCCTATATAAATGATGATGATATGCGACATGTCAAGGACCTGTTTCCTCGTGAAATATTGCAAACATATGTAATCATCAATTATATCGCGGGCGTTCTACGTGAGAAGATTGACTATGCAGCCGTTGACAGCCTATTTGCAGAATATGGCTTCGATATGGAACAATATAAAGTTATGTAACATAAAAAAAAGAATGCTATGGCTTATTACATTCCTTGTATGTGTTGTGGTCAGCAATTTCCGGATTTCTGGAGATGGCACGTGTGTGATAAATGTGGTTATCGTGTTTGTCCTGCCTGTTTGGGCAAACACAGTGGTCCCTATAGTCGTGGTGGTTACAAATGTAGTCAATGTGCTTTTGGTCAGATGAAACAAAAGAATTAATAGTATATGGAAGAGAAAATATCCATTCGCCCCGATGTGTTAGAGACTCTGACTCGCATAGACATGCAGATGGATGCGGCTATATCGGATGGAAATGATGAAGAGTTGGAACGACTATCGAAGGAACACAAGCAGTGGTTTGAATATGTGAACTTGACATTTCAGGCATTCGAGAAGAATGGACGATATGGTGTTATGCTAAGCGATGGTCGCGTAGTTGAAGCTGCTATTTACGATAATATCTGGATGGACGATAGCAATGTCATTGTATTGGCGAAGAAGGGCTGTGAATGGATCATTCTTTATGAATACCTTACGAGAATTAATCAGCACATAATATGTAAAGAACTGGTTCCAACAAACTGGGCATCCATATATCTTGCATTGGTGAATGGACAATGGGGATTATATGACTCTGACAAACAGGAATGGCTATTGGAGCCAGAGTATGACGAGATTATCGATTATGCTTCTTGTTTTAAAATAAAGAAAGAAGACAAGTATGGACTATATACATTCGATTTCATGGTTCCGGCAATCTATGACGAAATCCGCATTTGTCGCGGAGTTGGCTATGTAGGCTTCTACAAGGATGGAGTTATTGGCTACATTGATAAAAACGGAGAATGGACACAAGATATGAAGAAAGCAAATGTTTGGTTGGAATCGGTAATTGATCTCCAAGATGTATAACATAATACAATAATATAGTAAATTGAGACGAAGATGGAAACGGCTAAGTTTTATGTCGATTGGTGCTTCGAGGCTGGTAGTGAGGATTGTGTCGGGAATGTTTGCAAACGATACAGTTTTATGGTAAATTTAACCGCAGAAGAGTACGAGAATCTATATAGGATATGGTTTGAACAAGATGGACTGAATAGCTGGCATACCAAATGGGATGGGTATGAGGACTTGTACGAGAAGATAAACAAGATTGCCGTTTATGCATTAAATCAGATGTTGGAAAAAGATGAACCTGCTTTTGTAAATCCAGTGGAGGTGCTGTGGGAACTTTCAGAGGAAACGATAAAAGCGTTTTAAACAAAAAGACAAAGACAACAATGGAACTGCCATGCGGATTCTTTATTAAGGCATATTTGGATGGTGAGGATGTGGGGGATCTATGGGTGGAGATTCCAAGCCATTTATATCAGAAATTGGTAAACGATGCCCCAAAATTCAGCAATAACCCACAACGGGACATTGAAACAGCCAAGTTCTTTGGATTGGATCCAGGACGACCAAGGACATTCCAGCAGACTATGGAAGAGGACTATCCTGAAATCGCGGAGTGCATAGAGCAGCGTATAACCGATGCCATGTACTCTGGTGAGATTGTTGATTTGGATGCTGTGAGTGACATCTGTGGTGAGCCAAAGACTTTTTGGAGTCATAACGGTGAAATTACCTTTGACTACAAAGATGTGGATGACTATGTAGCGAGGGTGAAACGTAAATATGACTTGTTGGGAGAATGGGATGAGAAAGAATAATATCCGACTCTAAATATAAAGGAACACCTCCTGCAAGTCCTTGCGATTTGCGGGAGGTGCTCTTGTTATGTGGTTGTTAATCTTTTAAACAGCCGATAGGGACGATTCTAGATAAGCTATTTTGGCAATTCGGCTAGTTGGCGTGATTTTGTATCTCTGACTAGGCTGCATCTCGGAGATTTGTCGCAGACCCATTGACCGAAGGGAGATAAAAGTTAAAAAAATTTGGCTTTTCGCTCGATTTGCACTATCTTTAGCCTGCGGTTTTAGATACTCACGCTCGGAAAAGTTAAAATAAATTTGACTTTTCGCTCGCTTAATCGTATCTTTGCGGCGTAGAAACGGAAAAAACGAGTGAATATGGCAACTTATGCAATCACATTGAACGAGCGCAGTGCCAAGGGCAAAGCCCTAATGGAGTACTTACAGGCGCTGGGAGTGCTCATTTCCAAAATCACGCCCAAAACCGCCCCTAAGACTCGCATCTACGACCCTGAGACAGGTTGCTACTTGAAGGACAGTGTGGTGAAATCCATTGAGCAGGCTCATGAGGACATGAAGCAAGGCAAGTTGAAGGCTTACGAGTCTGTAGATGAATTGTTTCAAGAACCGGCACACATTCAGACCTCTTTTAACTACTAACCCTAGAACAATATAATCCGTTTTTGGCAATTCGGCGAATTGGCGAAATTTTATTCGGCGAGTTGGCGAAATTGTGCACATGCGTAAGTATTTGTATGGCTTCAGGCTCATAGATAGCAACCTTTATTCAATTATACAAATTTGTATAATACATTTTTGTATAATAATATTGATTTTATGTTAATGCTGTTGTCCAAATGCACTATAGTAGTGCAAAAATGCAAGAAAATGCACTACAATGGTGCAAAGACAGGAATTGGGGTCAAAAATCGCAACACAAGCTTGTGTGATTAAAGAGGAGGTTTTAGGTCCTTTAGTTTGGAAATTGCAAATAAATTTGCATTTGTGCTCGCTTATTCGTAATTTTGCAGGGATTTACATTAAGGTAAAAGGATATGAAAGAGAAAATCACAGGTGCTGAGGCCTTGATGAGAAGTCTTGAGGCGGAAGGCGTTGATGTGTTGTTCGGTTATCCTGGTG
>Ga0247611_10011561_pt1 | contig 10164 bp, 21 predicted proteins | sample 177DNAGHGhighgp2_FD_192422 | JGI IMG/M metagenome (GOLD analysis project Ga0247611, IMG submission 192422) | Sheep rumen microbial communities from Palmerston North, Manawatu-Wanganui, New Zealand - 1770 DNA GHGhigh gp2 | ecosystem: Host-associated > Mammals > Digestive system > Stomach > Rumen... | reverse complement strand
GTCTTGTAGTCGATAATAACCAATCCGTATGGCGTGTTCTTGTATGCGTCGATTTTCGCTTTGCACGGCAGTCCGGTCTGTTCGTCCGTCCATGCAAACGGGACCTCGCAATATGCGTCCTTGATTATTTCACGGGCAAGACGGTGGTCCATAAGTGCCGCCAACATCTTTCCGGCTTTCTGATATTCGTCCGGCGATACAAGTATCTTGTCCGGATTCGCTGCCTTTGCCTCTTCGTGTTTTTTGGTGCCACGGGTCTTTGTCCCCCAGTCCATAATCAGGAATCGTTTTTCCACCTCTGCCGGTTCGAACAGCATACAGTGGGCCAATTTCCCGAATATGAGTGCGTCGGTTTCCGGTGTTTCCTTTCGGTCCGGATTGAAGACCGATGTTTTCCAGAAATCGTATGCTCCGCCCGTGGCGTATGTTTTGATTTGTGACGCTGATAATGCTTTATATGCAAAATATGCGTCGTCGTTGTTCAAGAATTCGATTGTGTTTTTGTTTTCCATGGAATTTTCCTTTCTGTTGTTTGTTTTAATCGCCCGAATCGATTTCGACCATTGCTTTCAAGTCGTGTAATACAACCAGTTGCAAACATCTGCCGATTGTAAATGATTCGTATTGTTTGGATTGTGTATAGGCCTCGCAAGCACGAGGATTCATATTTACGGAGCCAAGGTATCTGTATCCTTGTTCCCCGTATTTTTTCATAATTGAACCGCTGTCTTGATACATAGTCGCCTCCGGATTATTTGTTGAAATCCGATTCGATACAGTATTCGGTCGCACCGTTCAAACAGCGTGCGTGGTCCTCGTATGCGGAGCCAACAACCATAATGCCCCAAATGAATACGATTGCCAGTATCGAACCGATTATTGTTTTGATAATTTCTTTCGGGGTCATACCCTCGAACATATCGCCAAAGTTTTCTTTCAAGAATTCGTGTATCATTTGTATTTCCTTTCTTTCTGTTTGTTCAAGTTTGTTATGATTGCCTCATAACAATACATATATTATCGTATAATGATATAATTGTCCAGCACTTTTTTTGATTTTTTTTATTTTTCCAAATATAGCCGTTCGCCGTCCGGATTTATGATTATCATACCGTCCGATGTGGCGATTATGAAATACTCTTTGCCGCCGAGCGTCACGGTATATTCGTCGGACCGATTCCGGCCCGATATGTTTCCGATTCGTTTATGATATATCAGTCGCATTTCTTCCTCCGTTTAATTGTCTTCTTGTCCCAGCGTGCAAAATATACCGCACTCAACATAGCACGATTTCGGTTTCCGGCCTGCTGCCGATTCCGGTAATTCGTCCAAAAATATGTGCCTCGGTTCGTGGCCGGCCCCCAAATCCACCAAGCGGCACCCGAGCCGGCGTGATTGCTCGGCCCGTTGCTGAAATACATCTGGAAACATTTTCCGGACCAGTTGCCAATACCAAACGCTGCCGGATTTTACGCAGCCGATACAATTCGCATTTGGAAACTGATATTTGGTATAGATTTCCGGCAAACGGATTCCGGCCATTTCGATTTCGTTGAAACAGCGATGTTTGTCCCAGCCGGCGTCTATCAAGGGGCATTCGAGCCGGTATCCCTTGTTCTTTTCTGATTTGTTGAAATTGGTCTGCCGATTCGTTTCTTCGACGGTGTAGCCCATGATTATCGTATCCGTATCTCGGTCGAAATGGTTGTCCCGTTCCCATTGCTGCCGTGCCATTTGTTTCAATTCCAGCGTGCAGGGTGCGAAATGTGGTGTGCTGATAAGTCCGTATTCCTCGAACACTTTTGTGATGTCGCATTCCTTGAAGCACGGATTTATGGCCGATTCGATTTTCACGCCAAGCCAATTTTCGCAATCTTTCAAGAATCGCCGGTTGTCCTCGTGTTCGTTTATCACGGGATTATTTACAATCCGGATATTATCCTTTCCGTATTTGGCGATTGCCAGTTTCGCCGCACAGGCCGACGCTGCTCCGCAACTGAACCAACAAACTATCATATCCTCCTCCCTTGATTTATTGTATGCGTTGGCCGAGGTCTATCGCCCAGCATTGGAACAAGCCGAGGTCGTTCGGCTGTCCTGTTATGATGTGGATACTGCGTATCGAAAATTCCATAATCCGATTTGTGTATCCTTTGTGAAATACGACCGAATTGAACCGGTGGCCGAATTCGGATTTGAACGCCATATACACCTGTCCGTCTGATGTATCCAGTCCGGCGAGGCGTTTATTCCAATACGCTTTGCATTGGCGATATTCGGTCGTCTTTTCGCCGCATTCGATTTTATCGAACCATTGACTTTTGAGGACCAAATGTAAAGTTTTCGGCCCGTTTGCTTTACTTTTCGCCATTGGCCGCTCCCTCGGTTGTCGGGGCCTGTATTCCCTCATAGACGGTTCCGGTATCTGTATTCTCGAATACCAATTTCCCGTCCTTGGCCTTTGCTGATAAATTGTGCAGATGTTGGATAACGAATACATCGCCGTTGATTGTCAGCGATACCATGTGACTGTCGGCGTGTTTCGCTGCGACCAGCAATCGGATAAGTTCTTCGTATCTTTTCTGTGTAGATGTTGTCTTTGCCATAATATGCTCCTTTCCTGTGTTGGTTTAATCCTTTGGTCTTGCTGCAAACGGGACGGAACCGCCGACGGGACGACCTTTCTCATACAGTTTGCGTTTCCGCCAGTAGTAATTCGCCGTTGTGATATTCAGGTCACGGCAGGCACTTTGCATAGTGTAATTCGGGTTCTTCTGTATGTAGTCCCATAATTCCTGTTCGGCCGGCGTCAATGGTTTTTCTTCCGGTTCGTCCGGTGTGATTTCGAAATGTTCGCCAAGATATGCGTCTTCGACGGTTCCCTCTTGTGGCACGATGTCGGACGATTTCAGTTTTTTCCCGTGTGGGATTTCCGGCTTTGGTTCGTCGTCGGACGGGACGCTGTCGATTTCCAGTTCCTCGTCTTCAATGTCTTTCGGTTTTGATTCGGCCGGCTTGGTTTCTTCCGGAATGTTTTCTTCCGGATATTCGTCTGATGTGAATTTTTCGTGCGGCCATTTTTCGCCTTTGGCTGGTTTGATTTTCGCCGCTTGCTGTTTTACGCAATGATTCACGAATTCGTCTTCCGGCATAACGATTGCCCCCTTGAACGGTCCGGCCTGCGGATTGGGTTCGCCGTTGATTTTTGGCACCCGATATGCGTCGCCGGCTCCGAATTCTGATTTGGCTCGTGGTGTATCGTGCAAATACGCCTCGATTGCTGGGTCCGGTTTTCCTGATTCCAGTTGTTCCATATCCTCGATTATCAAAATCAGGCGTTTTGCGACGGCGGTTGAATCCGTGCTGGCTGTCATAAACTTTGTTTCAAAATTGTATTTCATTTGTTTCCTCCCTTTGTTTGTTCTTGCTTGGCTTTTTCCAAGATTGGTTTCCAGTTCGTCCGTTTTTGTGCAATGAGCATTTCCATATACGGTTTCGCTTTCAGTATCTCTGATGTTCCGAAAAACTTGTTTTTTATGGTCTGTTCGAATATATCGACGAACTCCATATACGATTCCAAGATTTCGATAATGACGGCGTTTGCGTCTTGTCCCAGTTCTGTTTGCATTATTTCCTCCCCGTTTGTTCTTTGAATATCGGTCGTCCTTGCCGATTGGCAAAGTTGAAAAATTGTTTCGTGATAAACTGGACGGATACGGATTGTCCGTTTTTCGTTTGTCGCAACCAATTCTCAACCGATTCGATTATTGCCGGCGTGACCTGTTCGATATACGGTGCGAATACCGGATAATTCAACAAACGAAACGAACTATCAACGAAAATCATATCTGTTGATTTCCTGACGGATAATGCGTCGCCTGCTTGCTTGATTATTTCGGCCACGGTTTTTTCTTTATGTATTTCTTTTTTAGTTTCAGATTCAGTTTCTGTTTCTGTTTCTGTTTGTGTGTTCTGATTATTTTGATTTTTTTGATTCTTTTGATTTTTTTGATTTTCTGAATCTTCTGATTTTTTAGGTCTTCCGGCCCCGATTCTCGCTCCGCCTCTGCCTTGGTATTTATGAACACTTGCTCGAACACCCAAACAAAACATCGCAAGATATTTGTTATCCGGTAATTCGTCCGTGATTCCCCAACGGCAAAACTGATAACACGCCTCCCCTCGTTTGTCTTCCGGCAACTGGTCTATCGCTTGCAGAAATGAATCGTAAAACATGAAATTCGTTGTCATTCTGCACCTCCTGCCTTGTGTTCGGCTTTCAGTCGGGCAATCTGCTGATACCTGTAATACTGCCGGTCCAGTTCCTGCATAATTGCTATCATAACAGGGTCCGCCGCCAGTTCGGGCGTCATACTTTGTTCGTGATTCGGATATGTGAGAATTATGTTGAAATACAAAACGATGTTTTCGGGCTTGATACTCAATAGATTTTTCATCGTCCTTGACATCATAGGTGCGAAATTCTTCGCTGGTGGGTCAATCATTTCTGCTCCTTTCTTTCTGTGGGTTCCTTGCTTTACACCTTTCGGCTGTTCGTATCATAAATCTTTTTTTTGGAAAAGTCCATACATTTTTTTCGTGATGTGATAATTGCTGAACGATTTTGTGTATTTCCTCCGGAAAATGTGCGTCTGTGGCCCGATTATCGTCCGGATTTTTGGCATAAAAAAACACCCCCGACGGCAATCGAGGGCGTGTCCCATGGTATCAAGCAAATACATGCTGGTTATTTTGATAATAACTCGCCGGATATTGTATTCGATTTCCTGATGTATGTCAAGTGCATTATGTTAAAATTGTATAATTATTTCGACGATGTGTTAAAATAATTATAATTTTTTAACATATTGTATAATTATCGTTTTTTTTGCCCCGTGGTGCGTGTTTGTTTTTCCAATGATAGATTTTCCGATTGTGACGAAAAAATCGTCAGAAATGGTGTTTTTTTGCAAATAAATGTGATTTTTTCACAATCTTTCGTTGTTTTTGATGTCAAATCCCGATTTTCTTGAAATAATCCTGCACGTCCGATACCGTCGTCGCAACGATGTAATGATGTCCCCCGATTCGTTCCACGGCCGCTGCAAATGTCTTTTGTTCGTCCGATTGCTGCCCTGCCGGTTTATCAACCACCAATCTTTTCAGTTTCGCCGAATACCGATATGTCGCTGGTTTCTTGCACTCGATACAGACCGTCCCGTTCGGTATCCATACAATCAGGTCCGATACGCCTTTCCGGTATCCGAGCCGATTCGCCGTCCGCTGCGTCCTCGCCGAATGTATCAGGCCGCCGCCCGTGAATGTGTATGTATATCGTTTCAGGTCAAGCCATTGACAGATTGCCATTTGCACGGCGTCTTCTTCGTATTTCATCGCTGCTTTCCTCTGATGTCGTTTTGCTGATAATACCTCGCTCGGCCATATTTTGCAAGCAAATCCGCCATGCTGTTTCCGATTGCCAGTTCCTGAAAATCGTGCCGGTGGCCCTTGGTCCATTCAACCGTCGGTTTCAATATCCGTATCTTCGCCCCGTATGTTTTCAATATCCGGTGCAAGCGTTCCTGTGTCGCCGTTCGTTCCTTTGTGTCGTTCTGCTGATTCTTGATGTATGATAACGCCGTCACGCTGTCCGTGTATATCGTGGCGTTCTTCCCAAATGTCAAAATGGCGGCAATATACACCGCCCATATTTCCCCGATGTTGTTATCGGTTGCTGGGATTGTATGTTGAATCGTGTGGTGGTGCTGGCCGTTCTCGATGTATATCCCGATTCCGCAGATATTCCGCTTTTCGTCAAATGAACTGTCGCAAAATACCCGTGTCGCCATAATCCCTCCCGATTCGTTTTATTCCATATACTTGAAATTCTGTATCAAATCCCATACCGCTTTCGCCGACGGATATTCCGCCGTCGTGCTGTTCCCGTCTATCGTCTGCGTCTTGTTGCTCTTGTCTTCTTTGTCGTTCAGAGCCGTCGCCAAATTTGCATTATCTGTCGGCTGGCCCGTGATACTCGCAAAGGACGGAGTGCCGCCTGCGTGGTCATCAACATATTTTTTGACCGCTTTTTGGCTGGCGACTTTTGTATCGCTCGCTGACGAACCGCCCAATGTGCTGTCGGTGTCAAGATTTAGAAAATTGCTCGCCATAATGTCCTCCGTCCTTGCTTTCTATTATCCAATCACAATCGCTTTGTATGTTCCGGCTGCGATGTTCGATGTGCTGTTCATCTTGATTGTCGCTGAACCGCTGCCGTGTATGATTTCGCAAAATACCTCGGCTCCGCCGGATACCTCATACACCGATATGATTGCGTCTGTTGGCACGCTCGATATGCTCCAAGTGCAAACGCCGCCGCTTTGTGTCAATGCTGGGTTTGTGACGGTCGTCTTTTTCGCCATGCCGCTTGCGTATGCTGCCAATTTCGCAGGTGTGACGATTGTTTGGTCGTTGGTCCCTGCGTTCATTTGTGCGGTGGTCGCAATCGCTGCGATACCGGCTGTCGATTCTGTCGCCTGTGCTGGGCTGGCCGATATTTCAACATAGGTTGAACCGCTCCAACGATATGTCTTGTTCTCGTATGCCGAACCGGATTCCACGACAACATAAATGACGCCCGTTTCCGGTGTCAATGCTGAACCGCCTTGTGTCAAAGACAACCAACCGGCCGATAATGGCGTCGCTCCGCTGACCGTATATGTGTCGATAACATCATCGACGAACGACGGCAACTGTGCTGACGGCACTTTCCCGTTGCTATCCAAAGACGCAACCCCGTTCGCCTGTCCTTTGGTCGATACTGCAACATAGGTCGCTGATATATCCGGAATATCCGACGCTGATAATGTCGTTCCGGCTGTGACCTGTCCGTCGCTGTTGATTGTGACCTTTGTATATGTGCCGGCTGTCGCTGGTGTCGATAATTTCGATACTTTGGTCGCCAACTGTTTCGGGGTCACGGCCAAATCGGTCGCTGTGCCGGTGCTGGCCTCTGCGTCTGTTGCGATTTCAATCACACCTTTGCCGCTGGTGCTGGCGTTCGCCACGGATATTGTCCCGTCTGCTGCAACGCTGATGTTCGTCCCGACGATAACACCGCCCAAAGTTGATGTCGTCGCTGCTGGTAATACATACGGTTTGCCGACGATTTCCGCCGATGTTCCGTTGTAGATGTATAAATAACCGTCCGTCGTATTGAACCAAATCAACCCTGTTTTCAGGTTCGCAGGCGTGGCGGCCAAGTTCTGAACGACCGCATTTTGCAATTCGTTCTTGTTGAGGTCCAAATCCCCCATGCATACTGGTATTTTTGCCATATCCTTGCTCCTTTCAGTTTAAGTATGCGAACCCTTTGAATGCTCCGTTCATCGAAAGGGTCAGATTGTTTTTATCGTTGTATAATACCTCGCACGCAACCTGTGTGCCGGCACTATCAACGACGCTCACGGACGGGTGCTTGTTCAGGTTGTGGTTGATATACCATACCGACGCTGCAACCGCTTGTTCGTGAATGTAGGTTTTCGATGTGATTTCGATTTCGTTTCCGTTTCGGATTGCCGATACCAGTCCCGAGCCGATAACATCATCGACTTTCCCGTCAATTTGTTGTTGCATGGCGGCGTCCGCCTGCTCCAACGCCTCCCCTGACAAAGTGGCCGTTTCGCCCTCTTGTGTCAAAGAAATCCCGTGTTCCGCCGTCAAGGTCAATGTATTCACGCCGTTTATCGTGGCGTCCTTTCCGGCTGGTCCTCTGTCCGCTGTATCAACCGGCAGTATCGGTGTCGCCGGAGTTTCGACTTGCACCTCCACCGCTTGCTCGGTTTCAACAACCAATGTCGCTGTTCCGCAATTTGTATCAGTCATTTTCGCCCTCAACCACTTTTTTATTCACAACAAACAATGCCCGTGGGCCGATTTTTAGATTCGGAATCAAAGTGTTTTCCGTTCCGCCTTGGCATAGTTTCACGCCATACTGCCATTGTCCGGCCCCAAGTTTTTCCGTTTCGGCAACCGTGATGTCGATACTGATTTCGGATTCGCCGTTCAATGCGATTTCTTTGACAACATCTTCATTGCCGTGTATTTCCATGAATAAAACATAATCGTCGGCGTCTTTCGGCAATCCCTTGATTGTGATTGTTCCGCTGTCGCCGACCCATGTTTGCAGGTCGTATGGTGTATTGCAGATTCTCGATATTGTCATTTCGTTGTCCTTTCTGTTTCAACGCAGTTTTCCTGATAGAACAGATTGTTTCCCTTGATTGTCCGATATGCGTCCGGTGCGATGTCTTTCAGCGGTGCGTATCCTTTGACCGGTCGATATGCGACGCAATATACGCCATACATATCGTCAGTTTTCCAATGGGTCGTGCAACTGGTCAAGATTTGCGTCAATGCGATTCCTATCACGAACCGCCTTGCCCAATGCCTTGCTGTTGCGTTCTGATTGTGCTTTCTGTTCATTTGTCGTCCCAATCCGTTTGCCGTATATGAAAAATATCCAGCAAGCCGCAATCGCTGCGGCTGCTGATATAATCCAAATCTTGATTTTATTTAGCATTCTTTGATTCCGGTTCTTTCTTGCTGTCCAAAATCGCTTTGTCCTCTTTTGTGAATACTGTTGAGAATAAATCCAAGATTTTTACGATTTTCGCCCATACAGCGTCGTCCCTTGTGTTTGGTGTCAATTTGATTATGGTCGAACAGACCAAAACGACGGCCCCATAAATCGCCAATAAATCTTGCCAGTGTGCTGTTATCCAATCCAACATTTTTTGCTCCTTTCGGTTTTTTGGTTGATATTATATTCCAGAGATGAAGAGGTATAATTCCTCGGTTCTTCTCTTGAATAATCCTTTGAGGTTCTGTTTGAATCCCCAATCCCATTGCCGGCAGATTTCCGGATAATTCTTTTCGCAAATCGCCTTGAATAACTTTGATTTGACGAACGCCCCTTTCCCGATGTTATAGACCAACGAACAAATGGCGTCTTCCTGATTCTTCGTCAATGTGTATGGTATTTTATCAAATAACGGCCGGACATTTTTTATCAGATAATCATTGAGATACGCCTCGGCCCGTTCCTGTGTGATTTGGTCGCCTTTCTTGACCGGTGTTCCGTCCGGATAAACTGTCGTCCCGTATCCGATAGTCCATACTCCGGCTGGGCATTTGTATGCCTGCGGTCTGAATCCCTCGTATCTTTTTATGATTTCACACATTGTTATTTTTTCCCCATGGCTGTCAATATCAGATTCTGCATATTGTCGATTTTGTTTTCTATGCGTTCGATGTCGCTCTTGTTGGCATAGTCCCTTGATACTGTGACCTGAAATTCGTTGAGTTCTGATTTTAATTGCAAACACATTTTGAATAAAAATCCGACAACTGGTATCAAGATTCCGGTCGCAATCTGCCAAAGTGTTTCGACGGTCATTTTCCCTTTCCCCTTGGTTGTTTGTTGTTGTTCGTTTATATTATAATCGCAAATCTTGATAATGTCAAACACCGACGGTGGAGCGAAATTGCTCGTTTAATCTGCCGGAAAAATATGTGTATTCGGGAGCGGTCAAAGGAAACGGAATTGCTCTTGGTTTGGAACGAACATCAGGTTCGACCGTTCGTTTTGGATTGGTGAATAATGCTTTTGGCAATATGGGAGGACTTGCCACAAAATACGGGGTCGCATTGGCAACTGATTCACAAGCCAACATATCTCAATACTCAACAGCGTTTTTTGTTGCATGCGGTATCACATCGGAAAGCGATAAATCCGGTATCATCTGCGAACGGGATTCTCAAATCTCAATGATTATCAAGTATTAAAACTTTATGGCCCAGTTGAGCGTCGGCAATCCGGATATATCAGTTATGATTCCGGATTTCGTTTTGTCGGTCGTGATACCCAAAATACTTGTGTTGCCCGAATTTCCTGTTGCAATCGCACTCCCCGAGGCAGTTGTATTTTTATCAAACCAACCCGTGTCGGCGAACAAAATGCCGCTTGAATAATATGCGTCGCCGGAGTGGATTCCAAAGTTTTTCGAGCCGTTTGTCAATCCAAGAGATTTTCCTGTTCCTTTGCAAGCGACGGACGAACCACGCAGCAATTTCGCTGATGTAAAGTTCGGGATATTAAACGAG
>Ga0247611_10011560_pt1 | contig 10166 bp, 8 predicted proteins | sample 177DNAGHGhighgp2_FD_192422 | JGI IMG/M metagenome (GOLD analysis project Ga0247611, IMG submission 192422) | Sheep rumen microbial communities from Palmerston North, Manawatu-Wanganui, New Zealand - 1770 DNA GHGhigh gp2 | ecosystem: Host-associated > Mammals > Digestive system > Stomach > Rumen ... | reverse complement strand
GCGAAGCGACTGCGCCAGCAGGCGCACGGCCGGCCCGGGTATTTTCCGTAAGGGAAATACGGAAAGGGTTTAAGGCCGCGGGGGTGCTCGAGGGGGCTGCTCCCCTCGTCAGATATAGGGGGCGGAGCCCCCTAAAAAGGATATCCCACACCGAAGTGGACGGCGAAATTGTCGCGGGCAAGCCAGCCCGCAGGACCGATCCAGCGGGAGCCGGCGGCGCGGACAGGGTCATAGACTTTGGTGCCCAGATCCACGCGGACGAGGATGAAGTCCAGGTTCACGCGAAGGCCGAGGCCCCAGTCCCCGGCGATGCTGTCGAAGGAAAACTTCGATCCTTCAAACCCTTCGATTCTCCGCAGGTCCCAGACATTGCCGACATCCACGAAGGCCGCCCCTTCCAGTTTCCAGAAGATGGGGAATCGGTATTCGATGTTGGCTTCCAACTTGAAGTCGCCGGTCTGGCTCGGAATCGTGAAATACTCGGTCCAGGGCTCCACGCTGCCCGGTCCCAAGGCCCGGGCCTGCCATCCGCGCATGCTGTTCGCTCCGCCGGCGTAAAACTGTTTTTCGAACGGGACCGTCGTCGAGTTCCCGTAGGCATAGCCGGCGCCGGCCAGGAAGTGGAGGGCGAGCGCCTGCCCGTCTCCCCCGCCGAAGCGGAAGGTCTGTCCCAGGTTCAGTTCGGCACGTACGTACTGGGCATAGGGCGTTTCCCAGATGGTGTGCTGGCCGAAGGCATCCACGGGCATGGCGAAGTTGAACAGGCTGATGACATTGCCCGACAGGTCCAGGCCCAGCCGGGCGTAATGATAGGTCCGTTTCGGAACGGTGGAAGCGTCCGTGGTGTAGTACAGCATCCCGCCGACGCCTACGTCAAAGTGGTCCGAATAGGCGTTGAGCAGGAACAGGTCGCTGATCAGGCGCTCGAAGAAACTCTGCGAGATGTTGAACAGGCGGACGATATTGGCCTTGAAAGGATACAGCTCGTAGAAAAAACGGCTGCCCAGGTTTCCGGAATAACCGAAAGAGGTCGTGATCATCGTCCGCTTGTACTCCGGGCGGTCCTGGAAACTGAAACCCAGGGTGAGGTCCGTATGGGGCAGGTTGGGGCCGCGGAAGAATCTGTTGGGAAGTCCCAGAAGCCGGGGGAATCGCAGGGTGGAGGTCGCGCTGAGTTCGGTGGCACGCACATTTTCCTTGGGCTTGAACTGGAAATTCCCCTTGATTCCCAGATTGAAAAGCTCTCCCCCGTGGAAGATGTTTTTATGGAAGTAGTTGATCTGCGGCGAGATACCGAATAGACCCGTGGAGTTTACCGAGGCTTCGAGATTGGCTTTGAATCCCTGGACACGGCCGCTTTGGAGGGTAATGTCGCAGTCCACGACATCGTCGAAGACCGGGGTCATCGCTACGTTCACGCCATTGAACACGCTCAGGTTGGACAGGCGGGAATAGGTCGCATCCACCACCCGGGCGCTGTACCGGATGCCGGGACGGAGGAGATTCAGGTCCTCCAGGACGGCGGGCCGGACATCCACGTCGGCCGGCGTGGAAAGGTTGACATGGCCGATGGTGAAACGCCGGTGCGGCCTGGCTTCGTCCGGGGATTCATTCCGGGGATAGTCCAGGATCCGCATCGTCAGGTCCGCGGTGCCGTCCGAACGGAGCGTATCGGCCTCGAAGACATAGTAGTTCTTGTTGAATCCGTAATAGCCGCGGTTCAGGAAGAACTGGGTGGAGCGCACGGTTTCGGCCTCCAGGGCCGATTCGGACAGGTACTGTCCCGCCTTGACGGTCGTCCGCCGCCTGTCCATTTCGAAGTCCCGTTCGAACTCCTCGGAGTCCGGCACTTCATACCGGATGGTGGAGATGGTGTACCGGTGGCCCGGACGGACAAAGTAGGTCACGTAAGCCCGCCGTCCCCTGTATTCGATTTCGCTCCGGACGGAGGAGCCGTACCAGCCGATGTATTCCAAGTGACCGGCCATGTTGTCCGCGCTTACCTGCACCTGCTCTTCATCGAAAACGACCGGCTCCCGTCCGAGGGTCCGGATGAAGTTGTTCATCCAGGTGTCGGCCGTGTCGGCCCAGTTGTACACGATGACGCCGGGACTCCAGCCGAAGAGGGCGTCGTTGGGCTTCTGGCTGATATAGGAGGAAAGGTCCGACGGCCTGATTCCTTTGCCCTCTACCTTGATCTTGCTGCCGGCAAGCCGGTACTGCCCCGCAGGGATGACCCGGGTTGTACTGCAGGAGAGGGCGAGCACTCCGGCAAACAGAAGAAGCAGTATGGACCTGTGGCGGAACATTCTTACAAAAATAACACTTTTTACGTGTAAATCGACAAGAAATATCATAACTTTGCGTCATGCAGATCTCCAGGAATGAAATGAAACTCATCGCCTCCCTCTCCCGGAAAAAGGGACGGGAGGAAAGCGGCCTTTTCGTGGTCGAGGGGGAAAAGATGGTCACGGAGGCCCTGTCTTCCGGTTATGAAGTCGTGTCCGTGTACCGGCGGGATGAAATCGGCGAAGAGGCGATGGCCCGGCTTTCGTCCCTTTCCTCCCCTTCTCCGGTCCTGGCGACGGTCCGGATTCCCTCTCCGGTCCTGTATCAGCCTGAAAAAGGGCTGTATCTGGCCCTGGACGGGATCCGGGACCCGGGAAACCTGGGGACGATCCTTCGCATCGCGGACTGGTTCGGCATCGACGGCGTGATGGCCTCGGAAGACACCGTGGACCTGTATAATCCCAAAGTCGTGCAGGCGACGATGGGCGCCATCTTCCGCATCCCCTTCTTCACGGTGGATGTTCCCGCTTTCTGCCGGAGCGTCCGGGCCGGAGGCGGACATGTGTACGGCACTTTCCTGGACGGGGAAAACCTGTATCGCAAAACGCTGGACACCGGGAAGGAGTCCCCTTCCGTCATCGTCATCGGCAACGAGTCCAACGGGATATCGCCGGAAACGGCCGCCTGCGTGGGCGACCGTCTCTTCATCCCGCCTTATCCGGCGGATGATCCGGGTTCCGAATCCTTGAATGCCGCCATTGCGACGGCTATTACCGTAGCCGAGTTCAGAAGACGCGGATAACGGCGAAATCTTTTTCAGGGACGCTTAAAGTAGTAAGTCCTTTTACGTTGATTCCGAGGTACTTGTTCGCTTCTTCGGGAATGGTGACCGTCATGTTCGCCTCGGGTCCGAAATTGGCGGTGACCAGCCACGTTTCCGTGCCGTCGCTGCGCAGGAATGCGAAGTGGCGGTCGGGGTTGAAGCCCTCGCCCTGGCAGTAGCCGAGATCAAAGGTTTTCCCGTTCCGGAACGCCGGTCTGCATGCGAGCTGCAGGGCTTCCCGATACCGTTTCAGGATACTCCGCTGATGCGGATTCAGGCCTTTCCGCCTGTCCCGGGTATAGGCTTTCAGCGCCTGCAGGCTTTCCACTGTCCACCAGTCGAAGATGGTGGTCCGGCCGTTCAGACCGCTGAAAGGCTCGTTGTCCATCCCACGTTCGCCGATTTCCTGCCCGAAGTAGAGCATGAAGGGAGCCGTGTTCAGGAGCAGGGACACGCCCAGGGCGGCGTAACCCGCCTCGGCGCCGCCGGCGAAAAAGTCGGAGGCGAGGCGCTGCTCATCGTGGTTCTCCAGGAAATCCAGCATGTGCGGCTGGAGGTCGCCGAGGAACTGCCAGTTCCAGGTCAATTCCCTGGCGCTGAGACCGTTGCAGGTAACAGCCCGGACGGTGTCATAGAGCCCGGACTTGTCATAAAGGAGATCGAATCCCACTTCATGGATATACATCCGGTACTTCTCCTTTTCATAGACCTCGGCGATGAACTGGACCTGCGGGAACTCTTGCTTGATCCGGCCGATCAGCCACTGCATGAACTGCGGAGGCACGAGCTCCACCATGTCGCACCGGAAGCCGTCCACGCCCTGACAGGCCCAGTAACGGACAATCTCATACATCTTGTCCCAGGTGGATGTGTGGAAGTCGCAGTAGTTGATCTTGACGGTCTCGTACCAGTCGGTCTCTCCCGGACAGGGCGAAAAGCAGTTGCCCGACGCCTTGGCCGGATACTCATGGAAGGGTTCCCCTTCGCAGGGGACAGGCAGGCGCAGGGCTTCTCCCGGATAGTAGAAGAAATCGTTTTCAGGTGCCCAGTGCACGGATGTGTCGTCATCGGCCCCGAGGGAACGGACACCGGGCCGATGGCTCTGATAGTCCCGGGCCACGTGGTTCGGAACGAAGTCCATGACCATCTTGAGCCCGTGGTCATGGGTCCGCTGCAGCAGCTCCCGGAATTCTTCCATCCGCCGCTCCGGAACGTCAGCCAGATAGGGGTTGATGTCATAGTAATCCGTTATGGCGTAAGGCGATCCGGCCTCCCCTTTCACGATCTGGGGATGGGACGGCGTGCAGCCTTCATCGGCCTTCCGGGTGGCATGCCGGATGAGGCCGGTGTACCATACGCAATCAACGCCAAGTCCCCGGAGATATTCCAGGGACTCGGTATCGATCGATGACATCTTACCGTTTCCCCACAGGCGGGGAAGCAGTTGGTAGATGATGTGTTTCAAGCTTTTACCAATTAAGGATGGCCTTGAAATCGTAGTTCTCCGGGTTGGCGACGAACTGCTTGGCAGCCTCGTAGTCGGCCGGGGTGATGAAGTGGCAGATGTGGTTGAAGTAGTTCTGGGAGGTGCCTCCCTCGATGTTCACCCGGCGCGGCGGGATCTTTCCCTCGGCGTTCTGGAGGTCCTTCAGGTACAGCGGATGGGCTTCGCCGTCGGCATCGACATAGACCATGCAGCCGGTCTCGCCCTTGGCGAAGAGTTCGTAGGCGCCCATGGCGAGTTCGGTGCAGTAGGTGAGGTCGTACCCGATCGGATCCTGGCAGCGGATGTCGTAGCCGATCTCCACCGGACGGGTCTTGACCTTGAGACCGATCTTCTTGAACTCCTTCTCGAGGATGTCGTTGAACAGGACCGCCTTGGAGATCTTGCCCAGTTCCGGATGGCCGTGCTCATCGTAGGTCATGGACACGCCGGCGTTCTTGATTTCCTGGGGATCCAGGTCGTGGAACACGCCTTCGGCGACCACCACGGTGCCGTACTGGATACCGAGGAGCTTGCGCTTGAGGATGGCGGAGAGGGCGAGCCTGACGATCTTGTCCAGCGTGATGGTGGTCTTGTTGAACATCTCGGGAATGATGGTCATCGGGCAGTGCGTGGCTTCGCCGATTCCCAGGGCAAGGTGACCGGCGCTGCGGCCCATGGCGCTGATGATGAGCCAGTTGCCGCTGGTGCGGGCATCTTCGTACACGGTACGGGCCAGGTGCGCTCCTTCGTCCTTCGCGGAGTTGAAACCGAAGGTCGGGGTGTTGCAGGGCAGCGGAAGGTCGTTGTCGATGGTCTTGGGAACGTGGATGTTCGCGATCGGATACTGCTTCGCGGCGAGGAACTTGGCGATGCGGTTTGCGGTGGAAGCGGTGTCGTCACCGCCCACGGTCACGAGGAGCTTGATGTTGTTGTCCTGGAACAGGGAGAGGTTGAAGTTCTCCTCGAAGTCCTGGTCGGTGGGCTTGAAACGGCTCATCTGCAGGTAGCTGCCGCCCCGGTTGAAGTAGGCGTCGGCCTTGAAGAAGTCGATGTCTTCGGTGCGCGGGCACGGGGAGAACAGGCCGCTGTAGCCACCGTGCAGGCCGATGACCCGGTAACCATTGGACAGGAACGTCTTCGCCACGGACATCACGACCGTGTTCATGCCCGGAGCCGGGCCGCCTCCGCAGAGGATGATGATGGAATCTTTCATTTTGTATAAAGCTGTTGTTCGATTATTTCCTTAATCCTGCAAATTTAAGGATTTTTAATTACAATTCCTTCTTTTTCCTGACGAGGCCCACATAAATGAGCAGGACGATGTTCATCATGAGGGAATAGAGGATGGCGGGAATGGCCATCTCCTCGTTCGCGAAGATAAACGGACTGGAAGCGATGGAAATGGCCTGGGCGGCATTCTGCATGCCCACTTCGATGACGACCGTGCGGCGCTGCCGCGTGTTGTTCCGGACCAGGCGGGACAGCAGGGAAGACAACCCGATGGCAAGAAGGATGAGGGCGGTCACGCAAAGGCCCAGGATGCCGATGTTGTCCAGGATCGTGTGCCGGTGCTGGATGTAGAAGACGGTGATCAGCACCAGCAGCAGCGGGAAGGCCATCCGGGTCAAGACCTTGTCCAGTTTCTCCGCCCCTTTGGGCCAGGCATAGTGCAGACCGATTCCCAGCAGCACCGGGAGGAGCATCAGGAGAAGGTTCTGCCTGATGAGATTCCCCACGGGCAGGGTAATGCCCACGCTCTCCCCCACCAGCCGGGTGGCGAGGCCCATGATGACCGGAATCGTAAATAAAGTGATGATGCTGCTGATCGCCGTAAGCGTCACGGACAGAGCGACATCGCCACCCGCCAGTTTGGAAAAGACATTGGATGAGCTGCCGCCCGGACAGCAGGCGATGAGGACCAGGCCGAGAAAGAAGACCGGCGGAAGCTTGAGCAAGTAGGCAAGCGCCAGGGCGATGGCCGGAAGGAAGACGAGCTGGCCGACGAGAGCCACGGCGATAGGCCAGGGATGGCGGAAGACTTTCCCGAAATCCTCGAACCGGAGCGCGAGCCCCAGGTCGAACATCAGGAGGGTCAGGATGGGGAGGACGATCCAGATGGTGTTCATACGTCTTTGTCGTAGAAGTATTTCCAGAGCGGGGCGGCCATCAGGGCCTGCAGGATCTGGTTGTTTTGAAGCAGTTCCCGGACATAGTCCTGTTCCAGGATGAAAACGTCGATGTCCTCGGCGACATCCCGCCGGGCCGTCAGCCACGGCCTTTGGACGAGATACTCGGAACTGAGTATCTTCCACTTCTTGTCTTCGGTGATGGTATTCTTCATAGCAGGGCCGCTACCTTGGCGGCGAGTCGGGCGTTGTTCAGGACCAGCTGGATGTTGGAGGCGAGGGAGTCGCCGCCGGTGATATCCTTGATCTTGGCGAGGAGGAAGGGCGTGGTCTCTTTTCCCTTGATACCCAGGAAGTTCGCCTCGGCGACAGCCTCATCGATGGCGGCGTTGATCCGGACCGGGTCCATGGAGTATTCCTCCGGGATCGGGTTTGTGACGAGCATGCCGCCCTCGAGGCCCATCTCGAGTTTGGCGCGGAAAGCCGCCGCCAGTTCCTCGGGGGTGTCGATGCGGTAGTCGACCTTGAACCCGCTCTTGCGGGTGTAGAAGGCCGGGAGTTCCTCCGTGCCGTAGCCGATGACGGGGACGCCCTTGGTCTCCAGATATTCCAGCGTGAGGCCGAGGTCCAGGATGGACTTCGCGCCGGCGCAGATGACCATCACCGGCGTCCTGGCCAGTTCTTCCAGGTCCGCGGAGATGTCCATGGTGGTTTCCGCGCCGCGGTGCACGCCGCCGACGCCGCCGGTGGCGAAGACCTTGATGCCGGCGAGCGCGGCGATGATCATCGTCGTGGTGACGGTGGTCGCGCCGTCCGCGCCCCGGGCGACGAGCACGGGCAGGTCGCGGCGCGACGCTTTCGCCACGCCCCTCCCCTTCTTGCCCAGGTATTCGATTTCCTCCGGCGTCAGGCCGGCCTTCAGGCGGCCGCCGATGACGGCGATGGTCGCCGGCACGGCGCCGTTGTCGCGGATGGTCTGTTCCACCCGCAGCGCGGTCTCCACATTCTGCGGATACGGCATCCCGTGGGAGATGATGGTCGATTCAAGGGCCACCACGGGCTTCCCGGCGGCCTTCGCTGCCGCCACCTCCGGTGACAGGTCCAGGTATTTGTTCATAGTTTCAGATTTTTCATTTCAGGATTGACGGCGGCCGGGCACTCCACGGCGCAACGGGCGCAGAGCAGGCCGATGCGGGCGCTCTCGGCGACGCTCGCCTGCGGCCCGGCATGCACGATGCCGGCCAGCAGCGCGTCTCCGCCGCCCGTGACGCTCCGCACGATGCAAGGCAGCGCCGGGTACTCGTACAACTGGCCGTCGGCATGGACACGGAGCCCTTCGGCGCCAGCGCTTTCATAGAAGCGGGTTACGCCTTCGATTCCGGCAAGTGACTCATATTCAAGTGCATTCGATTTCAGGGCAAAGACGGACTTCCGGCGGGAAAGCGCCATCGCCTCCCGGATCCTTCCGGCCTTCGCGACCGAAACCGCATCAAGATACAGCGGCCGTTCGCAATGGTCGATCAGGAAGGCAAGCGTGGCGGGCATCAAGTTGGAATCGGCCACGACCGCATCGGCGGCGTTGATGACATCCAGCCTGGCGGCAATCCAGGCCGTGTCCATCCCCTCGACGGCATCCATGTCCGCGATGCCTCCGACGAGCTCGCCATCGGCATTGTTGACCGATACAAAGAACGAGTGCGTATGTTCGTCTGCGATGTCGCAATGGTCCGTGCCTATCCCGATCTCCCGGCAGGCCTTTTCGATGACGGGACCGAAAATCCCGCCCCCGAAGACGGTCAGGAGTTCTACCTCGTCCCCCAGCAACACCAGGTTATGGGCAATGTTCCTGCCCACGCCTCCCCAGGAAACGTGCACTTTGCCGGGATTCGAATCCCCCACCCGGAACGCCTGGGCCGATGTGGCCGTAATGTCCACATTCGCCCCGCCGATGACACACACTTTCATACGCAGGCCAAAGTTACGGCCTTTTTGCCACCCTTGCAAACTTTCGTGACGGAGGACCGCCGCCCCATCTTTCTTTTTCCGAACCATTCCGCCAAACTGCCGCACATCGATACCGCGCGGGAGGCCCTTCAAAGCCTCTTGCCGTGCGCCAAGGCCCAATTTCGGCCAGTGGCGCACCGCAACCATCGACATAGGCGCGCACACGGCCTCTTCCCGTGCGGCTATTTGGCGGAATCTGCAGGGGGTGCGCCCGGTGGTGTTCGGGAAGGGACACCGGGCGCGCTGGTGGTGAAGATGGGTGTGATCTTTTGGGAGGGAGGCCGCAATTGGAGCTTTCAAATATAAAATATTTGAGAAAGATTTGTTATCTTTGTAAATTACAATTCTAGTGCACGGAATATGGATTTTACGCAGGCGAAACAGCGGATCGAGTGGCTGAAGGCCGTTCTCTGGGAGAACAGCCGGAAGTACTATGTGGAGAATGCGCCCACGATGTCGGACTACGAGTACGACCAGCTGATGCACGAGCTGGAGGACCTGGAGGCGCAGTATCCGGAATACCGGACGGCGGACTCCCCCACCCAGCGCGTGGGCAGCGACCTGGAAACGCCTGACGTCCAGAACATCGAGGCGGGAGCCGGGAAGGAATTTGCGAAGTTTCCTCACCGGTATCCCATGCTGTCGCTCAGCAACACTTACAGCATCGCGGAAGTGGAAGAGTTCGCCGAACGGGCTTCCAAGTCCCTGGAAACGCCTTTCACCTATTGCTGCGAGCTCAAGTTCGACGGTACGGCCATCTGCCTGACCTATCGCGGCGGCAAGCTGTTCCGGGCCCTGACCCGGGGCGACGGCGTGGTGGGTGACGACGTCACGGCCAATGCCCGGAAAATCGCCAATATCCCCGAAACGCTCCGCGGAACCGGTTATCCGGCGGAGTTCGAGATCCGCGGCGAGGTCCTGATGCCCTATGATTCCTTCGACCGGCTGAACAAGGAGCGGGAAGACAATGAGGAACCGCCCTTTGCCAATCCCCGCAATGCCGCGAGCGGCTCCCTGAAACTGCAGGATCCGGAAGAGGTGGCGAAGCGCGGGCTGATGTGCACCCTGTACCACATCCCGGCCGGCCAGGTGGACTATCCCACGCACGACGAAGCCCTGAAAGCGGCCGCGAGTTGGGGACTGCCCGTTTCCGACACCCGGCAGCTGTGCCGGGACATCGACGGGATCGAGGCTTTCATCGCCCATTGGGATACGGCCCGCAAGGCGCTTCCTTTCCCGACCGACGGCATCGTCATCAAGATCAACGAAATGGACGCCCAGCGCCAGCTCGGCTACACGGCCAAGTCCCCGCGCTGGGCCGTCGCCTATAAATTCAAGGCCGAGCAGGCCCTGACGCCGATCCTGTCCATCGACTACCAGGTGGGCCGGACCGGCGCCGTCACCCCGGTCGCGAACCTGGAGCCCGTTTTCCTGTCCG
>Ga0247611_10011559_pt1 | contig 10166 bp, 9 predicted proteins | sample 177DNAGHGhighgp2_FD_192422 | JGI IMG/M metagenome (GOLD analysis project Ga0247611, IMG submission 192422) | Sheep rumen microbial communities from Palmerston North, Manawatu-Wanganui, New Zealand - 1770 DNA GHGhigh gp2 | ecosystem: Host-associated > Mammals > Digestive system > Stomach > Rumen ... | reverse complement strand
TGAGCCGTGGCTGGGAGACTATCGCCCTGCCGTTCGACGTGCAGACGATAGCAGCGGAGGACAGTCGCATCATCACTCCGTTCGGTGACTACGCCAGTCCTTATAACTTCTGGCTGCGCCGCCTGACCCATAACGGTCTGCAGAGCGCCCAGCAGATAGAGGCTAACACGCCTTACCTGATCAGTATGCCGAACTCCACGGAGTATCCTGAGGAGTATAAGCTCGCAGGCAAGGTGACGTTCTCGGCAGAGAATGCGTCAGTTCCTGAGTCTAACCTCGTCATCGACGAGTCGTCAGACATCTTCTTTAGTCCTACCTTCGAGCGTATGGAGGCACAGCAGCATATCTATGCCATCAACGTAGGGGAGGAGCGTGGCGGTCATCCCGAGGGCAGCGTCTTCGAGCAGAACTACCGTGAGGTGCGTCCGTTCGAGGCATATACGAAGCACCTGACCGGTCCTTCCCGCTTCATCACCCTCGATGACCTGGACGAAGGCTTTGCGACAAGCATTGAAGAATTGAAAAATGGAAAGATTGAAGAATTGAAGTCTGACCAGTGGTACGACTTGAACGGTCGTCGGGTACTCCGTCCTTCAAAGGGTGTGTTCATCCGCAATGGAAAGCAAGTAATATTCAAATAATCATAAAAGGAATGAAAGAATATAGACAGAATGTTGTGTTCAGGGCTGCAGCCTTGTCGGTATTGCTCCTGCTGACCCTCGGTGTCTCAGCACAGACCTGGGAGATGGTCAGGGACAGCGAGGACTATATCTACGGTGAGGGCTACGGCAAGACCATTGCCGAGGCAGAGAAGAACGCACTTGCCAACTTGATTGGTAAGATAGCCACTAACGTGACCGGTGAGGCACAGAGTTCTATCAAAGTGCAGCACGGAGAAGGTAAGCTGAACGAGGAGTCACAGTTCTCCCAGACCGTCAACACCTATTCGCAGGCAACGCTGACCAATACCCAGCAGAAAGTGCTGAAAGGCGAGCCGGATGCCTACGTGGTGCGCTGGATCAAGAAGTCGGAGGTGGAGAAAATCTTCGAGTCACGGAAGCGTAAGGCTATCGACATGGTAGAGGCTGCCATCCGTGCCGAGAAGAAAGGTAAGGTGGATGACGTGCTGCGTAACTACTACTGGGCGCTGACCCTGCTGAAGTCGCTGCAGCATCCCAACGAGGTGATGTATACTGACGATGACGGCGAAGAGCATGTGCTCACCAACTGGATCAAGGAGGAGATGGACGATGCCTTCGACGACCTGAAGGTCATCTATGACGGTCGGGAGGGAAATGACGTTCACCTGTCTATTATGTATAAGGACAAACCAGTGAACAGCGTTGACTACCGTTACTGGGACGGTCAGTCATGGAGTGCCATCTACAGCGGCAAGGACGGCTGGGGTGTCCTCGAACTCGCACCTGGCTTCGAGGGCTCTCATGTGCAGTTGCAGTTTGAGTATGAGTATGCCGGTGAGGCTAAGATAGACAAGGAGGTGGAGATGGTGCTCAATGCCGTGAAGGGGACACCGATGCCCGACTCCTACAAGAATGTGAGGTTGGAGAACAAGGAGAAGCCCAAGGAGAAGAAGGAACGTATGGAGAAGATGGCTTCCGAGTCGTTCACCACGAACAGTGCGGAGATCATCGCTCCTCCTGCTCCCATCGCCAAGAAAGACAAGGATGCCTCGAAATATATGAAAACCCTGGAGGAGGTGGTGAAGGCTATCAAGAACAAGAACTATGACGCGGTGCGCCCGTTCTTCACCACAGAAGGATGGGATATGTTCACCAAACTGATGAAATACGGAAAAGGAAAGGTGCTCGACTCCTCGGACATCCGTCTGTATGACGACAAGGGCAGCATCCTCGTCCGTGGACTCCGTATGTCGTTCTCTTTTGCCTCCGGTGTCAGGAAGTCGTTCGTCGAGGATGTCGTCTTCGCCTTCACGGAAGACCAGAAGATTGACAATATCGCCTTCGGACTGGGTAAGACCGCCGAGGATGATATCCTGAACAAGGGCGTATGGGAGGAGAAGTCACGCTTCGCCATCATGAACTTCCTGGAGAACTACAAGACGGCATACGCTCTGAAGCGTCTTGACTATATCCGTTCCATCTTCGATGACGATGCCGTCATCATCACTGGTTCGGTAGTCAGCAAGGCAAGTAAGAACGTGAATATCGAGAACCAGTCGACCATCAGTCAGGAGGGTAACCAGATTATCATCAAGAACAGACAGACGAAAGACCAGTATCTCGACAACCTGAAACGCTGCTTCCAGCGTAATGAGTTCGTGAATATCCGCTTCTCTAACAATGATGTCATCAAGATGGGAGAGGGCGGTGAGTCATACGCCATCCAGATACAGCAGGACTACTATTCCTCCACCTACGGTGACAAGGGATACCTGATGCTGATGGTGGATATCAACGAGCCCACCAAGCCACTGATAAAACTAAGAACCTGGCAACCCGAGAAAGATCCTAACTTCGGACTTTACGGACCGGGTGACTTCTAAATAAGCGTATATCATTAACTAAAAAGAATTAATTATGAAGACAATGAAATTATTGGTAATGTTCATGGCGTTGTCACTCTCCACGAGTGTGATGGCGCAGAGTTCTGTACAGGCAAAGCTCAAAGAGAACAAGGCTGCCCTGAAGAATGAGAGTGTATCGAAAGATGCGAAGAAAGAGGCTAAGCGCCTGAAGAAAGAGGGATGGACAGTGTCTCCCGGAGGACTGCCCCTGGAGAAACAGGTGAATCGTCTGTATATGTTTCTGGAGCAGGCTGATGAAGACTTGAATCCCCTCTATTTCGATGGTGAGGGACGTGCTACCGCAGAGAACTTCGCCGCTGCCCAGATACAGGCAACTGAACTGGCACGTATGAATCTTGCCAGTAAGATCAGCTCGGAGGCTACAGGTATCATCGACAACCTCGTGGCAAACAAGATGCTTGCTGACGACCAGGCTGCCTCTATCACCACGACGATGGTGGAGAACAAGACCATCTTCTCGCAGAAGCTGGGTCGCCTGCAGACTCCATTGACCGTTGTCCGTGAGTTGAAGAATAAGAACAAGGAGGTGATGGTTCGCGTCGTTTCCAAGGCTTCTTCCATCCAGGAGATTGCCAAAGAGGCTATCCGTGCAGAGTTGGAGAAACAGGGTAAGGAACTGAGTGAGGAACTGAAAGCATATCTTGGTAAGGATTGATGGGAACACTCTGGAAATACTTCGCCGTGACGATTCTCGCCTTCTGTCTGGTGGGAGTCTATGCGATGGCGGCTTTCAACCTGAAAGTCTTCAACCCTATTGCTGAGATTCTCGACGACTACTCGTTCACCGACTTCTATTATAAGTTGCAAGCGGGAGCAGGGGTGCAGGACACCAGTCGCATCGTGACCATCGTGGATATGACGGAGCTGCGCAAACGCCGTGACTTCGCCGACCTGTTCATGGAGGTCAACGCCCTCAAGCCAAAGGCTGTCGGTGTCGATGTGGTATTCGAAGGCTATAAGGAGGAAGACCTGGCGGGTGACACCCTGCTGGACATGGCGGTCAAGCAACTGCAGAACTTCGTGTTCTCCTATAAGATTATCGACAGCATGGAGGGGGAGACCGTTCACTCGTTCTTCACCCCCAGCGACTCGGTGACGGAGGGCTTCACGAATATGCCCCGCCAGCTCTATGGCGGTATGAAGCGCAGTGTGAGCATCGGCCGTGATGTGGGAGGTGTCGTGCAGCCCTCGTTTATCAAACGGGTGGCTGACATCTATGCAGGGCAGGAAGTGACAGCCTTGGCTGACAAGGACCTGAACATCAATTTCTCGCCGAAGTATTACCGTGTCGTTCCTTATGACTCCATCTTTGAGAACCGTGACTTGATAGAGGACCACCTGGTGCTGATAGGTGCCATGAAGGAGGAGGGTGACATGCACTATACTCCTCAGGGTAAGATTGCCGGTGTCGAGCTGCTTGCCTATGCCGCTGAGACGATGCTGATGCAGTCCGAGATCAAGCATGCGTCTACAGGTGTCACCGTCATCGTGTCGTTCTTTGTCGTCTTCTTCTCTGTCATCCTGTTGTCGAAATACAAGGATTTCACTACCAAGAAGAAGTCGCTGGGGCATGTGCTGCTGTCCACCTCGCTGGTACGCGGACTTCTGGTCTGCGGCTGGGTGTCGGTGATCGTATGGATCACCTTCCTCCTGTTCTGCCGTTATAACTACAGTATCAGTCTGGTGATTGCCATGTCAGCGATAGCACTTATCTACATGGCGACGAACCTGTACGATTCCATCAAAGATATCCGTCTGTTTAAGAAGAATAAAGAATCATGAATAGTAAGAAGATTATCGGTCTGTTGTTACTGCTGCTCATGCCGCTGGCACTGATGGCAAAGGATAAAAACACCTCGTATGTCGTCTCTAAAGTGAGCGGACGCATAGAGGTGATTACTCCTAAAGGCAGGCGTAGGGTCGAGAAAGGTGACGTGCTGACCGCCGATGCCACTATCAATGTGTCGTTCAGCGGCTCTATGACATTGCTTGCCGAGCATAGCGACAAACAGTATATCATCAATGCTCCCGGCAAGGCGAAACTGTCATCCTTCCTGGCTGACAAGCGTAATACCGTGCTGACACTCACGGAGGACTATGTCAACTCTGTGGTGGCACAGCTGCGTAAGGACAAAAAGGTGAAGAGCCGCCGTCATAGCGACCCCGCTACCGTCACCCGTGAGCAGGCTGTCAAAGATAGCGCTTTCGCAGTGAAGGAGGTCAACGACTCACTGGCAAAGGAAGAGACAGATACCATACAGATTCATCAATAAAAACATCACAGCGATATGAAAAAGTTGATTATCATTACCCAACTGCTGATGCTGGCGTTAGCACTACCCGTGCAGGCACAGAACAAGAATTTCCGCAAGGATTTCGAGGATTTTAAGAATAAGGCGAGGAAGGAATACTCCGACTTCCGTAAGAAGGCACTCGCTGAGTATGCCCAGTTTGTCCGTGAGGCATGGGAGGAGTTCGGTGCCGAGCCTCCGGTAGATATCCCTAAGGAGGAGAAGGTGGAGCCGATGGTGACACCTGAGTTCGAGGAAGAGACGGCATCGTGGTTCAGTAAACTCTTCGGCTTCGGTAAGAAAGACCCTCAGGAGGAGGCTGCCAAGAAGGCTAAGAAAGAGGCACGAGAGGCTGAGAAGAGAGCCAAGAAGGAGGCTAAGCGTAAGCAGCGCGAGAAGACGAACGACAACCTTGCCATCCAGCAGGTCGTCAAGGCTCCTGCTCCCGCTCCCAAGCAGCCACAGCCTCTGTCAGAGGTGGTGCCGGTGCCGGAGAAGGCTAACGACTATATGGCGTTCGAGGTCTTCGGTACACCCTGTAAGGTGCGTATCGGCAACAACTGTCATGTGCGTCTTACAGGACTGTCCGGTGACGAGGTGGCAGATGCCATCACGGAATTCACGAAGCCGCAGTTCGACAATCTGCTCTATGACTGCCTGCAGGAGCGTAAGAAACACCAGTTCTCCGACTGGGCGTATTACCAGATGCTGCTTGCTTTGACCGATAAGTTCTATGGCAAGCATACCAACGAGGGTACGCTCGTCATGGGCTTCCTTTATTCCCAGTCTGGTTATAAGATGCGCTTTGCGCATGACAACTCGAAACTCTATATTATTGTTGCCAGTCAGTATAACATCTTCAAGAAGTCGTTCTTCTATGTGGATAACGAGTGCTACTACCTCCTTGAGAATGTAGCTGACGACTCCAAGATGTCGGTCTGCAAGGCGAAGTTCCCCAAGGAGAGTCCGCTGTCACTGCAGATTACCGCTGTCCAGAATTTCAACTATAATCCTGTCAGTGAGCGTACGATAACCTCACCGAAGAACCCTGACTTCAGCTTTACGATAAAGCCCAACAAGAACTACATCGACTTCTTTGACACCTATCCGTCGTCCTATACCGATAATAACTTCATGACACGGTGGGCGATGTATGCCAACACACCGTTGGATAAGAATATCACGTCACAGCTCTATCCGCAGATGGAGCAGAAGTTGAGTGGTATGTCGCCATTGGAGAAAGTGCAGCAGTTAGACTGGTGGGTACAGGGCACGATTGATATCAGGCGTGAGAACCCCAACCAGGGGTGCTTCCTCTATGCCTATGATGATGATGTGTGGGGTGGCGACCGCGCCTTCTTTGGTGAGGAGACCTTCTTCTATCCCTATTGTGACTGTGAGGACCGCTCGATACTGCTCTCTCATCTGGTGCGTGACCTTGTTAATCTGGATGTTATCCTGGTATACTATCCTGGTCATCTTGCCATGGCGGTTCATTTCCCGGAGGAAGTTCCTGGTGACTTTATCACGTTGGATGGTCGTAAGTTCACCATCGTCGATCCTACCTATGTAGGCTCTGATGTGGGCGAGTCTATGCCAAGTTGCAAGGAGAAGGGATCTACGGTAATCCTGCTGGAGAGGAATAGTTGAGAGACTTGTACTCTGAAATGGTGATAATAAAGAAAAGTGGAACTCAGACGAGTTCCACTTTATTGATGTCTTGTTCCATCTCACAGTAGTGACAGGTCAGGATGCCGTCCGTCACATGGAAATGGGTGAGCATCGGCTCGTTATTCGTGATACACTTGGGATTGTTGCACTTCACGATACCCCGTATCTCATCAGGGGTGCGTACCGGTTTCTTCTCCACCACCTCGAAGTCATGGATGATGTTCAGCACGACGTTAGGGGCGACGACGGACAGACGGGATATCTCCTCATCCGTAAACCATTTGTTCTCCACCTTGATAAATCCCTTCCTTCCCAGTTTCTTGGAAGGGAAGTTATAGCCGATGGTCACTGGTGTTCCCAGGTCGGCAAGTTTCAGTAACTGTGCCACCTGATAAGTCTTCTCAGAAGGTATGTGGTCTATTACGGTGCCGTTCTCAATGGCGGCAACGAGCATCTGGTTCTTGTTCATTGTATAATTGTTTTATCGTTCTTTACTTCGTCTAAGCTGATACCGAGTACGTCACAGAAGATTGCCTCACGGGCAAAGAGACCGTTGCCTGCCTGTTGGATGTAGTAGGCATGCGGATTGTCATCCACGTCATACGCAATCTCGTTGACACGGGGCAGCGGGTGCAGGATCTTCATGTTAGGCTTGGCAAGCCGCAGCATGTCGTTGTTGAGGATATATACGTTCTTCACCCGCTCATACTCCATCAGGTCGGAGAAACGCTCTTTCTGTACCCTCGTCATATACAGGATGTCGGCATCGGCGATGACCTTCTCGTTGAAGGCGGTATGCTCCTGGAACTTGATGCCGTGTTCCTTGCAGTAGAGCTTATACTCGTTAGGCATGGCGAGCTCCTTGGGAGCCACGAAATGGAAGGTGGGGTTGAAATGGCGCATCGCCATGATCAGCGAATGCACGGTACGACCGTATTTCAGGTCACCAACCAGGTAGATGTTGAGGTTGTCCAGTGTCCCTTGTGTCTTATAGATGCTATAGAGGTCGAGCATACACTGTGAGGGATGCTGGTGAGCACCGTCGCCTGCGTTGACGATAGGTACTTCGGTCACCTCAGAGGCATACTGTGCGGCACCCTCGATGAAGTGGCGCATGACGATGACATCGGCATAGTTGGCAACCATTGAGATGGTGTCTTTCAGCGTCTCTCCCTTCGTACCGCTGGTAATCTTCGGGTCGGCGAAACCGATCACACGGGCACCGAGGCGGTTGGCGGCAGTCTCGAAACTCAGACGGGTACGGGTGGAGGGCTCAAAGAAGAGGGTGGCGACCACCTTACCCTTGAGTATCTCACGGTTAGGATGTTTCTCAAACTCTTGTGCCATCTCAATCATGTAGAGTATCTTCTCACGAGTGAGGTCGGCAATGGTTACAAAGTCATGCTTTTCCATATATTGTGTTCCTTTAGGTTTTGATTTATCCCGACAAAGGTACGAATAAGTAAGCAGAAAACCAAAAGATTTATACAAAAAAATCCTGATAACCTCTAGTGGTTATCAGGATTAAATTTATACTTGCTCGTCGTATATCAATCACGCCTCTCTGATTTCTCACCTGCTGGGTTGTTCTTGGTTGGTTTTTTCTCCACCATGTTAAGCCAGTCACCCCACTTGGTCTGCTTGTGGAAGTTGCAATATTCATAAGCCGTCTTGAAAGAGTGGGTTGGACCGCCTTCACCATTGTAGGTGGCGTTGTCGACAGCCACAACAGAGAGCGTGAATTTGGGTTTGATTCCCTTGGCATATGGAGAATTGTAGAAGTTGATGGATTTCAGGATCGTCTTATCCATCTGTTTTTTAAGGTTGGTGGCAATGGTCTTCAACTCTGTATCGCCTGTGACTTCAGCCATCTTGTCAGCATAATACTGAAGGTCGACGAAAAAGAAATCAGGATGTGGCACATAGATGTCGTTTTCAGTTGCGTTATTGATCACTGTCTTATTGTCTGGATAGATAGTCTGCAGACGGCTGCTCAGTTGTTTACAGATGGGGAATAGATTTGGAATCTCCTTGTTGTCGAGCAGATTGAAGTCACCATTACAATCCTCATGTGATACATTGGCTGCATCTTTGAAGTCCTCGAAAGCATTGATGGCAGAGGTCTTGAAGTCAGTGCCTTTGAGAAGTTCCTTCACCAGGCTGACCATCGATTCACAGTTGCTGGCCAGTGAGTGCATACAACTGATGGTATAGTCAGCAATTGGGTACATGTCACCCAAGGACTCCATATTCCCCATTAAGCAGTTATGAAAGAAAATGCCTTCAAAATGAGGAATCTGCGATTTTTCCACAGCACGACGTAATTCATACATACTGAGTGCGTCAGACCCCCCACCAGATGATTCGGTCCACTCATCGTAGAGCACACCTCTCAAGGAAGCACTGGCGCTGGCATTGGACTCTGGCATTTCACGAACATAGTCATTTAATTCATCCCAGCCACCACCGTGTCCGTAAATGAGGAAGATGTACTTCTTGGCAGGCATGTTTTGCTTGAAGTGATCGATAACATTGGTCAGCGTCGCTTCATCGTACATAGCCATGTCAGACCATTGAACACCATAATTATCACCCAGAGATTTGTAGGAAAGTGGAGTCTTGGAGTTCAACTCAAACAAGACAACATCTCCTCCACTGGCGTAATTACCGTTAAAGGTAATCCGTTCATTATCTTTACCATACTTGTAGCACACCCCAATGCGTACCTTAGAGGGGTCGGTCAACAGCGGTGCTACTTTATCATAGAAACCTTTCTCTATAATATTGTCCATTTGTCCTCCTGCATTACCATAAAGAATGATGCCATACTCAGCCTCGACATTACTTGGCATGTCGTCTGATGAGGAATCGTTTTTACTACAAGAGGTCAGCAGAACTGTTGTGCCGCAGAGCAGGATGGCGGCAAGCATCCATAATTTCATCTTTCCCATTTTTTTTTTGATTTGAAATATATTCGCTTGCAAAGGTACGTTATTAATTTGAATGTCACAAATTTTTTACGGGAAATCATCGGGAAAGTAAGTCAAAAATATTTCTGGTGAAACAGGTTTCAGTACCTGATCACCCCTATGGTACCTTACAACGTTCAATCGATGGCATTGAAACAGATAAAAGCCCTCGGGCAGAGCCGTACTGCTTGCTTCAAAATGGATCAGCGGAGCCGTCCCCAATTCCTGAGTCCTTACCGTAATTATTTGTCATTATAATGCTCCTCTGCCTGAACAACGAGCACCGTAACACGGTCATCGTAAATGTCGTAGATAATGCGGTCGTGAGCCGTAATGTGTCGTGAATAAGTCACGTCATTGCCACCGATGAGTGCTTCGGGATGCCCAAGTCCTGTACGGGGATGCTCCATGATGTCCATCAGAATCTTCGTAGCCTTCTTGAAAAGCTGGGGATTAGACTTCTTCCACTTGCGCAGTGTCTTGTCAGCCTCCTTGGAGTATTCTATCACGTACATCATAGACTGTCGAAATATTTCTGCATTTCCTCGGGAGTACGGCAAGTTATGGTTTCGCCTTTAGCATATTCGCGACGTGCCTTATTGATGGACTGACGCATGGCGGGAGTAATGGTCTTGTCGTCGTCAACTTTAGCCACACGTACCGATGCCA
>Ga0247611_10011557_pt1 | contig 10167 bp, 1 predicted proteins | sample 177DNAGHGhighgp2_FD_192422 | JGI IMG/M metagenome (GOLD analysis project Ga0247611, IMG submission 192422) | Sheep rumen microbial communities from Palmerston North, Manawatu-Wanganui, New Zealand - 1770 DNA GHGhigh gp2 | ecosystem: Host-associated > Mammals > Digestive system > Stomach > Rumen ... | reverse complement strand
AATCCACATTAAACTTCAAAATAAATTATATTTTATAAAAAAATATATTTAATTTAACAAATAATTATTATTTTTGGCAAATTTATTAAAATAAAAAATAATAATTTTAAAATAAAGCATTCTCTATATAAAAGAAAGAAATACTATTTCAATAATTATTGATTTTATAACTATCAAAAATAATATTTATAGCATAATTTCTTAAGGTATGAATTATTTCAATAGATTGAAATTATTATACTCTATAGCATTAATTATAATATGTAAATTTTTTAATTATTTGATCTAGGAGAGATTTCTTCTTCCATATTTTGGAGCAATTCGCAATTTTCTTTATAATTCTTAATGAAATTTCGTAAATATTGATATGAAAGTTTGAAGTATAAATGAGAAGTAAGTGGATTAAAAGTAATAAGCATATGCTTGGGCTTTTTCACCAAATTTTTTCCTTTTCTACGAGTTATATATTTATTTATCATACTTTTTATTTTCTTTTCAACTTTCGCTTCCTTTTTGAAAATCAGTTTATTATCTTTATTGTTTCTATCAATTAAAGACCCCATTTGTCGATAAATAATTTTATAAATGACATCATGATAATATACAAAATCATCATCATCAGTTGTTAATTTCAATTCAGTTACATATTTCTTTACATGCTCCAATTTTCCTTGTTCTGGAAAATTCAACTTTTTCCAATTAAAATCCATAAAAAATTGGGTCACATATGTTTTTTTAATTCTAAATCCTTTATCTTCGTCATCTGCAAATTTATTCCATGAGTTATTAAAATCAATTAAAAAGGATTCAAATTTTTCTATAGGATTATAATTTTTGTTGGTAAATTCATCATATTGTTGCAAAGTTACCATCAAAAATAAGTTAAGCATTATAATAGAATTAGCAAAATTGCTAACAATGAAATAAATATAAGCATAAACTTCACTCACTTTATCAGTATCAACAAAGGCCAATTCCATCATTATATTATTCCAATTCTCACCTGTGGCACATCTGAACACTAATAAAAATGAATTGTAAAAATTATCCATATTATAATATTCATTAATATATACAAAAATATCCTTGTAATCTTTATAAAAAATTGAATCATAAAAATAGCAGCCCAAAATTGCAAAAATGCAAAAGAATATAAGCATTAATAGCAAGACGTTAGCCAAGGCATTTAAGGACCAAGATAATGTTTGAATTAATTTCTCAAGACCTTTTAATGCTTTAATTAATCTTAAAACACGTGTAATTCTAAGAACTCTTAATACTCTGATTATTTGGAAAGATTTTAAAAAGCTGGCATCAAAACCTTCAACATTAGCAACAGCTAAATCAACTATTGAAGAAAAGACAACAAAAAAGTCAAATCTATTCCACCCAGAGTGGAAATATGCCAGAAATCCTAGTCCTAATAATTTCAAAATACATTCAAGAATAAATATAGCTGTAAAAACATAGTTAACAATAGTTAAAAAAGTATTATATCCTGAAGAACTTCCTTCATAATTCAAAGCCATAAAAATCATATTTAAAAATATAACTACCATAATAAAATTATCCAATAATGCACTTTCAGCAATTTCTCTCAAAAAATAAGAATATGTGCCTTTTTTAGGCCTTTTCCAAACTACATAATGAGTTTCAGCATCACAAATTTGGGTCAAAAAATCATAATATTTAGGTGCCTTTTTATCATCTTCAGCAAGTTTTTGTTCTCTTTTAAAGGCTTCATTAAAATATTTGAACAAAATTCCAGTGAATAAATTAAGGAAAAAATAAGCCACAACTAAATTTGATACTATGAAATATATTCCATAATAACTTTCATAAATTGTATATGAATACATTATATCTGGCCATCCTTCCATTGTGGATAAAACATAAGATGTAATAAATGAAGTTGCTATATTTGAGAATTTAAAAGCTGGCCCTGTGTCCATGATCCCATTATATCTTGAAGAACAAAAATTAGAAATAGAAACCATATCATCTGGTGTTTCATAATCCACTAAAGTATCTTTAAAATTTGAAATTGCCAAATCAAAATATCCTTCTGAATTTAATATGTAGCAATTATGCATATTTGAATAAAATAAAGAAATTCCTACTATACTAAACATATAATATACTACGATAACAATAAATAAGGCATTACATATAGGCAAAATAGAATCAAATAAAGATGTAATAATTAATTTTAATTGAACATTATGAGATATGAATCTCAATGGCCTTAAAGTTCTCAAAAGTCTAATAACTTTTAAAAATTGAACTGATGAATTTGCATTTCCTGTAGTAAAATATTTAGTAAATAAATTTTGAAAATCAAAAATTGAGCATATAACTATAATTATATCTATTTTATTCCAATTATCTCTTAGGTAACTTCCTTCATCTAAAGTAAATCCCATTGCAAAAACTTTAGCAAGACATTCCAAAAAAAATATAATATTGAAGATAGCATCAAGAATATCAAAAGCCAAAACGAATAAATATCCACTTACAAATGTATCTATAACCAATCTTGTTGTTGAAAATAATATCATAACTAATATGAATCTATCAAACCATTTATTTATTATTAATTTCATACAAAAAATTCTAAAAGAATTAGTTTGAGATAATAAATACACAGAATTTTCACATTCATTTTCAGCAAATAAAATATTTACTTTTTTCCAATAATTCATTTTCCTGGCAATTTCAGGAAGATATTTTTCATCATCATCATTATCATTTTCTTCTTCTTTACTTTTTGGGTCCAATGATTTAGAAACATCATATGAAGTGTTTTCATTAACTGAAGATTTGTAATTGGATTTTGAATAAGATTTAGAAAATGAACCATATGTAGAATTGGTTATTTTAAATTCTGAAATATCTTGAGTATCATTAATAGATTCTTTGCTCTGTTGTTCTTGCATTCCACCTATTTCATTTTTATCGAATCTTTTTCTATAAGCTTTCAATTTTTTAGTTTTATGTGAAAAAGCAGATTTTTTAATCATATTTAAATACGCAGGTAATAAGTACATTTTTTCTACCTTTTGATCATAAGTCAAATCATCTTCATCTTCTTCTTCTTCTTCATCAAAAGATTGTAATAAAATTGATATAAATAAATTAAAAATGACATAATTACCAAGGAAAATCCATGCAACAAAATAAAAAAAGCAAAAATAGTTCATAGGCCATATTTCATAGAATAAAGAATTCCAATTTTCTAAAGTAAGAATTTGATATGTGGTATAAAAACCAATAAAGAAAGATTGATAATGATAATTGCCACTTAAAAGGGACATTCCTAATAATTGGAATATTAAAATAAACATAATTAAAATGCAAATAATATATGATACATTTGATAAAGCCTTTTTTATAGAAACTATAATTAATCTCATGCTTCTTAATCTCCTCAAAACTTTTGTTAATCTTATAACTCTAAAAATTCTAAATACTCTCAAAAACGATAGTTGTGATGATACATTCCTTACCTTGTCTTTAGATGATGAGCCAGTGTCTTCATTTGGTGTGGCCATATCTAAAATTGCAAAAGCTATAATTAAAGTGTCTAAATAAGTAAAGGCATCTGAATAATAAACTAAAGGGCCTAAACCTATGAATTTTACCAAATATTCCAAGATAAAAATTGAATTAAAAACATAATTTGATATTTCTAATTTTTGGAAAATTTCTGGTTTTAAAAGATTACCATCCAAAGCCATAAAAATTGAATTTATAATAACTATAGATAGTATAATGAAATCAAAATAATCATTTGTGGCTAATATATAAAAAGCATATCTTAATTTTTGAAATCTTTGAATCCAAACATTATTATTCCATATAATCATATTAAAATCTTCCAAAGAACTTATTATTCTATTCCATTTTTTCCTTTCATCATCCTCATTTTTATGACATAACACATCAGATCCACTCCATTTAATATATCTATGCGAATTTGTTTTTAAATCAAATTCTAAAATATTTTGTAGTTCATCTTTTGCTTCAATTCTGTTTTCTTTTTCTCTATTTCTATCTGCTATTTTTTGAATTAATTCTTCCTTTCTTTTAGCATCAACTAATTGTAAATATAAATTATCTTCTATTAAAAAGTAATGTGATAATGTTCTATAATTAAATTCATCTATTTTTTTAAAGATTCTTTCAAAAACATTTCTTCGGAGCATTATTTCATCTTGATATTTTCGATGATTAGAAAAAGATGAGCTCGTTATAATATTAGTAGTATTTCTAGGTTTCATTACTGAAGTTTTTCCGCTTCTTGTCTTATTTTCCATTTTATAAATATCTTGCCCCATGGAAGTTGGATTTTTGCCCAAATGCCCCAGGCTTATCTCCTTACCCACTGCAAATCTACCAAAATTTCTTAATCTTGAAGGCATTATTTCTAGAACGTTCAAAGGCATATATTTTAAATCATTTGTTATAATGCTTATATCTTTCGGACTATATTCTATATCTTTATGATACATATAAGTATATTTTAATAAATTTAAATTTTTGTCGTTGAAAACAAAAAATGCTTCAGTATTTTCAGGAAGAGGCTTTTTTTTAAATGTTTTTTCTTTTCTTCCTAAAATTTCTTTTTCCCAATGGTCTACTTTGAAATTATCTCTGACTTTCAAGTCCTTGTCACTAATATTATATAGATAATTCATATAAAATTTCTTTCCTCTTAAATTATCAGGAATTAATTCTTGCTCTACTGTTAGTGGGTCAGTGTATATTTTATTCTCTTCCTTAATTTGGAAATCTTTTGAATTTTCTTGTGGATATTTTATAATATTTTTTTCTATACTTTTGGCTTTAAAAATAAAAAAGCTTCCCTTTTTACTTCCAACGTTGTATGTTTTCTGATTTAATATTTTTTCCATTTTTTCTTTTTCCTTTTTTTGTCTAGCTTTTTCTTTTAATTTTTTAAAATAACCTAATTTCGTCACACTTTTATTGCTCGATTTGTTATTACTTGATTTACTTTGACTTTTCTTCATTAACTCTTCCTTTTGGGCTTGTTCCTTTTTGGTTTGCTCTTTATTTAAATCTATTCTTTCTGATGATTTTTTTGGACCTAATAAATTTGCTTCAGAACTTACAAAATCATTTCCTTCTAGATGTTCTCTTTCAGAACCTACCTTTTTAAGCATTTTATCTATATTTTTTCCTTCTTTCTCTTCATTTTTCTTTTTCATTTCATTTTTTCTTTGATTTTCTATATCATGCTCAGCATCACTTTCAACTTTTTCATTATATCCATGCATAATTTCTCTTAAAGGATTTGCTTTCAATTTTTTTAAATTTAATTTTATTTCGGCATGCTTTCTTCTTGATGTTTCTTGATCATCATCTGAATGTTCTAAAAATTTATCATAATTTTTTTCGCTTGCGACATGACTTACATCTAGATCATGACTTTTGTTATATCTGCCCCTAATTTTTTTCGTATCTACAAACAAAAGATCATTCAATTTTTGATTCATATCATAGAAGTGTTTTGATTGTTGTTGTGTGGTTAAGTTTATATCAGTATTAACAGCTTGTCTATCAAAAAAGGAACTTCTTATACTTTGAGTTAATTTATTTAAAACCAAATTTTTCCTGATATTTTCATTTTGCAAATAATCAACTCCGAACACTTTTTTATTTTCGATTTTATCTGGTAATAAATTTATATCTTCTAGAGATGCATCATCATAAAAACTAATGATAGAATCTTTATCTTCTAATAAAGATTTGGTAAAGCTTTTGTTTAATTCAGTAATATTATCTTTATCATCTTTATTTGAGTTTACATTTTCATTTTGATTCTTGAAAATAATGTCCATACTTTCTTTTTTATGTATTATATCAACAAAATTAAGAAATGATTGATCATTGTTGTTGTTGTTTTGTATTTTAGATATTGAAAATTCACTATCATGATGAATCAACTCCCTTTCATTAATTTTATTATCTTTATTTGTATCATTTCTCATTTCATATTTTTTCTCTATATATTTCAGTCTTTTTTCATTTAAATTTTCTTTCCTTTGTCTATTAAGAAAGTCCATAAGAGAATATGGTTTCTTAAATTGAGATTCGACATTAAAATTATTTGGTACATCATATAATACTTTTCTTGCCCTTAAAATTTGTAAGCTGCTATCATTATCTTTTGATATCAGACTTTTATCTAAATTACTAATATTTTCTTCGTTATCCCTTTCTGAAACATTATTTAATAATTTTAAGCTTTTTTGTTTAACTAAATATTTTTGATTCATATGTTGTTTTTTTATTTTAAGCAGCTGCTTTTTATCTAAATTTTCTTCAACATCTGATAATCCTAAATCATTTATAATTGATAGTTGTTCAGGAAGTTTAATTTTCTTTGAAGTAGGATCTTTCTCTACAAAAGTTAATTTTCTATCTAAATTTCTGCATGCCTTGTTTCCCGAAATTCCGGCGATATTTGACTCCTTTAATCTGATGCTTTTTTTTAAATTTTCTTCGAGGTTTGACCTTTCTTTTTTTATTTTTTGTATTTTTTCTTTATCGGTTTTTTTTTTTATTTTCTCTTTTATTATTTTTTCATATGGTAAATCTTCAAATAAAACAACATCAATATCATTACCTTTATCTTTTTTTAATTCATTTTTTCTTTTCTTTTTACTTTGCCCCCTACCTGAATTTTTTGCCATATCATTTATTCTTTCCTTTATAAAAGTCCTTGTATTATCTATAGATAATTCTATAGCATCAGGCATAATCTTTCCCATAACTAGTTTTAACCTCAACATATCTTTATCATTATTTTGAGAGGAAGATGAGTTTGGCTCATCTTCTTTTTTATCCTCATTACTGGTTTGCTTTGCTAAAACTGATTTATTATGCTTTATAGGATCTAAAGTTTTAAATTTTATCTTTTTACTACTCCTTAAAATTTGCTTTTTATTTGCTATTGTTTCATAATTTTTGATGGGTTTATTCTCTTGAAGTTTTTTTTCTTTTTCTTTTTCTTTTTCTTTTGTTTCTTCTGTCTTAATAATACTATTATCTTTTTTATCATCATTCTTTTTCTTTTTAATTAAAGCATCAATTTCTTTTTGTTGTCTTTTTATATCTTTACTTAAAAAACTATCTTCTTCTTCTATTTGTAAAGTTTGCAAATATAAGTCTTCTGGATTTTTATTCGTCATTATGTACATATCTTTAGCTGTTGAGTACATGATTGGTATATTTTTTTTATTTTTATGAATATGGAAAGCTTCATCTGTTATCTTATAATATAATTCTCTTAATGTTTCATCACTTTTTTTGTTATTATTTATTTTTAATTGCCTTTCTTTTTCCTTTTTTTCTTTTTTTTCTCTTTCTTTGATATCATATTTACCTTGTATTAATTTAAATAAACTTTTTTTTTCTTTTAATTGCTTCCTAGATACTTCAATATGCTCAAATTCAGAGTTAGTTACAGCTAAAAACAAATTTATCAAATAAAAAGCAGCTACAAAGACAAAAACATGAAAATAGCAAAATATAATAACATTATTTATATATATTTTATCCTTAAAAGTTTTATTCACATAGGTAAAAAAATCAGTCCATCCTTCCAAAGTAACCATAACAAAGACAGTTATAAAACCTGTTAAAGTGTTATCGAAATTAACAGCTCCAGAATTTGGGTTTCGATATCCTTTGGCACAAATAAATGTATTTCCATATGAGTTATACTCTTCACAATCTGAATCAAAATAGCACATTCCAGTATCACCCTGTGTAGATACTAGATATCCATAATTAACATTCATACATCTTCTATAAAATATTCCTTGCCACATTTGTGTTCCAGCTATTGAAAAGATTAAAAAAAAGAAAAATAAAACAATAGTAGTTTCTCCTAAATGTCCAATAGAAGCAAGTAAAGCTGTGACCAATTTTTTTAATCCTTTAAATCTTTTGACAGTTTTTAAAGGACGTAAAATCCTAAAAGCTCTTAGTCCTGCTAATCCAGAAATTTTTTTCCCATTCATAACTCCTTCTAAGACCAAAGATATCCAACCTACTATAACTACAAAAAAATCCAAAATATTCCAATAATCTTTTATATAAGCATCTTCAGCAGAAATAAATCTAAAAGAAATTATTTTTAAAATTGCTTCAATAGTATAAAAAAATAAAAAATATTTATCAGACTGATTACCTATATTATTTGGATCTGTTGGATCGCTAATTAATATTAAAATTGTATTTGCTATAATAATCAGTAAAGATAAATTATCAAATATCCAATTGTCAACAAAAAATCTGCAATAATATCTAGCATAAACTAAAGCTTTATTTATTTTCTTTCTTTCTTCTAAACAACAACAATAATCATAGTATCTTCTGGCTACTTCTTCTTTTCTTAATATTTTAAAATCTATTACTTCTTTGGCCCCTATATCTTCAACACTTTCCATTGCAAAACGAGGGAAATTAATTTCTTCGGCTTCATTAAAATAAGCTCCTAACATTCTCCCATTGTGTAAAAATCCTTCAGTATTATTTAATTCTAATTCAACTTTTGGTTCCGCTTTTTCTTTGAATTTCTGATAAGTTTTTTGCAAATCATCAATTTCTATCTGTAATACAGTAGTATCTAATTTTTTTAAATCATTTACTTCTTTTAATTTCTTTTTCTCTATTAATTTTCTTTTTACATCTAATCTATTCATTTCTTTTTCAATTTCTGCTTCAACTTTATCTTCTATATTTTCCACATCATATAAAAATACCTCATTTTTAAAGAATTGTTCTTTATAAAACAAATCATATTCAACCAACTGACTTTTGTCGACTTTTTTATTATATTCATTATCTTTATTTTGAACAAAATTATCTTCTTCACTTATAGATTCATCTCCACCTAGTTCTATTATTGTATATGATTTATTAATATTTCTATTGTATTTTTTTTCATCCATTTTTTTAGAAAATTTTCTACTATATTTAGTATGATATTTTTTGCCTTTTGAAATTTTCTTTTTATTACTTTTTTTTGGAGCAAACCTTTCGAATAAACTATAAAAAAAATTCATTTTGTGATTCAAGATATAATTTGAAATTAAAAAAACTAATATTTCGAGTCCATTTTCTAAATTTGAATCGAATGAAATATTTGCCAAAGACATACTTTTCTCAGAGGATATCAATGATTGAGGCAGGCTATTATTATTTATGGACTCTTCCAATTTTTTATTTTGTTTTTGTATTTTGGAATCAATATTTTGGATTAATTCTTGCTTTCTTTTTCTTTGCTTTTCGATCATTTTAATATATTCATTTTCCCTATATTTCTTAAATTCCAATTTCTTTAATTTAATATTGGCTTTTAAAACGCTCTCATTTTGATATTTATTTTGAATAATACTAATATTATTTATACTACTTAAGTTATTAATATTATTAAAATCTCTTTCTTCTTTCTTTGGGGAAAATGCATTAAGTTTTTTTGCATCATTTTTAGTTTCATCTTTGATATTAGATTTTCTTTTCTTTCTTTTTTTAGCTTTATTTATTTTCAATATTTTCAAAAAATATATCTTATTATGTTTTAATTTTATTTTTGAAAAAAGGTTCTCAAAGTAAACAAGACATCTATTTGTGAGCTTTAAGGCCTCTATTTTTTGCTTAATTTTATTTATAAACATTTTTTTATCTTTTATAAGCATAAAATTAATAAGTTTTATCAATCCTTGCTTTATTTTAGATTTTTTCTCCTTATTTTTTGCACTTTTTTCTCGCATTTCATGCTCTATTTTAGAATTATTTTCAAGCATTTCTTCAAATTTGGAACTATTCTCTTTTTTGAACTGAATTAGCCTATTCATTTTTTCATCAATGTCTTCGAAGGATATACTAGATATAGTTTTATCGTTGATTTTATATTTTTGATATTCATCTATTTCTTCGTTGTTCAAATTTGTAATATCTTGTGAAGGATTTGAATTTTCTTGGATATCCTTTTTTTTATTTTCTTCTTCATCTTTCATTTTTTATTTATATTAAGTTTTAAAATATTATATTTATTTATTTTTTAATTTATTAATAATATTTCATTCAATTAAAAATTAAATTTATAAAAAATTTATTTGGGGATTGGGGATTGGG
>Ga0247611_10011556_pt1 | contig 10168 bp, 10 predicted proteins | sample 177DNAGHGhighgp2_FD_192422 | JGI IMG/M metagenome (GOLD analysis project Ga0247611, IMG submission 192422) | Sheep rumen microbial communities from Palmerston North, Manawatu-Wanganui, New Zealand - 1770 DNA GHGhigh gp2 | ecosystem: Host-associated > Mammals > Digestive system > Stomach > Rumen... | reverse complement strand
ATCCAGAATTCTAGCTAAAACAATAGAAACTATAGTTGTAACAAGCTGAGCAGTTATTCTTTCAGCAAATTTCCACACAAGATTGTTTATCAAACCGGTATTATTTGCCATAACACTTCCTAATAAAGTCATTGGATTCAACAGATATCAATGATGTAGAACAATTTGAATATTCGGGTTCTTTACTTTCTTGATGTAATAATCTAAGTATTGTTTTTCTAAAACATGAAGGGAGATTACTCCATAGAATACGTTTAAAAGTAGTTTGTTTTATTTGAGCAGGAACAGTATATTCTAAAATAGCCTGCTGAGGATCAATAATGAAATGTTCAAAAAAGACATCTCTATCATCAGCAAATGTCGTTTGTCTATAAAACAATGGATTATGTTCTTTCACATCCGACATTTTACACTCATAGAATATCATATATTTTTTTAGTCTATCAATAATAGAGTTGCCCTTTTCTGTATTTACTACAATAGTTGAATAATTCATTTTTTCACCTGATAAAGAAGGAAAAACAGTGGTTAGATTTTTGAAATCAGCAACTGTAATATCGCCTTGTCTCATCTCAGTTCTATATAAACAATTTTTTCCACAGGAAGGGCGTAAACATTTCTGCGATAAAAATAATTGAATAAAGGGATCATTTAATAATTCTATATTCTTTCTATTCGGGCTTTGTTTAAATCCAAAACTTTTACTTTTGCTTCTAAACGAATAATTGCTAATAGACGCACCAAGTTCTTTTTCCATAGAATAAATACATTGTAAAAAAACAGTAGGACTACCAACACCATGACATATTAAATCAACTAAAAATAAATTATCGAACTCCTGACCAAGATAATGCCTTAAGCCTGCCACTTGGCATGGAGTCCCACAAAATAGAACTTTTCGATTATCCTTAAGAAATTTTTCTATTAATTTAAATGTATTATTTATATCACTTTGTATATATTTTGATTTACATAAAGGTGAAATATTTGAAAACCCTTCTACATATGATGTTTCAACTTTTAATCCATTCCATTTTGCACCAAAAATAACAGTATTATTATCATTATCCCATGCCCTGCAAATTTCAGAAAAAGCACCGCCAGATGCACTGCGTTCCCAAATATTATAATCAATAGATTTAGCTGCAAACGCTCTTTTTTCAATTTGATTAGGTATTAATACCGGCGTTTTTTGTGGACAAACCTTCTCGCATTTACCACAACTAATACATCTATTGTCTGCAACAGGATAAAGAAAACCTTCCTTATCCCTAATCATAGAAATGCAGTTTTGAGGACAACTTGCCATACACGCAGTACATCCAGTACATTTTTCCTTGTTATCCAACAAAAAACTAATCATATTTTACCTCAAATACGCTTTAGTTAACCCAATTATTAAAATATTCAATTAGATAGTGCTTTCGTTAAATAACCAACAGACTTGGCTCTTTCAATTGATAAAATGTCATCTATAAAACTATAATCAATTTTCGAATCAGGTATATTATCCATGTTAGCATCTACAATCATACTATTGATATTAAACGTCATCGCTAATTGTTCAATTCTTGAATTCTGATCTAATGATTCTCCAAATTCAAATCTTTTAAAAATATAGAATCTCTTATGATACAGCAACGAAAAAATAGAACCATGATAAGAATCAGTAAATACCGTTTCAGCATGATCTATGTACCATAAAAACAAAAGAGGATCGGAATCAACTATAGTTTTCATCCACTCTATATCACTCTTATTTTTTGTAATTCCAATTAAATCTAAATTATTATTCTTAGCATATTTTTCAACAAGTTTTCTATAATCATGGTTCTCTTTTAAAAAGTAACAAAAAATGAACTTCCTTCCCTCATTAACATTTCGACGCTCCATATTTCTGTATGTATCTACATCTAGTAATAAAGTTGGATCAAGAACAACCTCACTATCAATATCAAGATATTTTTTTAAAATAGCTTTTCCTGTTGTTTCCCTTATACCAATTGACTTAAAATCAGATAGTTCATGCTTGTACTTTAAAACCAAGTTGCTAGGAATATATCGAAGCCCAATACTCGATGCATATGAGATTTTCTTAATATCACGATTACTAACTCCATCACCGAAATAAATTGAATTATACACATTGGGAGCCCAAATCTGATCTCCTCCATAAACTATATAATCATACCCGTCTAATACTTCATTTAATTCAACTACAGAATGACACGTGGGTGATAATTTAAAGTATTTATTTTGAAATTCAAGATATGGATAATATACTTTGCTAAACTTTTCCCCAAATAATCTACTTAAGAACACTTTAATTTTTCGTTTAAACAAGCGACTATTATCAATCTTAGGATTTCTATAATCAATTATATTTACATTATATCCCATATTAGTAAGGACATGTTGTAAAGCAAAGGCTTGTAATTGACTTCCAACGTTTTGATAATAATGCCACGTCAGAATACCAATTTTATTATTCATATTCTTGCTTATATTATCATTCTGCAACATCATAATCTAAATTCTTAATACACTCTATCCATGTATTTTTCCATTTATCTTTTGAAAAAGAAGCTAAAACCGTATCATACGCATTTTTACTAATAAATTTTCGAAGATTGTTATTTTCAATAAGCTCAATAATTGAATTATACAAATCATTCTCATTTGGTTGAATCATTAATCCATTGTAATGATCCAAAACAATATTTGTCATTCCTCCAACATCTGAGCAAATTACTGCGCAACTAGAGGCCATAGCTTCCAACAAAGATAACGAAGTGCCTTCAGATCCTAAGGTAGGAACAACTGCTATATGTTTATTGGCATGTAATTTATGAGAATCTTTACTTTCATATTTAATAAATTCTATTCTTTTATATTGTAATAGTTTATCTTTTAGATAGTCCTCATCCGGTCCTTCACCAGCTATAGTAACAAAAACATTCTCATATTGAGCTATTATTTTTTCAATTGCTGTAGCAAAAATTCTAGTTCCTCTGTAATCAAATAAACGTCTTGCAAATATAATATTTATAAACTCTTCATCATGTTTATTGATATAAGGACCAGGAATTGTTGAAAAATTGGGAATAACATTAAACTTAATTTGCGGATAAGCAACTATTGCTCTATACCAATTAACAAAATTATGGTCGACGCAAATAACAGAATCAACCAGTCTAAGCCTCTTAATTGTCTTCCACGCTCTGTAAGAACGCAAAATATAATCTAATCCAAAAATAAATTTAGTACAATTAACTCTTTCTGGTTTATCCCAAAAAACACCATGCTGAATAGCTATAGTTTTACATTTTGTATTCTTAACAATAAAAGAATCATCACCAAAAATCAAAAGATCACTGTTCTGAATATTACCTGACATTTTATTATATAACGCTTTATATAAGCCCTTGTCATTCTTAGTATATTCAATTCCAATAACGCGCGAACGACCATACAAAACGTCAAATGGTTCATTAGAACGCTGGTATATAATAACATCAAATCCTATAGATAATAATACATCTGACAAGTTTGAAATATATGTCTGTATACCCCCAATAGAAAGGGCATCCTTTTGTTTATTTAGATAATTCTGATATATAATATGCGCTATCACATTTTCCCTCCATTTAATTTTTTAATATTTGAATTATTAACTAACAATTCAAATGCAAAGCATCATTTTTAGCCAAAATAATCAATTCATATTCGATTAACTCTTCTTGCAGAATAAAATACATTAGGCAAAGTTGTATTGTTTTCAATAAAATCGGATTGTTTACCGCCATATATATTAGACCTATGAATAGATATAATTGCAAAAAGAAAAATCCAGAACTTCCCTTCGATAATGTAACTACCAGAAACGAAATATCTTAAAAACAACGCTGCAATCAAGAATAAGGTAACTTCTCTAGTGCTTTTGTTTAAAAGCGGTTTTATAATAATCCAAAATAAAAATAATAAAGTCGGGACTCCAAATATCCATCCAAATGACATTAAGATTTCAAAAACAATATTATGTGGATATACACCTGCACAATATCTTCGATCACCAAAAATACCGGTAACTTCAATTCCCATGCTTCTAAGTCTTGAAATACAAGAAAGAGATATAGCATCTCTAGAACTATCTTCTAACAATCGTCCTCGTTGAAGATTCCACAGGAAATACGAATTTTTAAACAACGAAAGCTCTGATAACTTTAAAACTATAAAATCACTAAAAAATAGAATAATAACACTGCAAATTAGTATAGAAGTCATAACTAATAATTTTGTATTTCTTTTTGTATCTGTCCTTATAGCTTCAAAAGCAATAATGTAGAACGCTAATATAATAATAGGTGCTCTTGCTCCAAATGAAATAATCTCTATTAAACCTATAAAGAAAACAATTATTGATAATAGCGATTTAGCTTTCCTAATTCTAAGATAAATGATAATCAAAAATGGAAGCATAGCATAAGAAAACTCCATATAATGAATGCTATGGCCAACACGATTAATCGAGATAATCAACCCAAAAACAATTGCAATCAAAGAAAGAGGATAATTAACATCATCAAACAAATACCAATTTTCAATATGACGAACCAAAAGCACACTAATAGGAACAAAAAACACAAATACACTTGTCATTTCTCCATGCGTAAAATAATAGCGTGTTTCTGGAAAAATCAAATAGTTTAATCCAAAGAATGAATACATAACTACCAATATAATTAAATCAGAAATGGATATTTTCCTTTTTTTAATGATTATTACTAAAAGAACTATTAAATAAGTAAGAACAGTGAAAATAGTACTTTTTTCTTCAAAAAGCATTTTCATTAATTGGAAAAACAAAGGTAACAATAATACTATTCCCAATAAAAATATATTATCTATTCTTCCTTTAATAATCATTTTTTCCTTAAGATTGTATATAATTTTGTTCCTTCAACTAATGTCTTTATTCTTAGATAACTATATAAAAATGTATAACTTTCATTTTTTATAAGCTTTAAAGCTATTTTTTGGTAAATACCTAAACAATTAGGAACTGCAAAACTATTAATTTTGCTTCGTTCAACTTGTTCTGCTATCCATTTTTTCCTTTCTTCTTTTGCAAATTCCATTTTGGGAGAAAAAGATAATTCAAGAGCCTTAATAACATTGCATATATACTCTTTTTTTATCGTTTCTTGGGTAATAACATCATTAATATTCCATGTTAAAACAGTTTCTTTTCGAACATGATATAAACCTATAACAGAATCAATATAATCAACAGGGTATTTCTGCCATTCCCTTTTCAAATCATTTACAAAATAGGTATAAATCACATCTGGAATAAAATGTATATTATTTGCAAAACACATATATCTTGAAATAAAACCTTCATCTTGATGTCTTCGCAAATTTGGATATTCTATTTTATTATTTTTAATTACTTCCAAATCGAAAAATTTATTCCATGGAGCGCCCTGAATTCCCCACTTAGCGGTATAACCTATATATTCCCCGTAATTATTTCTTATAATATTTCCTTTCTGCTCAGAATCTGCATATTTTTGCTCAAGAACAACTCTACCCTTCGAATTAACATTCTTAAACCCGAAAACCACTAAATCAAATCTTCCATTATCCATAGCTTTAACCATCGTCGATAAACCATGAGGAGCTATAAAATCATCAGCATCCGGAAAATAAACATATTTACCTTTTGCAACTTGAATACCAGCATTCCTTGCTGGACCAGAACCACGATTCTCAGTATGAATAACCTTTACTTTACTATTTTGTTCCTTAATTCGATCACATATTTCTTTAGTATTATCTGTTGATCCATCATTAACCAAAATCAGTTCAAAATCAGAATAATCTTGATTGAGAAGCGAATTAACGCATTTCTCAATAACGGCACCCATGTTATATATTGGAACAACTACGCTTACAAATTCATTCATATCATTATATTCACTTTCACATATTGCAAATATTACACCACACAACACTCTGCCAAAAAACAGCTTAATGATAAAAACATAGTTAATTATTGAAAAATGCATTTCAACTTGAATAAAAAAGAATGACTATATGACAATAATTTTAATAACAAAATCATTCGATTTTTTACGCAAAACAAAAAGATCCTTTTCAAATATCCAAGTTTTAAATTATATTTATTCGAATACCAATCCGGGTTTTTTTCTTCAAATTTATCTAAAAAATCCTTTATAACACTAATCCGAACTTTTGACCTTAATGCGTATAGGACAGCGCTATAACATACAATTCTAACCCCTATATGCTCTAATTCTTGAATGTATTGTTCAGGAAAAAATTTGTGTAAATATGTATATGTTTGTATTTGCTGAAGAAAAACATCTGGATCAGCACGCATTGACAAGGATCCCGTCCTAATAAAATAATGATAAAATGCTTCATCTATAATCCTAATGCTTCTTGCCTTAAGGATTAGTTGAAGAACTATAACAAGATCTTCTTCATGTCTTAATTCAGAATAGAAAATATCTTTAAACAAAACTCTTTTTGCAACTAAGCGCCACAAAGCATGATTGGGTTCAACTAATAGAGATTTTATATCTTTTTCATTAACATTATTAGTCCTGTTTTGACGATAAGATTTACCATTACTAAAATTATTATAATTGTCAAATAAATAAAGATCCTTAAACTCTTCTTGAATGCAATTATTTAAATTCTCAATAAAGTCTTCTTCGAACCAATCATCACAATCACAAAAGGCAAGGTATTCTCCAGTCGCTGAATTTATACCAACTTTTCTTGATAAGCCAGGTCCTAAATTGGTTGAGTTATGAATTACTTTTATATTTTTATTATCTAAAGCATATTCTGTTAGTTTAGTGAAAGTTTCGTCAGTAGAGCAGTCATCAATAATAATAACTTCATATGGTATATTGGTTTGATTTTTAATTGATTCTAAACAATTTCCCATCAAGTGCCATCCGTTATGACAAGGAATAATGACTGAAATACTATTTTTATTGCTCATTATGTTTATTTCCCAATCTCAAAATAGAATTCTTACTACAAATAATCACTTTTTTCCCCAAACGAAAGTTTTTCTTAAATGATATCTCATAGATGGAGGCAGTATTATTTCAGCTATAAATCTTAATACAACATTTCTACAGTATTCTATAAAATTTATTGTTCTGCTACTGAGAAGATACTTTTGCATCTTAACTTCACTTTGAAAATACTTAATTCCTCCCCTTCTTCCCATTTGCTCAGGCGTAGTTCTTACATATACAAGAGGTTCCTTAACATTAGCCCCTATACATCCTATATTTAACATGCGTGTCCATAAGTAATAATCCTCTTCACAATACCACTCAATATAACCACCTGCCTTCTGCACTTTTTCTTTCTTATACATCATTGTTACATGCGCAAACGGACTACGCTTTTTCAGTAATTCTTTAATCGAAGCATTATCAACAGGTTTATGTGAATAATTGACAACATTATTTATATTTTCAACAAATATTCCTATAGAACCACCAAGCATATCTAAATCAGGATTTTCTTTAAATATATTTATTTGCTTTTCAAATCTATCATGTGCTGCTATGTCATCACTATCCATTCTAGCAACCAGATTATAAGAACTGTTCTCAATACAAGCTTGGCAAGCATTCCCAAATCCTACATTTTTCTCAAGCCTAACAACTTTATACGAAGAAAACGCATCCTTATATTTTGAAATTACTGCTTCTAAGTCGTCAGTTATTGGTCCATCGGTTACAATAAGTACTTCATCTGGAAGCAGTGTCTGATTTTTAATACTTTCAAGAGCCTCTTCAAACCATATTGGATTATCCTTAATATACACACAAACAGCAACGGTAAAAGCAAACTCATTCATTACATCGTTCTCTCTTTACGGTATGAAATAACTTTTGCAGGAATCCCTGCAACAATGCTGTATGGCTCCGTAACATCTTTTGTTACTACAGCACCAGCCGCAACAATAACACCATCAGCAATATGAACACCTGCAGTAACCGTGACATTACTACATAACCAACAATCATTTCCAATAACTATATCTTTCTGAACAGACTTTTGTTGCATCATAACCATATCTCGATAAGTTCCGTGGTTATCAGCTTGAATACTAACACCTGGTCCCATAAGAAGGTTATCACCTAAAATAATCTTAGACTCTTCACCTGCCCAAACACAACAATTAATATTTATATGAGAATTTTCACCAATAAAAATATTTTTTGCGCATCTAAGTGATGCAGTAGAATGGATACGGATATTAGGTTTAGCATGAATTTCTTTTCTCCACGCAACATGCTCATGAATATAATAACCATATGAATAAACTAACGACTTAAACATAGAAATAGAAAACATGTATTTTAATATTTCCAGACGATCTTTAGCCTTAACATTCTTATCCAAAATAGTTATCTCCTTTCATTTTAATATCAAACACAAGAATTCAATTCAACACTATACTTCATCTTATAAAATGCAATTCTCAAAAATCTAGTGAAAAAATTAATGCAAACTTATATTGTTTATTTCCTTAGGCAAAATAAAATCCTTCTTGCCAAGCAAGATTTGAATAATTGTTAATATAGTTCTTCCTATAATTTGAAAATCATACATCATGCATCTGTGTCTTACATAATAAAGCTCTAACTCTATCTTCGTAGGCACAAAATCTCTAATATAATCTTCTTCCGTTTCATAAAGCTCTCCATGTGTGTAATCAAATAAACTCGCCGGACTACTTAACCCAGGTTTTACACTTAATATCTCAAAATATTTATCCGAAAATAACTTGTCAGCATTATTCTTATCTTCTGGACGAGGACCTATCACTGACATATTACCTTTTAAAATATTGATTAATTGAGGAGTCTCATCCAGCTTGCTCTTTCTCAAAAAAGAGCCAAAAGGGAATATACGTGGATCACTACGCAATGTAGTAACATGTATTGATCCACTATCGACTCGCATCGTTCTAAATTTATACAATGTAAATGATTTTCCATTTTTACCAACACGCTCAGGTTTATAAAGAACAGGACCTGGTGATTGAATTGTAATAATGACAGAAATAATAAGCCACGGAAGCAAAAAGAAACCAATGGCAACTATGGATGCAATAATATCAAATATCCGCTTAAAAAACTTATAGCACATGATTCATTTACGTTATAGCTCTTATCAGCATAAAACTCTCTGCTGCTAACAATCCAACTTTATTACCTTCAGTTTCATCTGAAATCTTTAAATATTTAATACTTCGTGGATGAGGATAATCCCTCAACTCAGTAATATAACATTCCATTGCTTTGTATTTTTTATCAGAATATTCACCATAAATATCCTCATACCAATTTGGAAGAAATGCACTAACACTATTCTGAGCATTCCACTCAGTAGAGGAAGGGACTGAATACAATAATAGGCGTTTCACACACTGCTCAGAAACAGGACGGCACGCTACCAAAGTTGACTCATATATCATTCTATGGTCTTTATTTACATCACCATAAAAATGTGAAAACACAATTGATGGTTTAAACTCAAGTATAGTTTTCTCAATAACTTGATTAATCTCAATATGAGGAATACTATCCAATTTCATATCAGGTAGATTACCATAGAATATGTGTTTAACACCAAGAATCGAAGCACATTGCTTCGTTTCTTCTTTCTTAGTTTCAATAATCTCAAGCAAACGAGGATCATCTTTATATTGAGAAGTGCTTCCATCCGTTACAATCAAAACAGCAACTTCATATCCTAAAGCTGAATACTTCGCAATCGTACCACCCATTCCTAATACTTCATCATCAGGATGCGCTGATATAACTAATACTCTTTCCATAAACTCTCCAAAAAACAAAATATCACAAATATATATTTTTAATTAATTCGATTATAATTTCTTGCTGTTCAACAGTCATCTTATTATCGCTCGGTAAGCAAAGTCCCCTTTCAAAGATATCAGCACCAACATCGATCATACCTGATTCCTTGATGTAAGCATTACTTTTTGCTCTTCCGTTACCATTAACGGTAATGAAAGAATGCATACGGTAAATAGGCTGCATATGCATGGGTTTCCATATAGGTCTTCCTTCTGCATTTA
>Ga0247611_10011555_pt1 | contig 10168 bp, 8 predicted proteins | sample 177DNAGHGhighgp2_FD_192422 | JGI IMG/M metagenome (GOLD analysis project Ga0247611, IMG submission 192422) | Sheep rumen microbial communities from Palmerston North, Manawatu-Wanganui, New Zealand - 1770 DNA GHGhigh gp2 | ecosystem: Host-associated > Mammals > Digestive system > Stomach > Rumen ... | reverse complement strand
CATCTTGGCTTGTTAGCTGCAGGTGTAGGCCCTGGGGATGAGGTGATCGTACAAAGTTTCACGTTCTGCGCCTCTTCACACCCCATTACATACCTTGGTGCCAAACCGGTGTTTGTAGATTCTGAATCTGATACGTGGAACATGGATTCCGACCTGATGGAAACAGCCATTCAGGATCGTATCGCCCAGACAGGCAAGAAACCCAAGGCCATTGTTCCCGTTGCCTTGTATGGCATGCCTTATCGGATAGACCGTATCATGGAGATTGCCAATAAGTACGAGATTCCCGTCATCGAAGATGCAGCAGAGGGCTTCGGCTCTTGCTATAACGGAAAGGTGTTAGGTACCTTCGGACAATATGGCGTACTTTCGTTCAACGGTAACAAGATGATTACCACCTCGGGTGGCGGCGCACTGATCTGTCCTGACGAGGAGAGTTGGAGAAAGGTGATGTGGCTGGCTACACAGGCTCGTGAATCCTATCCTTATTATCAGCATGAGGCCATCGGGTATAACTACCGCATGAGTAATATCTGTGCCGGTATTGGTCGCGGACAGATGACCATCGTAAACGATCATATCGACCATCATAAGCATGTACAGGCGCTCTATGAGGAGTTGCTGGCCGACGTTCCTGGAATCAAGGTACACGGACAACCTAATGAAGGTTCTTCGCATAGCGAAGCGGCAGAGCCGAGCGCAAAAGGCCTGACGGCCGTTCAAGAGCAGCAGAGCTGCGTTCAAAGTTCTTCGCATAGCGAAGCGGCAAAGCCGAGCGCAAAGTTATTTGATAGTAATTATTGGTTGTGTACGATTACTTTGGATCCTGATGTGAAAGTGAAGGGACAGGAGAATGCGTATAAGACCATCGTTACAGGTGCCGTGGGTGGCGCTGCCGGTGTGATACATGCTGCTGATTCTGCCACGACCGACTGTCAGCCGAACGACAACGTGGAGGCGATGCGTGTGGCGCTCGACCAAGCGGGCATCGAGGCTCGTCCAGTGTGGAAACCCATGCACTGTCAACCTGTTTACCGCAACAGCGTGGCGTATGTCAACGGGGTGAGCGAGGCCATCTTCAAGGTGGGTATGTGCCTGCCGGCGGGCCCGTATGTCACGGATGAGGATGTCGCTTATATCGTTGCAAAGATCAAAGAAAACATTCTTTAGACATAAGAACTTTTTAGACATAATAACATAAGAACATATATTTTTTTAGACATAATAACATAAGAACATGTTTCACGTAATCACGTTATTACGACATCACGACATCACGGCATCCCGCACCATCGATCTGGCGCCAGCCGAAAAAGAAACAAAATCGGGCTTTGATGCCCGATTTTACTTTAATGAATTCTGAAAATTGGCGGTATCCGCAATTTTCAGTTGAGCCTCCCCATATAGGGGGAGGATGGGAGAGGGTGGATGTTTCTTTTGCCTCTTTTCTTTGCGCCAAAGAAAAAGAGGATAAAAAGGTTTGTTTCTTTAGCGAAAAGAAAAGAAAGCTGTTTTTCAAAGAAATATTTGGAACATATTGGTAATTTTATTAATTTTGCATGCTTTTCCCCATGAACGGTGCAACGAGCCGTAGGGAAGGCGTTCAAAACTACGAATACAAGATTATATGAAATTGATAGATAAACTAGCAAACTGGTATTTCACCAAACGTGCACTGCCCTACTGGGGAATCCTGTTAATTGACTGTCTGATCATCCTGGGATCAGGACTGGTGTGTTACATGTTGGATCACGGTGCCATCTATACTTCCCAACACTTCGGTTCTTTAGTAGGTACACTATGCTTCTACCTGATTTTCTTCCTCGTTGGTTTCCGTATCATGAAGACCTACATGGGGGTGATGCGCTATACGTCGTTTGCTGACTTGCACCGCGTGCTCGTTGCCAACCTGATTGGTATTATACTGGTGCTGATATTCCGACTTTGCCATGCTGACTTTTTCCTTGAGCCAATCCGACTTAAAGACCTGGTATTCACCTTTATCCTGGCAACTATTATTATGAGTGCACTCCGTCTTGGAGTGAAGTGGATATATGACTATGCCGGCAGGGAGACCATTGTGAAACCGGTATATATCTATGGGGTGAAGAACGGTGGTATGGGTATTGCCCGTTCGGTGATTAACGACAAGCCGCAGCGCTTCAAGCTGGCTGGCTTCGTGAGCGACGCTCCCGACATGATCGGCAAGATGCTCATGGGCGTGAACGTGTTCAAGAACGATGCCAAGCTACCTTATGTGATGCGGAAGAATGGCGTGCGTACACTCCTCGTGTCACCGCTGAAGCAGGAGGCATTCAGTAATAACCCGGCCATGATCGACCGCTTGATCGATGCGGGCGTGAAGATCTATACCATGAACCCGGCCGTGCAATGGGACGGAAAGAGTGATATCAATACGACGCAGCTGCGCGAGGTGGAGATTGAGGACCTGCTGCCGCGCGATGAGATCAAGGTGGACCTGCATTCCGTGGAGAACCAGATGAAGGGAAAGCGTGTGCTGGTAACGGGTTCTGCAGGTAGTATCGGTAGTGAGATGGTGCGCCAGATTGCAAAGTTCGATCCTGCCAAGATGGTGCTGATCGACCAGGCTGAGACACCGCAGCATGATATCCGACTGATGATGGCGAAGGATTTCCCGCATGTGAAGGTGGAAGCCATCGTGACCACCATCTGTAACAAGTCAAGAATGGAGACGGTGTTCAAGATGTTCCGTCCGCACTATGTGTTCCATGCCGCTGCCTACAAGCATGTGCCGATGATGGAGGATAACCCCTGTGAGGCTGTGCAGAACAATATCGACGGTACAAGAATCATTGCCGACCTGGCCGTGAAATATGGGGTGGAGAAGTTCGTGATGATCTCTACCGACAAGGCGGTGAACCCCACCAATGTGATGGGTTGCTCGAAGCGTATCTGCGAGATCTACGTGCAGAGTCTTGATAAGGCTATCAAGGATGGTAAAATCAAGGGTGAGACGCAGTTTGTAACCACTCGTTTCGGAAACGTGCTGGGCTCTAATGGCTCGGTTATTCCACTGTTCCGCGAGCAGATACGAAAGGGTGGTCCTGTCACCGTGACGCATCCGAATATCTTCCGCTACTTCATGCTCATCCCTGAGGCCTGTAAGCTGGTGCTGGAGGCCGGTACGATGGGTAAGGGTGGAGAGATCTTCGTCTTCGATATGGGTAAGCCGGTGAAGATTGCCGACTTGGCCAAGCGCATGATCCGTTTGAGTGGCGCCATGAATGTGCAGATTGAATATACGGGTCTGCGTGATGGTGAGAAGCTCTACGAGGAGGTGCTGAACAACGAAGAGATTACCAAGCCTACGTTCAACAAGAAGATCAAGATTGCCAGCGTGCGCGAATACGACTTCGACCAGGTGGCGCAAAGTATCGACCAGCTCATCGCTCACAGCTACGACTATGATGTGATGAACACGGTGAAGGAAATGAAGAGCATCGTTCCCGAGTTCAAAAGCAACCACTCGGTGTACGAGAGCTTGGATTGATGAAAAGCAACTAGAAAAACTAGTAGTGCTAGTAACACTAGTACAACTAGTAATATAATTCTAAATAAATGCCTTATTATGAAAAACAACGAAAACAATGAACTGCCACGTGTGCTTCAAAACGAAGTACCGGTTCGAAATCTTTATTTCTACCAGAAAACAGAGGTGGCGTACGTCCTTACGTTCCACTTTGTTAAACGCTTCCTGCCCGCAAAGGGCGACCGTACCGTGGATCAGATGCTGCAGGCGGCCCGCTCTGGTAAACAGAATATCATAGAAGGGCTTGCCGATGGCATCACATCCACTGAGATGCAATTGAAACTGCTTAATATAGCCCGTTCTTCACTGAAAGAGCTTAGGGCCGACTACGAAGACTACTTGCAAACCCGACATCTCACAGTATGGAACACACAACACCCACGCTATGATGAAATGCTGCAGTTCTGTAGAAACCATAACCTTGTTGCCGATTACGAACCGTTCTTTAGCAAATGGAACGATGAGGAATTGTGTAATATCGCCCTCACTTTGCTGCATATGACAGACAGGATGATGAAAACATACCTGACTGCCCTGGATAAGCAGTTTGTTACGCAGGGTGGTATCAAAGAACGGATGTATGCCGCCCGTACAGGATACCGCAAAGGTCAGGAAGAAGAACTGAAGCGCCTTCGGGAAGAAAATAAGCACCTGCGTCAGCAGGTGCCGATATTGGAGCAGCAGATAGAGCATCTTCTAAACGAGAAACGCCATTTGGAGGTGCTGCTGGCGCAGGCGAGGGGTAGGGGCTAGGGGCTAGTGTTGCTAGTGGTACTAGTATAACTAGTATTACTAGGGTTACTAGTGGTACTAGATTAACTAGTAGCGATAGCTGATGTCTGTATGGCTTCTTTTACATGCACATCGCACTGCGGGAACGGGATGGAGATGTTATGGGCTTCGAGGGTATTGTAGATGCACTGCATCACATCCGATACCACATAGATCTGCTTCACCGCATCCACCCAGCAGAGTAGCTGGAAGTTGATGCTACTGTCGCCGAACTCCGTGAACACCACTTTCACCTGCTTGGAAGGATCCAGATACGGATGATTCAAACCATTCACCGCCTCCTCAATTATCGTTGTCACGTCCTTCATATTGGAGCCATAGGCCACACCGAAAGGAATCAGCGAGAGCACATAACCGTGGTTCTTTGTGAGGTTCTTGTAGTTCTTCGTGAACAGCTGTGAGTTCGTGAAGGCGATGATGGATCCATCGATAGCCTCCAGCATCGTACTGGTATAGCTGATGCTTGCCACCTTTCCCTTGATGCCGTCACACTCAATCCAATCGCCCACCTTTACACGGCCTGTCATGAGGTTAATGCCATAGTAAAGGTTCTCCAGAATATCCTTCGAAGCGAAACCAACACCGGTAGAAAGACCAGTAGCGATATATGCCAGCCACTTACCTCCGATGTGGAAGATCGACAAGCTGATCAGCAGCCACGCACCCCATACCAGTACCTGCGTGACGTTCTTTCCCATCACCTCGCGGGAACTGGCATTCGTGCGATAGTTCTTCCCCTTGAAATGCAGGTGGAGCAGCTCCAGACATACGGAGTTTACGTATTTGAAGAAGAAATACAGCTCGGCCACCTGGATGATGCTGAACAGACTCAATCGGAAATTCTTCGCATTGACGAACGGCATCGTGAAGTACTGCCATGTGAGGGTACTCAGGTTGAATACATCGGCAGCCATATAGATGCTCAGGGGGATGGAGAGCAGTGCCATCACCGGCAGCAGCACCTCACAGACCAGACGGAAGAACCAGTTTTTGGTAACGGGCTTGTCGTAAATACTGTGTTTTTTACTGTAATCCTTCATCCAACTGGCAATACAGGTGATGGTAAGGATGCAAGCCAGCTGCATGATCCACCAGATGAGCAGCTGAACACTCATCAGGGTGTAGCCTATCCATGCGCAGACGGTGCTCACAAGGAAGATGATCAGTGAGATGTAGGTATAGAACATGTCACTGCGCGGAATCTTCTTATGATGCTTTCGTATCACACTCCATTGCCAGATGGTGCACAGCAGCAGGATGGGCGGGAAGATCAGGTTCACCAGATCGTTCGGCACCAACACGATGCGGAACGAGATTACGATGAAGCCCATGAAAACGAGCGGGGCATAGATCAGGAACGCACTCTTGATCTGATCACCCTCCACACGGAGCAGCAGGGAAAGCAGGATTACGCACAGCAGCCACGCATATTCCACCAGCAGACTGCTGGCCATGATCAGGAAGTTCTGATCGGAGAACGTCCGGAGCAGTCCGATAATGATGGCAAAGGTAATGGATGTAGTAGTGAGGATGATGCAGGTGCGTTTCTTCAGAAACGTCTTGGTATGGAACCGCTTGGGCAAAAACCGGAAAGCCAGGAAGTTCAAGACGACTGATACGAGGGCGAAGATGAAGATACCTAAGAACAAATCGAGAATGAACCTGCTGTTCCACTGCGACTGTATATTGCGCAACGGACGGTACTTGTCGTTTACCGTCTCGGCGGTGGCCATCAGGTTATGGCGCAACGATGCGAGGATGGCAAAATAGCTGTCGCCACCGTTCTTGAAGATATTGCTCTGAATCTCGTCATACCGTTTGTTGGCATAGTCGTTCAGGTTCTTCAACCGCTGTTCCGTCTGCTTGTATAACCGCTCATAGTCGTTCAAATCCTCGCGGTTCCCCTTCATGGAATTGCGGATGTTCGTCGCCATGGTAAGACATACATTACAGTCGATCTTGGCCTTCTCATCCATCTGCGCAAAGCGCATCATCTTCTCCAGACTGCCTATCAGACTGTCGTAACGGGCAATCTCGGCATCGTTCTTCTCGATGAACCGCTTCAGGGGAAGGGAGTGTCGTGTGAACTCCTGGAACTGCTTCGTGGCCTCATGACAGGCGTAGGTGAGGTCGAACACATATTCCGGTCGCTGGGAATACAGCATCAGCGAGTTCTGGTTACTCAGATGGTAGGTCTCACGGAACTGCTTCATGATACGCTCGTTCCTGGAGGCGGAGATCTTACTGCGCTTTTCCAGTTCGTCATGTTTATTCATCAGCTCCTGTCGGAGGATGGTCAGCGTGGCGTTGATATCCTTTTCCTTGAGAACAGCCATCGACTGTTCAGCGTGCAACCAGCAGCAGAGTATCAGTAGGAGACAAACTCCCCATCTATTGATTTTTACCATATTCTTCGTCTTTTGTCTGCAAAAATACGTATTTTTCCCGCATTATGTGTATATTTGCAGTGGATTTTTTTATTTATTTACAATATGATGCTTATCGCAGATTCCGGAAGTACCAAGACCGACTGGGCTTGGATAGAGAATGGAACCATCGTTCACCGTGTCACCACAGCGGGTATCAATCCTGTTCATCAGGGGGAGGAGGATATAGAAAAAGTTGTGGAACAACTTTTTCCGAGGAAGGAGGAAGGACGAAGGAGGAAGGAGATTTGTTCTGAGATACAGTCAACCGACGATCGTAATAACGTAATAACGATGTTACGAGATAACGTAATTACGAAAACTCAAAGGTATTCTCCTTCCTCCCTCCTCCTTCCTCCTTCCTCGAAGAACACCTCACTAAAGTGGGTGTTCTTCTACGGCGCCGGCTGCATCCCCGAGAAGAAGGGGGTAGTGGAAAAGGTGCTGAGGAAGGTTTTCCCTGATGCCGATAGGATTGAGGTGGAAAGCGATCTATTGGGGGCTGCACGGGCTGTGTGTCAGCATCAAGAAGGACTTGCGTGTATTCTTGGAACGGGCTCAAACTCATGTCTTTACGATGGAGAGAAAATTATGGAAAACATTCCTCCTTTAGGCTATATCTTAGGCGATGAGGGTAGCGGAGCTGTGTTGGGTAAACTGTTCTTGAATGCCCTATTCAAGGGAGCGCTACCCGATGGCATGAAAGAAGATTTCCTGCAGTCGAGCGGTCTGAGCTACTCGGAAATCATCCAGCGGGTTTATCGTCAGCCGATGGCGAACCGTTTCCTGGCTTCCACCTCTTTATATATTAGTGAGCATCTGGATGTGCCTGCGCTCCGAGATCTCGTGAAGCAGAACTTCCGCGACTTCTTCCATAAGAACATCGCGCAGTATGGTCGTCACGACCTTCCCGTGGGTGCCATCGGCAGCATCGCCTATCATTACCGCGATCTGCTGCAAGAGGTTGCCGAGGAAGAAGGATATAAGCTAAGTACAGTAGCAAAGAGTCCCATGGAAGGACTGGTTACCTATCATTTGATGAAATAGTATTGATATTGGATAAAAAACTATTATAGTCTTTCCTATTTATTCACTACCTTTGCAAACAACTAACAAACAACCTTATGAAAAGAGTATTATTTGTCATGGTAACCATTGCCATCATGCTGACAGGATGTGCGAAAGGTGAAAGCAGTGCCTTCGTGCAAGTGAAGGACGGGCATTTCCTGCGTGACGGGAAACCGTATTATTTCGTGGGAACGAACTTCTGGTATGGTGCCATCCTGGGCAGTGAAGGACAGGGGGGTGACCGCAACCGACTGGTTCGTGAGTTGGATAACCTGAAGTCGTTAGGTATCGACAACCTGCGCATCTTGGTGGGTAGTGACGGTGAACGGGGCGTTACCACCAAGGTAGAGCCAACGTTGCAGATTGCACCGGGGGTGTATAACGACACCATCCTGGCAGGTCTTGACTACCTGCTGATGGAGATGGGGAAGCGGAAGATGGTGGCTGTACTCTACCTGAACAACTCCTGGGAATGGAGTGGGGGCTACGGCTTCTACCTGGAGCATGCGGGTGCGGGAAAGCAGCCACGTCCCAACGAGGATGGTTATCCGGCTTTCATGCAGGCGATGAGCAAATTTGCCACCAACCAGAAGGCGCATGAGCTGTTTTACGACTATGTGCGCTTCATCCTCGGACGTACGAACCGCTATACGGGTGTGAAATATGTGGACGAACCGGCCATCATGTCATGGCAGATCGGTAATGAGCCGCGCGCTTTCGACAAGGCGGTGATACCCGACTTTGAGAAATGGCTCGCTGAAGCATCGGCCCTGATCCGCAGTCTGGATTCCAATCACCTGATCAGCATCGGTAGTGAGGGCTCATGGGGGTGCGAGAACGACTGGGACTGCTATGAGCGTATCTGTGCCGACAAGAATGTGGATTACTGTAATATCCATCTCTGGCCGTATAACTGGAGCTGGGTGCGGAAAGACCATCTCATCGACGATCTGCCGACAGCGAAGGCGAACACCAAGGACTATATCGACCGTCATGTTGCCATCTGCAGCAAACTGCAGAAGCCGCTCGTGATGGAGGAGTTCGGATTCCCGCGCGATGATTTCCAGTTCGCACTCGGGACACCAACCACCGCGCGTGATGATTTCTACCGTTATGTGTTCGCCTTGGTGAGCGATAATGCGCAGTCAGGCGGCTGCTTCGCCGGCTGTAACTTCTGGGGATGGGGCGGATATGCCCAACCAAAACATGAGCAGCAGTGGCAGGTGGGCGATGATTATACCGGTGATCCTGCCCAGGAACAGCAGGGCCTGAACTCCGTGTTCGCCGGTGACTCTACTACAATCCAAGTGATTAGGGAGGCGCAGTTGCGCGAGATGTGATTTGTGGAGTGTGGAGTGAGGAGTGTGGAGTGAGATTTGCTTTCAAGAAAAGGTGACTGGCGCAAAAGTTCCCGCAGAAATGTTTATTCTCACGCAGAATTATTTATTCTCACGCAGAGACGCAGAGAGCGCAGAGTTCACACAGAGGATTTTATTATTTCACACAGAAATCACGGAAATCACAGAAAATTAATAACTTACTGATTCAACTGATACTTTTTTAGTCCCGCAGAAATTGCTGAAATCGCAGAAATCTGATTCTCAAAGTGATAGGCGCAAAGAGTATTTATAACGGAAGAAACGGAAATAGACGGAAAATAAACGGAAATGGATCGCCAATCACCTGGCGCAAGCCGAAAAAGAAGCAAGCCGCCCCTTTGATGGGGCGAGCTTACCTTAATGAACGAGCGACGAGTAGGAGCGGTTAAGTCTCCCCATATAGGGGGAGATTTAGAGAGGGTGGATGTTTCTTTTGCCTCTTTTCTTTGCGCCAAAGAAAAAGAGGGTAAAAAGTTTCTTTTCTTTGCGCCAAAGAAAAAGAGGAATAAAAAAATTTTTTTGAATAAAAACATTGCATTATTGTAAAAATGTATTATCTTTGCAAAAACTATAGTATCTATTACATTACTTATATTAATTTTTATTCTAAAAACAAAAGCTTATGAAGAAATTATTAACTCTATTTGCAATGTCTTTGTTTGCTGTTGGTATGTCTGCCCAAAGGTGGGTGCCTATCGTACAGAACAGCGACATGGAGGGTACGGAGAATGCTAACTTCGTAGCCAAGGAAAGTAACGGACCGACTGAGCCTGCCACTATTATCGACGGTATCGGCGTGGATGGTTCGCGTGGTGTACAAGTGGTTTCTGCTCCTGGTGCAGGACAGGACTGGGACACGCAGTTCTGGATTGTGTTTGATGAGCCGCTATATGAGGGTGACGTCATCAATGTGTCTTTCGACTACAAGGCTA
>Ga0247611_10011553_pt1 | contig 10168 bp, 1 predicted proteins | sample 177DNAGHGhighgp2_FD_192422 | JGI IMG/M metagenome (GOLD analysis project Ga0247611, IMG submission 192422) | Sheep rumen microbial communities from Palmerston North, Manawatu-Wanganui, New Zealand - 1770 DNA GHGhigh gp2 | ecosystem: Host-associated > Mammals > Digestive system > Stomach > Rumen ... | reverse complement strand
GGGTTTGGGGATTGGGGATTGGGGATTGGCCCCAATCCCCAATCCCCAATCCCCAATCCCCAATCCCCAATCCCCAATCCCCAATCCCCAATCCCCATTAAAATAATTTATAAATTTATATCAATTTATTAAAAATAATTTTTTAAAATAATAATTAATTTTATATAATAATAATAAATTCAATTTTAAATTTATAATATTATTTATCTATGAATAAATCAATATAATTTTTTTATATTAAAAAATTATAACTAATTATATATAAAAATGAAGGATGAAAAGGAAAGCAAAAATCAACAAGATATAAATACAAATTCTAATAATTTAGATATAGATGATTATCAAAAATATAGAATTAATGATGATTCTATATCTAGTATTTCATATGAAGAAGATATCGAAGAAAAAATGAATCGTTTAATAAAATTTAAGCAAAAAGAAAAAAATAATAATGCATCTAAAACAACCTTAGAAGAAAATAGCAAAGAAATTGAAGAGCCAAATAAATTTGTAAAAATTAATGAAAAACTGAATAAAATAAAGTTAGGAGTGAGAAAAATTACTAATTTTTTGAATAATAAACACAAAAAATTTTTCTTGAAAAAATTGATTTTATTAAAAAAGTGCATTATATTAGTTAATATTTTTCGGAAAATAAATCTAAAAAAGAATGGAAAATATTTATTCAAGAAAATATCACTATTAAAAGGAGGTAATTATGGCAAAAAAAATAATGAAATTGATAGCGATGGAAATGATGATACTGTTTCTATACTCAACATGAAAATAAAAAAATTAGAAAATAAGAAAAAAAGAGAAAACGAATATCTTAAAATGATGAATAAGCAAAGGCAAAAAAAGAAAGAAATAATAGACAATATAGATGTTTTAATTCAAAAGCAAAATAAAAAATTAGAGAAATCAATTAATCACGCACCTGAATCACTGATATCATCTGAAAGTAGTATAACACTCCAAAATCTTTCACTAGAACCAAAGTCTAATCTTGAAAATGGGATTGAAATTTTTAATTTCACAATTATAAATAATTATGAAAGTAATAAAATGTATTATTTTTCCAAATTTTTCCAATATTTAAAAAAAATAAAAAATTCAAAAAAAAAGAACAAAAAATTTACAAAAAAAATCACAAGAAAAATTTCAACAAAGAGAATTGATGATAGCAAATTTAAGAAAAAAGACCCAATGTTAAGCAGATCTGTCACTAATATAATTGAATTAGATGAAGAAGATGATTCAGATAAAGAAGATAATTTCATTAGGTCAAAAGAATCAGAATATAATCAAAAAGTGAACAAAAGTCAATTAGTAGAGTATGACTTATTTTATAAGGAACAATTTTTTAAAAATGAAGTGTTTTTGTATGATGCTGATAATATTGAGGATAAAGTGGAAGCTGAGATAGAAAAAGAAATGAACAGATTAGAAGTTAAAAGGAAATTAATTGAGAAAAAAAAGTTAAAAGAAGTAAATGACTTGAAAAAATTGGATACTTCTGAACTACAAAAGGAAATTAATGAATTGCAACAGAAATATCAAAAATTTAAAGAGAAAGAAGAGCCTAAAGTTGAATTGGAACTAAATAACACAGAGGGGTTTTTACATAATGGGAGAATGTTGGGAAATTATTTTCAGGAAGTTGAAGAAATAAATATTCCAAGTTTTGCAATGGAAAGTGAAAAGGAAATAGGTGCAAAAGAAGTCATAGATTTTAAAATATTAAGAAAAGAAGAGGTGGCAAGAAGATATTATGACTATTGTTGTTGTTTGGAAGAAAGAAAAAAAATTAATATGGCTTTGGTATATGCTAGATATTTTTGTAGATTTTTTGTAGACAATTGGATTTTTGATAATTTATCTTTATTAATAATCATAGCTAATACAGTTTTAATTTTAATAAGTGATCCAACTGATTCAAATAACATAGGGAACCAGTCTGATAGATTTTTTCTATATTTTTATACAATGGAAGCTATTTTAAAAATAATTTCATTTACTTTCATTTCTGCTGAAGATGCTTATATAAAAGATTATTGGAATATTTTAGATTTTTTTGTAGTTATAGTAGGTTGGATATCTTTTGTTTTAGAACGTGCTATGAATGGGAAAAAAATTTCAGGGCTTGCAGGGCTGCGTGCTTTTAGGATTTTGCGTCCTTTAAAAACAGTAAAAAGATTCAAAGGTCTAAAAAAATTAGTAACTGCTTTACTTGCTTCCATAGGTCATCTTGGGGAAACTTCTATTATCTTATTTTTCTTTTTCTTAATTTTTTCTATAGCAGGAATTCAAATGTGGCAGGGAATATTTTATCGAAGGTGTATGAACGTCAACTATGGATATCTGGTTTCTACTGTTGATGATGAGGGTATGTGCTCTTTTGATTCAAATTGTGATGAGTATAATTCATATGGTAATACATTTATATGTGCCAAAGGGTACAGAAATCCGAATTCTGGGGCAGTTAACTTCGATAATACTTTAACTGCTTTTGTCACTGTTTTTGTTATGGTTACTTTGGAAGGATGGACAGACCTTTTTACTTATGTTAGCAAAACTTTTAAAGATAAAATATATATAAATCCAATTATCATCTTTATTTATTTTCATGTTTTTGTCTTTGTAGCTGCATTTTATTTAATTAATTTATTTTTGGCAGTAACAAATTCTGAATTTGAGCATATTGAATCATCAAGGAAGGAATTAAAAGAAAAAAAGAGCTTTTATAAATTGATAAAAGAAAAATATGATGTGAAAGAAAGAGAAAAGAAAGAAAAAAAGGAAAAAGAAAGACAATTAAAAATAAATAATAACAAAAAAAGTGATGGAACTCTACGAGAATTGTATTATAAGATAACCGATGAAGCTTACCATATACATAAAAATAAAAGAGATATTCCTATTATATATTCTACTGTGAAAGATATGTATATAATGACAAATAAAAATCCTGAAGATTTATATTTACAAACATTGCAAATTGAGGAAGAAGAAAAATTTCTAAATAAAGATATAAAAAGGCAACAAAAGGAAATAGATGAATTAATCAAAAAGAAAAAAAAGGAAGAAAAAAGAGGAACTTCAGTAATAAAAGAAGAAGGCAAAAGTAAAATTAAAACAAGAACTAAAACAAATGTTAGTTTTAAGATTAAGCATACCAAAACTTTTGTTGAAAATAAAAATATGAATTTAGATAAAAATGAGGAAGAAATTGAAGAAAAAGAAAAAGATAAAGCTTTTACAATAAAGCACAGCAAATCAATTTTTCAAAAAAATAGCAATAAAAGCGTTGGAAAAGAAGGCAAATCTGATTCTAAAAATAATTTAAAACTTATTAATTCCATCACAAAGATTGTACAGTCGATAAATTCTGATTTGATAGAATTTTCAATAGATAACACCGAGAAAGATATAAAAGACAGAATAGCAAATATAACTAGAGGTTTTAATAATAGCCAAAACAAAAAAAAGAAGAGAGGTGAAAAATTGAGAAGAGCTAGCCAAAAAGATTTTGACCTTGATAAATTTGAAGATCTACCATATGAAAAAACAGCAAAAAAAGTAAAATTTAGGAATACAGAGCATTTTCAAAAATTAAAAAAAGAAAAAGAAAAAGAAAAAGAGAAGCAAGATTTAAGATCAACAATAAAGAGTAAAATTGAAGCTAAAAAAAGTGCGATAAAGCCGGAGGATGAGACTAAGAGGACCATTTTAAGAAAAATGACTAGAAAATTTACTAAAAAAGAGCCACAAAATAAGCCGAGAGTAAAGCTTCCAGAAGAACTATCTATTATAAATGATTTATGTCTATCCGACATTGAAGAAAATTTAAACCAAAAACAATTAAAGAGAATTAGGAAAAAAAGTGTTAATAGAAAGTTATTCCTTCGTCAACAAAGTTTATTATTAAATCAACATAAAAAAGAAAATAATAATAATACAAGTTTAATATCAAAAGATGATGATGATAGTAATTTAGAAATTTTACAAAAGCGAAAAGTTCTATTTGACATGAAGAATAATTTTAATGTTGAATCCAAATTTTATAAACCACATTCAATTTTTAATTCCTTGGATAAACAAAGAAAAGATAATTTCAACAAAGAAAGGATGAAAATTATTGAAAGGCAATTCAAAAACAAAAAGGAAAAAAATAAAAATAATGATAAAGAAAATAATAAAGAAGATAATGAAGAAGAAAAATCTGTTTTGAAAGAGAATACTATAGAAAAGTTTAAAAATGATAAATCATTTACTGACTTTATAAATGGTATCCAAAAAAGAGAAGAAATGGATGAAATTTTTAAAAATAATATAGATAATGATAGTGACAAAGGTAGCAATAAAGATGACAACAATATTGAAATAAATAAAAGTTTCACAGATTCAATATTAAAAAAAGATGACTCTTTAATTAATTATTATGACGATTTATCTTTAGAAGATATAAATTTATTGCCAGATAATATAAGCACTAAAAGAATATTTAAAGTAGACTATTACCAAAATGAAAATATCAATAAAAATCTTGAACTAAATAAATTGACACAAATGATAAGAAGCTCGTTCTTTGATAGAGAATCAGTTAATACTAATATAAATTTGACCACAAAGCAACAATCAGACCATTTTAGAGTAATGAATGAAAAGTTAAATGATCTTTTATTTATTGACACAAAAAAAATTAGAGGGAGATTTAATAAGAAAGATGATGACTTAAATGTGAGCAGTGATATAAAGAGAAAAAATTATGACAAATATTTAAACTCTTTAATAGATGAGGCAGAGGCGCCTAAAAAGAAGAAATATAAAAAATTTGTTAAAAAAGAAACACAATTAAATATAAAAAATCTAAAAGTTGATCCTATAAAAGAAATAATGCAAGGATATCAAGAAAAAATTATAAATGATGATGATTATGAAAAAGAAAAAAGAAGACTTAAACAACTTAAAGAAGAAGAAGAAAAAGAAAGAGAGAAAAAAGAAAAAGAGAAAGAGAAAGAAATTCTATTTAGAAAAACAAGCTTTAATGAGGTTGAGAATCAAGGTCAAGATGAACTTGAATATATGGATTCAGATTTAAATTTATTAGGCTCAAAAAAATATTCTGAAAGAGTTTATTTAAATAAAGAAGTTATTTCAAATGAAAGTCAAAAAGAAAATAATAAACCTAAACCTAGGAAACCTAGGAAAGAAAAAACTATAACAGACTTAAATTATTTTATGAAAATTAAAGAAAATGTAAAAAGAAATAATGAAATGCAACACTTAGACAGAATGAGAGGAAAGAAAACTCTTAATGTAGGAAGTAAAAAAGGAAATGTGTTTATTTTTAAAGCAAAAAGTATAGAGAAAAATATAATAAAATATCCTAAACAAAATTCGAAGAATATGCAATTTAAGGAGGAAAATAAAATATATACAGATCCTTTAACTGTTAAGCAAGAGTTGATCCCAGATAATTTAAGAGGAAAAAAATATTATATGAATTATTTATATAATATCAGCGATAAAGATTTAAAAGTTCGAGATAATTTTAAGGTGGATCATTGGGAAAAAGAAATTTTAGGAAACAAAGAAAAAACCTTTAAAAAGAAACCATTGCCTGAAAGGACTGATGCTTATTTTGTATTCAATGATAAAAAACTCAATTTGCAAAAATATTCTTATATATATCATAAAGATATAGAATTTAGTCCAAAGGATATATCAATAATAACTAATGATTTAAAATATATGCCATTAAATGTTTTAGAAATAATGTCTAAGAGATTAAGAAATTTCGGGAGATTTGCAATGGGAAAAGAAATAAATCCTGGCCATATGGGCACGAAGCCTACTTCTATGGGATCAAATATATACAAAACAAAAACTAAGACTAGAAGTGGAAAGACTTCTATGATAAGGCCAAGAAACACTACTAATATTATTTCTAGCTCTTCTTATTCTAATCATAGGAAATATCTAGAAGAAATAATGTTCAGAAAAAATATATTTGAAAGAATTTATAAGAAAATTGATGAATTTAATTATAAAACTTTATCACATTATTTTTTACTAGAAGATAGCTTATATTTCCAAATTGTCGAAGCTAAAAGAAAACAAGAATTGATCCAGAAAATATCTGAAAGAAATAGAGAAAAAGAAAATAGAATAGAAGCAAAAGACGAAATAAAAAATATATTAGAATTTGATGTAAAAACTAATTCAAAGAGATATGTTATCTGGAGTGGTGCAGATATTTTATGCAACCAAGATACAGATGAAAACAGAAAAAGATGGAATGAAATAATTAATTCTTTAGAAGATTTTAATATGATTATTTGGAATAAAAATAATTGGATAAAAAGATTCCAGAAATTAAGATATGCTTTTTATATTTTGGCCACAAACGATTATTTTGATTTTACTATATTATCAATAGTTATAATTAATTCTGTATTTATGGCTCTAGATGGAAACCTTTTAACACCTGAAGTCAATGAAAAATTGGGAATTTCAAATTATTGCTTTAATTCAATTTTTATCTTGGAATATGTTGTTAAGTTTATAGGCTTAGGACCATTTTTATACTATTCAGATGCTTTCACTTATTTGGATACATTAATTATAGCTTTTGCAATTGTAGATATGGCTACCCCAAATGAAGACACAGGTTCAGCCTCTACAGACAAAATGAGAAATCTTTCTTCTCAATTATCATTCTTAAGAGTATTTAGAATTTTTAGAGTCATAAGATTGACAAAAATTCTTAGAAGATTAAAAAGTATGAGATTAATTATTGTTTCTATTAAAAAGGCTTTGGCAAATGTATCCTATATAATATGCATTTTAATAATGTTCATTTTAATTTTCCAATTATTAGGAATGTCTCTTTTAAGTGGAAATTCCCATTATCAATCTTTTTTCATAGGGTTTTATACCACATACCAAATATTAACTTTAGAAAATTGGAATTCATTATTATATGAGATTTGGCCAATGAACAACCTTTGCTTTTTTTATTTTGTGGCATGGATCTTCATTGGCAATTATGTGATATTTAATTTGTTTATATCAATTTTATTACAATCATTTGATGAAGGGGAAAAGGAAGACGAAGATGATTTGTCCCTTGATGAAAAAATAGAAAGAATGTATTTATTGCCAGCCTATTTAAATATGGTAAAAAAAACTTCATATACAAACAAGCCTACAAAATTGAAAGCATATAGGAAAAGGTTTGATAAAAATGGAATTGGTATTAACTCTTCAAATGTAGAAGAATCTTTTATAGACTCAAAAGATTATGCTCAAAGCAAATTAGAAAGTACAAATCTTGATTCATATTATAAAACTTCTTCTAATGAAAATATGAACTCAAATGACATATCAAAATCAGAGCATAAAAACAATGAGGATGATTTCGACAACGAAGAAAATGATGGCTATATCTCCCCAATAGCCAAGCAGATGCAATACTGGAAAAAAGTTAATAATTTATTTTCAAAAAATGAATGCGAAAACTCTTTATACTTTTTATCCCAAACTAATTCTTTTAGAATATTTTGTATGAAAATGATAACTCATAGCTGGTTCGACAAATTCATTTTATTTATGATTTTATGCTCTACAGCGAGACTTGTTGTTGATACCTTTGTCAGCGGATATGTATTTGTCTTAATTTTTGATATTCTTGATGCTGTATTTAATATTGTATTTTTTTTGGAATGCATTGCAAAAATTTTGGCAATGGGCTTTGTTTTAGATGAAGGAAGTTACTTGAGAGACAATTGGAATAAAATTGATATAATAATAGTTTTGTGCTCTATTTTTGATTTCCAAAATTTATTTACTAAATATTTTTCTAGTGGAAACGCTAACTCATCAGTTCAATTTTTGAAAGTTATTAGATTACTAAGAACTTTAAGACCATTAAGATTTATTTCTCATAATGTTCAACTGAAATTGATAATTACTTCTTTATTTGATTCATTTTTTCCTATATGCAATGCTCTATTTATAGTTCTTGTGGTTTATTATATGTTTAGTATAGTAGGAATTTCATTATTCTATTCAAATATGCATAACTGTTATATATTAAATTCAGAGGGATATTTTGATTTAGCTATAAGTTCATTTAGTAGTATTTTAATTGATTATGAAATTCCAGATGATATGGTTTCAATATCTAATTTTTGTTCTCAAAGATATAATGGGATTATGGATACCGGACCATCTTTTAAATTCTCAAATATAGCAACTTCAATTATTACTTCTTATGTCCTGTCAACAATGGAAGGATGGCCAGATATTATGTATTCCTATACTATTTATAATGATTATTATGGTATATTTTTCATTATATATAATTTAGTTGTAGCTTATTTTTTCCTAAATTTATTTACTGGAATAATGTTTAATTATTTTAATGAAGCTTATAAAAAAGAGCAAAAAATAGCTGAAGGCGATAAAAAGGCACCTAAATATTATGACTTTTTAACACAAATAGTCGATGCTGAAACACATTATGTAATTTGGAAAAAGCCACAAGAAGGTACTTATGCTTACATTTTAAGAGAATTTGCTGATAGTTCATTATTAGATAATTTTATTATGATAGTCATCTTTCTGAATATGATCTTCATGGCATTAAATTATGAAGGATGCTCATCTGGATATAATTTATTTTTAACTATTGTAAATTATGTGTTTACTGGTATATTTATAGTAGAATGTCTTATAAAATTATTAGCTTATGGTATAGTTCCTTATTTTCATTCTGGTTGGAATAAATTTGATTTTTTTGTGGTAATTTCCTCAATTGTTGATTTGGCAGTGGCTAATATAGAAGGATTTGATGCAAGTTTTTTGAAATCATTCCAAATTATAAGGGTTTTAAGAGTATTGAGGATTACTCGTGTTTTAAGACTGATTAAATCATTGAAAGGATTGGAAAAAATGATACAAACATTATCTTGGTCTTTATCAGCTTTGGCCAATGTACTCTTGTTAATGCTTATAATATTTTGCATATTCGCTATTTTAGGCTGCTATTTTTATGATGGTATTTTCTATAAGGATTATAAAGATAGTTTTGTATATGTAAATGAGTATTTTAATATGGATAATTTTTATTACTCATTTTTGCTTGTTTTTAGGTGTGCAACAGGGGAAAATTGGAATAATATAATGATTGAATATGCCTTTGTAGACACAGATATAGTTAGTGAAGTATCTGCCTACATTTATTTTATAGTCAGCAATTTTGTAGATTCGATTATTATGCTTAATTTATTCTTGATGGTTACTTTACAGCAATATGATGAATTCACAAATAAGAATTATAATCCAATAGAAAAATTTGAGTCTTTCTTGACAGATTTTAATAATGCATGGAATAAGTTTTCAAATGATGAAGATGAGGGATTTAGAATTAAAAAGACTTATGTCATTCAGTTCTTTATGGATTTTAATTGGAAAAAATTGAACTTTCCTGAGCAGGGGAAGTTGGAGCATATTAAAAGATATATAACAGAATTGAAGCTAAGAACTGATGATGAAGATTATGTATATTATCATGATGTTATATATAAAATAATTTTTAGACAAATGGGATCTTTAATTGAAAGAAATAATCCAGATAATAATACTATATTTAAAAAAGAAGCAAAAGTCCAACAAAAAATAAAAAGAATGATAAATAAATACATAAGTAAAAAATCCAAAGTTAAATCCAAGAAAAAGCATATACTTATAACTTACAACCCGATGACATCTCATTTATATTTTAAATTTTCCTTTAAATATTTAAAAACATTCCTAAATTATTACAAGAATAATCTCGAATTACTTCAAGATTTGGAAGAAAATTCAATGAATTGAGTTATTTATACATTCTTTTTGCTACTAAAAATAAATTCCCTATATATAAAAATCAAGCTATACTATCTATATATTAATGAAAAAGCCAAAAAGTTATTCAAGTTTATGATATTATTTTTAATTCTATATATTATATAAGTTTAATTAATAAATTAATTTTGTTAATTTTAAATAAATTTAATTAAATTTAAATAATATTTTTTAGATATAAATTATTTATTTAACTAGTTTAAAAAATTAAATTATTTTTAATTAATTATATTAATACATGGGAATGGGGATTGGG
>Ga0247611_10011552_pt1 | contig 10169 bp, 7 predicted proteins | sample 177DNAGHGhighgp2_FD_192422 | JGI IMG/M metagenome (GOLD analysis project Ga0247611, IMG submission 192422) | Sheep rumen microbial communities from Palmerston North, Manawatu-Wanganui, New Zealand - 1770 DNA GHGhigh gp2 | ecosystem: Host-associated > Mammals > Digestive system > Stomach > Rumen ... | reverse complement strand
GGAAGTACAGCAGGGCGTTGATTTCCATCTGGATGTTATCTTTCGTAATCACGTTCTGCGAGGGGAAGTCGTAAACCTGCTCACGGAGATCAATCGAGTTGGAGTAAGCGTAGCGTCCACGGTTCAGTACGACAATCTCCTTGGCACGGTCGATGAAGGGGATGATGATGTTGATACCAGGGTTCAGCGTGGCATAGTAGCGGCCTAAGCGCTCAATGATACGGGTTTCAGACTGTGGGATGATCACAAGAGCCATCTTGGCGAAGATAATCACCAATACGACGATGGCAATCAGTACATAACTCATAAATTCCATAATAATTATTTTTATTGGTTGTTGTTGTTTATTCTGCGTAATATTGTTATCACGTTATGATGATTTATAGGGTCTCAACGGTGACAATGGTGCTCTCACGGCCGATAACGCGGACAGTTGTGCCAATGGGAATGTCTGTCGAGCTTACGGCTTTCCACATGTCGCCGTCAATTTGTACATAGCCACTATTGCCTATACTGATAGCTTCCGTCACCTTGCCCGTACGGCCTAATAGGGCATCAGCATTACTGGGCTTGTTCGGTTCGTTTTTGTGCAACCAGCGCAGTGCTACAGGTCTGACGAACAAGACGCTTAGCAGCGAGAAGACGGCAAAGATGAAAATCTGCCAGTAGATGCTCAAACCGACTACTGCTGAAATTAGGGCAAAGACGGCACCAATGGAGAAACAGATGATGAAGAAATCACCCGACGATAGCTCCAGAATCAGGCAGATGACAGCGATGACTGCCCATATCTGCCACATGTTTGAAAGGAAATACTCAATCATAGTTTTTTCTCTTTATTTCGTTATTACATTATATTATTACGTCGTCTTTAGATGGATAGTATGAAATCGTCCCAGTCTTTTGTTGACCCCTTCTTGCCAAACACTTTCTGATAGAGGCGGCTGCGTGTGGAAGCGATGCTTTCCTTCGAGTGAGCCGTCAGCGTGGCAATGTCCTTAGGCTGCATCCGTATTTTGACAAGCAGACTGACATGGTAGTCCTGGTCACTCATGCGATAAAGGCTGAAGAGTTTCTCACTGAACCCCGTATAGACATTGTTCACCATCTCTGTCAACTCCCCCCAGTCGTCCTCTGACATGCTCCGGCCATCAGTGAGATACTGTTTGATGCGCAGATAGACGGGCGACGACAGAATGATATTCATGTCGTACGGGCGTGGCTCAATGACGGCTAACTTCTGCATGGCATGAACATTGTCCAGTCTACTCTGTAGCAGTTGGATCTTGCGGTGGTTGCTCTGTATCACTAATATAAATAAGGTGATGTAGAACACGGTGCAGATGATGAACAGAAACAGTTCGCGGTTGGTTAGTAACATGATGTTTTGAAATTACTATTGTTTTTTGTTGATGCAAAGATACGAATTATTTGTTGAGTTGCCAAGAAAAAACGTTTGCAAAAGTGCGCAAAATGTACTTTGCACACTTTTGCAAAGAATTTACGATAAAGTTTGCAGCGTAATTATGAATAATTTCGTACCTTTGCATCCAAAATTTTAAAATGACAAGAAAATGGGTAAGATAATACTGACAGGTGACCGTCCCACGGGCAAGCTCCACTTGGGACATTATGTAGGTTCGTTGCGTCGTCGTGTGGAATTACAGAATGCCGGCGACTATGACAAGATGTTTGTATTCATGGCCGACGTGCAGGCCCTGACGGATAACGCCGATAACCCCGAGAAGATACGTCAGAACATCGTTGAGGTGGCTCTCGACTACCTCTCGGCAGGTCTCGACCCCGACAAGTGTACGCTCTTCATCCAGAGTCAGATTACTGAGTTGGCTGAGTTGACCACCTATCTGATGAACTTAGTGTCGGTGAGCCGTGTCCAGCGTAACCCGACGGTGAAGACAGAAGTCAAGATGCGTGGCTTTGAGGGTGAGAGCATACCCCTCGGATTCTTCTGCTATCCTGTGTCACAGGCAGCTGATATTACGCTCTTCAAGGCTACCACCGTACCTGCCGGTGAGGATCAGGAACCGATGTTGGAGGTGACACGCGAACTCGTGCGCCGCTTCAACCAGATTTATGCCCCTGTCCTGGTGGAGCCTAACATCATGTTGCCTGAAAATGCTACGGCACGCCGATTACCCGGTACCGACGGCAAGGAGAAAATGTCGAAATCGCTGGGCAACTGCATCTACCTCTCTGACGATGCCGATACCGTCTGGCAGAAGGTACGCTCTATGTATACTGATCCGGAGCATATCAACCTCAACGACCCTGGACATGTCGAGGGCAATGCCGTGTTCACCTATCTTGATGCTTTTTCGAAGCCCGAGCATTTTGCTGCCTACTGGCCCGAATACCAGAACCTTGACGAACTGAAGGATCACTACCGTCGTGGAGGTTTGGGCGATATGAAGTGCAAGAAGTTCCTCAACCAGATTCTTAACGAATTTCTGGAGCCCATGCGCCAGCGTCGCCATGAGTTCGAACAGGACATTCCGGAAATCTACAACATCCTGCGCAAGGGTACAGAGAAGGCCCGTGAAACGGCTGCCCAGACCATGGACGAGGTGCGCCGCGCCATGCAGATCAACTACTTCGACGACCAGGAACTCATTCAGTCACAGGCTGAACGCTTCCGTGCGAAATAATATCAGTCTATCCGACTTGATTAGGTGTTATGATGTTCTGGAGAGAAATGCTCTCCAGAACATCATTCATTTTGTTTGGGCTCTTCGGCCTCTACTGGTTCCTTGTCGTGTTGCTGACTGGCATTCTCGCTGTTTTCCTTGGGCTTGACAACCATGTTGCCGTACTCGTCCAGCACCATTTCCTGCTCGATAACGTCGTTGGCTAAACTGTCAACAGCTATGGAGTCGGTGTCGCGACGGTGGTAGTAGCTGGCACATGTGTACATCTCAGCACGGATGTCAGCATCCTTGGGCTTGCCGAACTTGGCATGATACTGCTTAAAGGCAGGATCATTTAGGACACTTTCGAAGAAATATCCGCAGATGGGCAATGCTGTACGTGACCCCTGTCCCAGTGCACCCGTGCGGAAATGGATGCTGCGGTATTCACCGCCTACCCATGCACCGGCAACCAGTCGGGGACTGACACCGACAAACCAAGCGTCGGAATGGTTGTTGGATGTACCGGTTTTTCCACCGAACTCCGTGTCGTTGTGTTTGCCCACATAGCCCCACAGACTCATGCTCGTGCCTCCTGGTTCGCGCATACCGCCCATCAGCAGTTGTTGTACGAGATAGGCACTCTTATAAGGTATGGCCTGGTGCTCTGCTGTGGGAGCCGTATAGATTTCATTGCCTTCACGGTCTTCAATACGCGTCACCAGTACGGGCTCATGCATCTTACCGTCATTGGCTACGGTGGCATAGCCGTTGACCAATTCCAAAAGGTTGACGTCACTGGCACCTAAGGTGAGTGACGGGGTGGCGTTGAGTTCCGACTTGATACCCATGGCGTGGGCTGTTGCCACGATACGCTCTATGCCTACCTCCTGTCCCAGCTTGGCAGCGATGGAGTTGACGCTTTGTGCAAAGGCTGCCTTCAGTGGCATGGAGTCGCCGGTGAAATAGCCGTTAGCATTGGTGGGAGCCCATGTCACCTCCTTGCCATTGTCCATAACCCGCATGGCGAAATAGCCGTCCACACGGCGATCGCAAGGAGTCAGTCCCTGGTTCATGGCTTCCGTATAGACAAAGAGTTTGAAGGTGGAACCAGGCTGGCGCATGGCCGTCACCTTATCGTATTTCCAGGTGCGGAAGTCGATGTCACCGACCCATGCCTTGACGTGTCCCGTCTGTGGTTCCATGGCTACAAAACCGCAGTGCATGAAGTGCTCCATATAGCGAATGCTATCAAGCGTGGAAATCTCCTTTTCGATGGTCCCGTTCTCGTAGTCGAACAGTTTTACGCGGTGGGGCTTGTTCAAGTAGTAGTCGATGGAGTCTTGGTTGCCGTCGAAACGCTGCGACAGTATCTTGTAGATGGGCAGTTTCTTGGCAAGGTCCTCGATGAAATGGGGTATCTCCTGATGGTGCTCGTCCTGCCAAGGGGGCGTGTTGCCCCAATGCTGGTTAAAGTTACGCTGCACCTGCCGCATCTGCTTGATGGCAGCAGCTTCGGCATATTTCTGCATGCGTGTGTCGATAGTAGTATAGATCTTCAGACCGTCCTTATAGAGGTCGTATCCGTTGTCGTCGCACCATTCCTTGAGGTAGTTTTTGACGGCTTCGCGGAAGTACTGTGCCTGTCCGTCGTAGTTGTTTTCGACGCTATAGTCGAGTTTGATGGGAATCTCCTTCAGCGAGTCGTATTGCTCCCGCGTGATGTCCTTATGTCCCAGCATGTTGTTCAGCACGACGTTGCGGCGTGAAAAGGAGTTCTTGGGATTGATACGCGGATTGTAGTAGGTGGTGGCCTTCAGCAGTCCTACCAGGATAGCTGCTTGGTCGGTGGTTAACTGTTGGGGTGTCGTGCCAAAATAGGTCTTGGCAGCAGTCTTGATGCCGTATGCATTGGATCCGAAGTCTACAGTGTTGGCATACATGGTGAGAATCTCCTTCTTGTCGAAGAACATCTCCAGCTTGACGGCTGTTATCCACTCTTTGCTCTTCATGATTAGCATCTTCAAGCCGGGGATATTGCCCAAAAGTCCTGTAGAATACTCGGTGCGTACACGGAACATGTTCTTTACCAGCTGCTGGGTGATGGTAGAGGCACCGCGGGCATCGTGGTGGATGACAAAATCCTTGAAGGCGGCAAACACACCTTGGAAATCGATGCCGAAATGCTGGTAGAAACGTTCATCCTCCGTATCGATGAGTGCACGCCAGAAGACGGGGTTCACTTCCTCGTAGGTCACTGGTGTGCGGTTCTCGCTGAAATACTTGCCTATCTGCACACCGTCGGCACTATACAGTTCTGAGGCCTGGATGGTCTTGGGGTGCATGATGGCATTCATCGATGGTGACTTGCCAAAGAGCCACAAGAAATTGATGTCAACCATCACCAGGTAGAGTAGGAACATGACTATCAGGGAGACAAATCCTACTGCTGTCTTTGTGTACCACTTTCTGCCTTGGTACAGGTTCTTATACCATTTCCAGCCATTCTTGAATGCTTGAGCAACCTTTACAATGTATTTTTTCATATCTTCCTAACTTCTTAATTTCTTAACGACCTCAATATACTCCATGATTTCCTCTTTCTGGTCAGGATGGAACCAGCGTACCTCCGCATCGCGCTTGAACCATGTCAGTTGTTTGCGGGCATAGCGGCGCGTGTTGCCTTTGATGCGTTCCACCGCTTCGTCTAGCGGCCATTTACCCTCTATGTAATCGAAGAGCTCTTTGTAGCCCACGGTGTTGAGGGCGTTCAAGTGCCGCAGGTCATAGAGCCTGTTGGCTTCTTCCATCATCCCATCTTCCATCATTTGGTCTACACGGGTATTGATGCGGTTATATAATTCCTCGCGGTCGCGGTTCAGCCCGATTTTTATCACGCGGAACGGACGTTCCTTCTTGGTCTGGGTGCGGAACGACGTATAGGTCTGCCCCGTTTGGTAGCATATTTCTAAGGCATGGATGACGCGACGGTGATTCTTGCGGTCTACGATGGCATAGTGTTCCGGGTCGAGACGGCGCAGGTCTTCGCACAATGCCTCCAGTCCTTCCTCGGCATAGCGACGCTTCATTTCCTCGCGGATGTCATCGCGGACGGTAGGAATGTCGTCGATGCCGTTGCATACAGCGTCGATATACATCATCGAACCGCCGGAAAGAACGTTGATAGTCGAAACGGACTCCTCTATAATCGCCAGCACATCCTGTTCGTACATCGATGCATTGTAGTAGTCCTGAATGCTTTTGGTGCCAACAAAGTAGTGGTGTACTTGTCTGAGTTGTTCGTCAGTAGGTGCTGCCGTGCCAATCTTCAGTTCGCGGTATATCTGTCGCGAGTCGGCATTGATGACGGGTATACCATAATGGCGGGCTATGTCAATAGTCAGTGCCGTTTTTCCGACAGCCGTCGGTCCTGTAATGACAACCAGCGTTTTTTCCACCACTCACCTCTATCTGATGATGCCGCGCTTCGAACTTTCAATGAACGAGCAGATATATTCCACCTCCTTGGAATTGGGATATTTGGCACGGGCCTCAGCGACACCGTCTTTCAGGATGCCATTGGCATAGATGATGCGGTAGGCATCGTGGATGGTCTCGATGGTCTCGTTGGGGAATCCCCGACGGCGCAGACCAATCAGATTGACGCCAGCATAGCGTACGGGTTCCTTGCCGGCAATGACGTAGGGTGGGATGTCCTGACTGGTGCGAGTTCCACCCTGGAACATGATGTAGCCGCCCACATGCAGGAACTGGTGGAACAGGCAGGTGGCTGAGATGATGGCGCAGTCATCGACGATGACTTCTCCTGCAAACTTCGTAGAGTTGCCGATGATGCAACCGTTACCGATGACACAGTCATGACCAACGTGCATGTTCTCCATCAGCAGGTTGCCATTGCCAATGACGGTCTTGCCCTTTGATGCCGTACCGCGGCTGATAGTGACGTTCTCACGAATTGAGTTGTTGTCGCCTATCTCGCAGGTCGTCACCTCGCCCTGGAACTTTAGGTCTTGGGGTTTTGTCGAGATGCTGGCACCGGGGAAGAACTCGTTGTTGTTTCCAATGCGTGCTCCGAAATGGATGGTGACATTGTTCAGAAACTTGTTGTTGTCGCCAATCACCACATTCTTGTCAATCACGCAGAATGGGCCTATCACGTTGTTGTCGCCGAGCTTGGCCTCAGGGTCAACGACAGCTAAGGGATGAATCTGATTCATATATGCTTGGTATTGATGATATAATCATGTTGCAAAGGTAAGCAATTAATTTGAGAACAGCATCATCGTGTCCTATCTTTTCTAATTTTTTAATACGCACTACTCTGTGAACATCAGTGATGACATGATGTAATCGCTGACAAAGAGACCTTTTCTCGTAATGATAATTCGCTCATTATCAATGCGTAAAAGTCCGTTTTTGATAAACTGCTTTGCCTCTTTTGTGCAGTAGCTCCTGTGTTTCTCGCTAAGCGTGGTGAGGTCAAGACCGTCGCAGGTGCGCAAGGCCGTAGTGATGCGGTCGTTGTAGTGGGTGTCGTCGTCCAGGTACTCTTTTTCGCAGGGCAATTCGCCACGTTCTATTGCCTCGATGTAGGCGTTGATGTCGGCCACGTTCCATAACCGGTAGGGCGGGGCATAGCTGTGGGCAGCAGCACCAAGTCCTATATACGGCACGTCGTTCCAGTAGCTGCTGTTATGTCGTGAGCGATAGCCGGGTTTGGCGAAGTTGCTGATTTCGTAGTGCTCATAGCCTGCCGCCGTCAGTTTGTCCATTAACAGTTCATACATCGCCCGCTCCAACTCCTCGTCCATTATCCATTGTCCATTATCCATTATCCATTTTTGAAGCGGGGTGTTGTCTTCGACAGTGAGGCAATAGGCAGAGATGTGCTCTACGTCAAGTGCCAGGGCGGCATTGATGTCATGCTCCCAGTCGCTGAGTGTTTCTCCGGGGAAACCGTACATCAGGTCGATGCTGATGTTGCGGATGCCGGCGGCGCGCAGGATGCCAACGGCCTGCACTACCTGACTGGTGGTATGGCGGCGATGCAAGAACAGCAACCGTTGGTCGTCGAAGGTCTGGGCACCCATGGAGACGCGGTTGATGCCGATCTGCTGTAGCACAGCAGCATACTCGGCAGTAACGTCGTCGGGGTTCATCTCGATGGTTATCTCACAGGGGGGCTGGCACGCTGTGAGGTCGTACACCTTATATATATATATAAAGAGCTGGCGCAGTTGGGGTATGGTGAGTTGGCTGGGGGTTCCCCCTCCGATGTAGATGGTGTCCAAGCTCCCTCTCCCATTGGAGGGGGCTGGGGGGAGGCCCCTCATTTCCATCTCCCGGCATACGGCATCCACGTACCGCTGTCGCAGGTCATGACGGGTCGTGGAGTAGAACCCGCAGTAGATACAGCGGCTTGCACAGAATGGAATATGGATGTAAAGACCAGCCAAAGATATTTACTATTAGACGATTTACTATTTACTATTTATGTGCAAAAGTACTAATAAAGTTTAATATTTGAAAGTTTTTGTTGGTTTTTTGCACGAAAATGAGTACTTTAGCATCCGCGTTGCGATTTTGCGAATAGTATAAACCTAAAATATAATGTATTATGAAAGTTTATCAGACAAACGAGATTAAAAACATTGCACTCATTGGCAGTGCGGGTAGCGGCAAGACCACTCTTGCCGAAGCAATGGTCTACGAAGCAGGCATCACCAAGCGCCGCGGTACCGTAGAGGGTAAGAACACCATGAGCGACTACTTCCCTGTTGAACAGGAGTACGGCTACTCGGTGTTCTCTACTGTTTTTCATGTGGAGTGGAATAATAAGAAGTTGAATATCATCGACTGTCCGGGTTCAGACGACTTCGTGGGTGGCTCTATCACTGCCATGAACGTCACCGACCAGGCTGTCATCCTCGTCAACGGCCAGTATGGCCCTGAGGTAGGCACGATGAATGCTTTCCGCAACACGGAGAAACTGAAGAAGCCTGTTATCTTCCTCGTTAACCAGCTCGACCGTGACAACTGCGACTTCGACCAGATTCTGAACAATCTGAAGGAAATCTATGGTAACAACTGCGTGCCCGTACAGTATCCTATCGCCACAGGCGCTGGTTTCAACAGCGTCATTGACGTGCTGCTGATGAAGAAATATTCATGGAAGCCTGAGGGTGGTGCTCCCATCATCGAGGACATTCCCGCTGACCAGCTCGACAAGGCCAAGGAGATGAAGGCCGCCCTCGTTGAGGCTGCTGCCGCTGGTGACGACACGCTGATGGAGAAGTTCTTCGAGAGCGAAGACCTCACTGAGGATGAGATGCGTGAGGGTATTCGCAAGGGCCTCGTCACCCGTTCAATCTTCCCCGTATTCTGTGTCTGCGCAGGCCGCGACATGGGTGTCCGCCGTCTGATGGAGTTCCTCGGCAACGTTGTACCCTTCGTCTCGGAGATGCCCGTCATCAAGAATGCTGCCGGCCAGGAGGTTCCTGCCGATGCCAGCGCTCCCACCTCGCTCTATTTCTTCAAGACAGGTGTTGAGCCCCATATCGGTGAGGTACAGTACTTTAAGGTGATGAGCGGTTCCGTGAAGAGCGGCGACGACCTTACCAATGCCGACCGTGGCTCAAAGGAGCGTATCGGTACATTGTATGCCTGTGCTGGTGCCAACCGCATCCAGGTCGACGAACTGAAGGCTGGTGATATCGGTTGTACTGTGAAACTGAAGGACGTGAAGACTGGCAACACGCTGAATGCCAAGGATATCGAGAATAAGTTCGACTTCATCAAATATCCTAACTCCAAGTTCTCGCGTGCCATCAAGGCTGTCAACGAGGCTGAGACCGAGAAGATGATGGCTGCCCTGCAGAAGATGCGCCAGGAGGATCCCACATGGGTCGTCGAGCAGTCGAAGGAGCTCCGTCAGATCATTGTTCATGGTCAGGGTGAGTTCCATCTGCGCACGCTGAAGTGGCGTATGGAGAACAACGAGAAGATCCAGATTGAGTATCAGGAGCCGAAGATTCCTTATCGTGAGACCATCACGAAGATGGCCCGTGCCGACTATCGTCATAAGAAGCAGTCGGGTGGTGCCGGTCAGTTCGGTGAGGTACACCTGATAGTCGAGCCTTATACCGACGGCATGCCCGATCCTACCAGTTTCACCATCAACGGCCAGGAGTTCAAGATGAACATCAAGTCGAAGGAAGAGAAGGACCTGGAGTGGGGCGGCAAGCTCGTCTTCATCAACAGCGTCGTTGGCGGTGCCATCGATATGCGCTTTATGCCCGCCATCCTGAAGGGTATCATGGAGCGCATGGAGCAGGGTCCTTTGACTGGTTCTTATGCCCGCGACGTCCGTGTCATCGTCTACGACGGTAAGATGCACCCCGTGGACTCCAACGAACTTTCGTTCATGCTCGCTGCCCGCAACGCCTTCAGCGCAGCCTTCAAGGAGGCTGGTCCTAAGGTGCTCGAGCCTATCTACGACCTGGA
>Ga0247611_10011551_pt1 | contig 10170 bp, 1 predicted proteins | sample 177DNAGHGhighgp2_FD_192422 | JGI IMG/M metagenome (GOLD analysis project Ga0247611, IMG submission 192422) | Sheep rumen microbial communities from Palmerston North, Manawatu-Wanganui, New Zealand - 1770 DNA GHGhigh gp2 | ecosystem: Host-associated > Mammals > Digestive system > Stomach > Rumen ... | reverse complement strand
ACCGCGCAGTGTGTGGATAAAACTGAAACAGACGGACACCGAGAACACCACCGTGGTGAAAATTACCCAACACGCTCGTCAGGAACTCTACACCGGTACAGGAACTGTTTACCAATGGGGACGCCCCACTGCTTTCCCTGCCGTGCGAAACCTGGCGGGAACGGTACGAACCATCTACGACATTGACAATAAGGACATCACTACGAAGTTTGTGTTGGCACAATCTGCCAATGGCGGCGATGCTATAGCCAATCCATACGGAGTGCTGCAGTGGGAGACGAATCAGAACTCGTGGTTCGACGTCGGTAGCAGCGACTATGTTACTGACAATGCTATGTGGAACTCTACGACCAAAACCGTCTATGACCCGTGCCCGCCTGGCTTCCGTGTTCCGTCGGCAGATGTATTCAAGGTGTTCTCAAAGACTGGCGAAACGGTGGTTTCCGTTTCAAACAAGCTGAATATGTGGCCTGATGCGCCAGACCTCAACGGAACAACACAAACCAGCGGTCTACGCAGTAAAGGCGGCTATTTTTATTGCGATAAACACACTGATGATGCCATTCCTGATGATGATCGTTATAAATCAATGGTTTATATGCCTGCTACGGGTGAGTGGCATGGTAATAAATCGGTTGGTACGCAACTTCTGGACGCTTCCGAGCACCTCAACCAGACCAACGGCCTCTTTTGGACATCGGATTATGACAACACAGATAAAGACACAAAGGCAGCATTGCTGTGGGTGACACCAGAATGGTCGTTCTCCTCTGCCGGTACTGCTGATAAGCCAGTCATCGGTATATTCAATGCTAATCCAAAAACTAACAAACTGAATTACTATACCAACCTGCGCTCTATCCGTCCGATGAAGCAGTAAAAATAGAGGCTGCCACAGAGTGACAGCCCACCTAACACATTTAAGGCAGCCCTGATTTAGGCTGCCTTAAAAGTCTCCCCCTCAGGGAGAGGTTTTTGTAAAGGGCTTACCACTGGTCAGTGCGCCATTCTTTATTAAAGAGGGTAGTGATACTCTCTGGTCCGCGCACCTTGTCGTCGCCAGGACGAAGCTCGTCGAGGAAGGCATAACAATAAACGTAACCACTTTCCCACGAAATGCCCATCTTAAGCAGGTTGACCGTGACCTTTGCAGTCAGCTCTGCATTGGTGGTGGCATCATAACCGTGGGCTGTGATTACCACGTGAGGCACGTCGTCATCGCTCAGTGTCTGAGGGACAACGAGTAGGATGTTGCCAGGGGCGTAGTTGTAATGTTTGCGCCCCTTTGAGTGGTCACTGGGATCTTTCCATGAGTCGTCGCGATTGCCTTCCAGTTCCTTAAGAAATTCAGGTGGAGTCAGTCGCAGGTAGTCGAGGGGGTCGTCGGTTCTTGTCCAGTCCCATCCGTCGATGTCATCGTAGCCAGTCATCGTTGTAGTGGCATTCAGTTGCTTTGCTACAGGTGTATCTTCGAAGTATCCAAACATATAGTTGTCGTTGAGGCGAACGCGCTTGCCGTATTGAAAGGTGAACCAATAGGGATTCATGACGTAGTGGTCGACGGTGGTTGAACCAAGGGTAACAGCATCGTCGTAGGCAATGGTGGCCCCACTGAGAGTGTAACGGGGATAGAACGTAGCAGTGGTGTGGATGTTGTTTAACTCCATGGTATAGGTCATATCTGGACGTTTACTAGTATGGCTGAGGTTCCATACTTCACCTCGTTTCCATCTTACGCATTTTGACTCATCAGGAATCTTGTCGCCTAAATTCAGTGGAATCCAACAACCTTGATCGTTCATTACGGCGGGTAATTCCTCACCATGCTCTGTGATATAAGCATCATCAATAGTTACATCATTTATGACAAACCCATTTTCTAACCACAGTCCGGTAGCGACGCCATCGCTTGTTTCATCCGCTTTCCTAAAGTATTTCTTTGTGGCAGCATCCAAATCTGTTTGAGTTGCGGCATCAGGTGTACCATCGCTATTTGTATCCTTATACACCATCTTGTCATTACCATTTATAAAGACATAGAAGCGTACCTGTGCCAGCATGTGATAGAGATGGAATTGCACGGGAGTGGGGGAGTAGGTGGGAGTGTTGTCGGTGCGTATCAGCGGGTACTTGTCACGATTACAGTCGGTGACAGGTGCCGAGATGAGGAAGTCGTTGTGCTTTCCTGCATCGGAGTGCATAGTAAACTTCACCTTTCCCATACCCTTACCCTGACCAATACCATTCGCATCATTAAACATTGAGATACCATACTCACCAAGCGTAGAACTCTCGTTGTATGGGTAGTAGGCAAAGAAGGTCATGTATTCATGACCGGTAGCTGGCGATGGTAGCGGGTTATTGCTCCAGAACTGCTGGGGAGTGTAGGTCAGTGTGCCGTCGTTGTTGATGTTTGCCGGCACGTTGAACATCAGGTTGGTAGAGTAGAAATTATTGAGGATAGTAGGTGCATCAGTCTGCAAAGCCGATTCGCTATCGTAGCTGTCAAAGTCATGGGTCTTGGACTTGAGGTCGGCTAATTCCCCTGATGTAATGGTGCCATCCGCCATCACATCGTATAACATCACAAGTGAAGCCCAATGATAAAGCCCCGTGTAGCATCCGAAAATGCCCGCGCGTCTATTGCTCGTAGCGGTAGGCAGCAGCGTTGTTTCCCCCATGTTTACAATGGTGGCATCGGCACGTGTAGCCTGATGACTTGGCGCAACTGAGCCGCTGAAGGCGATTCCGATGCCTTCTTCTGCTATCCTATTAATTCCGCCGGGTATGGTTTCTGTGCCCATGTCGTTCCAATCGGAGCAGGAAAGGAGAAGAAGGCAGCCCCCCAACCCCCAAAGGGGGAGAAGAAAGCCCCCCAGCCCCCGAAGGGGGTGAGTAGAAGCCATCCAACTACTGAAGGAATTGATTCTGGTTATAATTGATTTGATTGTCTTTTTGTTCATTATATAAATATTTTAGTTGACAGGTTTTATTCCCTTCCCCTTCGGGGGACGGGGGCTTACTTAACTATTACTTTCTTTCGTCCGAAGATATAAACTCCCTTAGGCAGACCCGGATGGTTCTGACGCAGAGTCTGTGGAGTCTCGTTGACTGCTACACGACGACCTTGCAGGTCAAATACATCACATGGCCAAGGATTGGAATCGGTAGTCTGCTGGATTTCCGGTTCTTCCGGTTTTTCTGCTTCTTCCAATTCTTCCAACTCTTCTTCACCATCGAAGATGGCAACTATATACCTTCTCTTTGCTGGCATAGCAGGAGGCGTATATGACTGGTTGAGCACATAGTACACTTTGTTATGATATACGTATTTGTTGTTGCGCTCTAATCCAGTGTCTCTGGCTACAGTTCCGGTTGTTTCTGCTGCAGCATAACTGCCTGTGTGAGCCTTTAGCAGTGGAAAGTTTTCCCTTGCCCAGTTGTCGTTAGTGTACCAGCCCACCTGCTGGTTGGTTTCATACTTGTGTGATGAGTGCGATGCCAAACCTTCGAATGGCAGACCGAATACCATGATAGTCTTATCGTTCAAATTTGCTACGCTTAGATCTGTCGTTGTCAGTTCCTTTTCCAGATATTGTCCGCTGAGCTTTATCTCATCAAGGGCGCCGGTGATTACCGTCGGGGTGATGTTCGGAATATACAGGTTGACATAGTGGCGCTCATTGATGTAAACATTAGGAGTTTCCTCGGTATGTCCCTCATTGACCAATTTTACCTTGTTGCTTGCATCTGAGGTGCGTAGCACTACTGGCCAAGCGGCAGGAACGAACTGCGGGTTACCCATGTCGTTGAGACGGCTGACACTTGCCATTGTCACCTTGCCTGGGGTAGTAGTCGTACCCACATCCTCCGGATCCTTTGTCAATGTGAACGCCGCATCGGTGGTATTTGACAGACGTGTGTCGAACGGAACATAGAGCGTGCCGTAGTAGTTGTTGTCCTGGTTTTCTGGTGCTGTCAAGTCATCACCAGTGAGTGCATAGTTCTTAACACCACCTTTGTTCACCTCCACGCGAAGTGGTATCTCGTTGTATGGCCAGTCCTCATGAATTCCCACGGGTTGCAACAGCCACTTGGTGTCCTGGATGCCGTCTGTTGTCTCGTTCAACTCGTTGTCGGCAGCCATGCTTATACTGTAGCTATCGCCCGTGCTGGTGAGGTAGTTCGTCTTAATGTTTTCTACTACAGAGGCATCCCAGGAAGCCGATGCCGGTTCGTCGGAGAAGTATCTCAGCGTTACAGCTGCTCCTCCGATGTCATCGAGACGAAGGGCGGTACCGTCAGCAGACGACATGGTGGCTGCATTGCCAGCCGATGCCTGAACATTCAATCCTTGTGTGCTCAGCGTGTACTTGTTGTACGCTGCTGTGCCAGTAGGCTGTATACGGAATATGCTTGACGGGTCGAAGTCGGCAGGCAGCAGTTCGATGTTGCCTCGTAATGGTGCCTCAGCCGTAAACGGTGTGGCAGCGTCGAGGTCGGCAAAGGTATGTATGGTAGCATTGTCCTTGGTTGTCTCGAAGAAGCGTAATGGTTTACTACCATCCAGTTCTGACTTGAAGCGGTAGCCGCTGATGTAGCGCTGACCCTGTATGCCCTCGTGGCCTGTCGTAGCATGAGCCTTCTCATACGCATTCAGTTGGGCTGTCGAGAAGCTTGCGATGCGGTAGTAGCCATCGGTCATATTAACAAGGTTTGTACTAACAAAGGTCAGAGGCAACGTCACGTTCGCACGTTCTGTGCCTTCTGCAACGGTAGCACCGCTTGCATTCTTGAATGTTCCGTCATACACCGTCTCCTGAATCTTTCTTAGCAGAGAGAAGTCGAGCGTAGTGCCGCTTGCCTTTGCAGTCTTCAACTGGTCATAGTAGTCCTGATAGTTGAAGTTAGCTGCGACACGAGCGGGACTGATACCTCCCACGTAGCCTGCCCGTTCGAAGTAGGGAAGCAGCTGTTCTGTCGTTGCAGACAGATACCAGTTGGCGTTGTTGTCGTTCTGCAGTGTACGTGCCGACTGAAGCTTCAGTTTTGCCTTGCCGTCTGTGTCACGCATCATGTAGTAGCTACTAAATTCCGGATCGGAAGTGTCGATATAAGCCGTTGTCGGGTGCATGAGGAACGAGTTGCCGAAGGCTGCATCGCCGGTAAACATCTCATAGATACCATTCGACATACTATCGTCACCGGCCGTTCCACCACTTGGCGGTGGTAATGTCTTGCCCTTCAGTGTATGGATGATAAGACGTGAGATGAATGGCATTGCATGGGTGTAGGTAGCCTCATAATCGGAAGCTGTTTCAGATGCAGTGTACTCAACTCCCTTCTTAGGCAGTTCGCCCGGAGTTGTCACAGCTGTGGCATTAAATCCGTTACCATTGATAGTAGAGTAGCGTGAGCGCAGTACAAATCCGTACGGGTCGCCTTCCGGTGCCCACAGATAGTCGTTGGTATAATGAGTGTCACGACCGGCTTTTAATCCTATATGATTTTGATATGAGAAGTTCATCAGGTAATCTGTGCCGCTATTATTAGTCATCATCTGATACCATGCCGTAGTATTGCGACCGCGGTAAGCAAACTGGAATGCCTCAGGGATGACCTCATAGACAACATCAATCTTCACCATACGGTTGTAGTGACACTCTTGAAGACGGTCGAGCACCGTGCCCTGCAGAGCCAATGCCTGCTTGTAGTTTTTCGGAGCCTTCTTGTAATCACCCGGACTTACCTCAATCTTACGGTCGGCATAGTCTGGATCGGTAAGAGCCTTCGTATCATCATCAGTAGTCCAAGCGTCCCATTTCGACTGGTCGAAGATACTTATCCATTTGATATTATAAGCCCGATTTATTACACCATTCTCCTCAAAGGTGCGTTGTATCAAACCTTCATATCTGGTACCTTCTCCTGGAGCATGACCTTCTAAATAGAACTTGCCATTGTAGTAAATAACGGTAACTGCATACGGGCTGGACGGATTGATCTTATACTCTACTCCGTCTATTTCTATTGTAGAACTGCCCCATTCAGCGTCAGCCACTTCAAGAGCCGGACTGTCATTATCGATTTCAGAGCGCATCACATCGCTTTGATAGAGGAAGTAGCGGCAGAACTGTCTCTTCATATACCATGGCACCTGTGGGTGGTTACCGATACCCACGCGAGACACACTGTAGTCGGTTATCGGATAACTGAGGAAGTCGCGCAGCGAAGCGTTCTGCTTCAGCAGGGTCTTGACATTGTTTTCCTGACCAGTCTTGATGCCTGTTGGCTTACCGAATTCATCGAGATTGACGTACATATCCTTTGTCCTCTTCTGTATGCCCTGATACATCAGGTATTCCAAGAGGTGGTTTTTGAAATTCGCACGGTTTGCAATTTTCGTTGCATCACCGCCTAAAGCGGTAACTACATCTGCGTTGTCATCGGCTTTAGAGAGGTCGAGATATACTTGCGTGTTATCAGGATCAAGCGAGTGTTGGTGTGCAATGACAAGGTGGTACTGCACAATGTCGGCATAACTCAGCAGGTTAGCTAACTTAAACGGCTTCACGTTGTCAGTGTCGTAGGTATTACCCGTCGGGTCGTTGTTGTTTACACCCGTACCGACGGTGTTAACAGTCTTGTCAGAAGATGTGCTGAATGTGAAGCTCATGTTCGTTATAACCTCGCCGTTGCTGTCGATGACCGATAGGAATGAGTTGCCATTCTCGTCAATACCGATAGCGAAGCGCTGTGCCTGTACCGGAATGGTGGTCTGCGTCATCAGGCCTTTGTCAAGCAGTTGTGTAGCATTGTTGTTGACGAGATACTGTGCGTAGTTCTTCATGGTAAATCCATACGGGTCGCCCACGAGTGCCCACTTCTGTCGGTCGTCCTTGCTTTGCGTACTCTCGTCGGCAAATACATTCACTTGGTTGGTGTGAGTGTTTAGGTATGCCGTTGTGGGATATGCCTGTGTAGGGTTCGTCACCACTCGTGTACGACGTTCCTTGATATAGACAGCATCAATAATCTGTCCGTTGGCATCATATACATAGTGGTCGAATACGTCAACATAGTACTCAACCTCAACGTTAGTACCGGAATAGGTCTGATCCCATGCAAAGTAAGTGTTCGTCCATGTATAGTCTTCAGTAAGGGCATCAGATGCAGTAGTGAAGTACTGTGCTGTAGAGTCTGCCACCTCATAGATATAGGTCAGGGTGACGTTCTTGCTTTCAGCCTTTGCTGCAGTGATGGCGTTCGACAATAACGTATATTCGGAATTTGCAAAGTCAACCGATTCGCTCTCATCCATAGGTGTTGCACTGTCGCGCAGACGGGTGAGAAGGTCACCAGTTTTGGTCCCTTCGTCATAGTTTACGTAACATGTATATTCGCAACCATAGCGTCGCAGAGTGTATGGCAGCATGTCGGGAGCCAGACCGTACTTAATCTCGAGCTTATCTTTCGAGATGCGCAGAGTGCCGTCCTTGGTGCGTATTTCCACCTTCGCGTCGAAACAGTCGTTGTCAGCTTTATCTTTATCTTCTGCCACTGCAGTGCGTATCTGCAGACGCTGCTCATAAACTCCAAGTCCGTTCATGGTCTTCGAGTATCGCATGTCGTTGGTTATGTAGTTGCCCCAATTCAGATTGTTCTTATTATTGGTGTATCGGTTATGGTCGTCGAGCGAACATGGCTCAGCATAAAACTCGTTGGTGCCGTTGAGCTTTGCCATCATGCGCCAGTAGTTGTCGGTTTCGCTGTCATCGGTACCTGCCGTAGTCTTGTCGAGCGATGCTGTACGCAGGAAGTAGTAGTTGGCATCACCCAGTTTCCACATCTGCAACGACCAGTGGGCGTTGATGTCGTCGTTAGCAAGTGCCGCTGTGGCTGTTGAGGTGTTGGTGGTATAAAAGGTGATGTTGTCAACGAGGGTGGCTGACCAAACGACGGAATCGTTTGGCACTGTGCCTTTGTAATCTGGTATTGTCTGCTTCTTTGCACCTAGCCACATCGGGTCGGTGTTGATGGTTGCATCCTCGTAGCGACGACGGTTCAGGATGGTAAAGTCGTAGGGGTCGCCCACGAATGCCCAGTGTAGGCCCTTCAGACCGTCGTTCCAACCATCGGCATCATTGTTCCAACCGGATTTGTTTTCGCTTAGGGCACGACGGTAGTTGCTTACGCGTGATTTCTCGTCTTCAACGCCGTTTCCATCTACATTGGTCTTGTCATAGTAGAACCAACTGCTTGAACCTACCATCACGTCAAGCCATGTCAGCTCTGAGGCGAGTGGGGTAGATGGTGTGGCACAGCTGCTAAATAGGTGGATTCCATCAGCGGTCAAGTCGTCCACATTATAATAAACGCTGAAATTAAAGATGGGGTTCACAGGTTCCTTGCTGACCTTGTTGGTCATGAGGTCGTTGATGGTTTGGCTGTGTTTACCTGTATAAGGAGCGGTGCCACATGTTCCAGAGCTGGTAGCGTTGCCAATGGTCAGGTTATGTGTACCCGCTGTAATACCATTGTGCGTAAGGTCGTTATACTTTACATATTTACGCTGCAAGTGACGAGGCACACCCGTGATGGTCTCACCCAAGCCATAGTATCCGCTATACTCATCGACAGTGACGTTGGTTTGCTCGCTGTATCGATCATCACCGACACGGTTGGTGGTGATATATACCTTCACCGGCTGTACCAGTCGGATAATGGTAGAGTCGTTATTCGCCCTATGGTAGCCTAAGTATTCACCACTTTCGTAACGTTCGTTGTTTGGCCTGTAGTTCAGGTTGATGTGATACTTCTCCGGATTCTCCTCACTGGAGTTATAGACCATCGTCTTTCCGTCGCGTCCTAAGTAGTAATAAACGTTACGGTAGCCCAGCAAGTCGTTGTCCTCCTTAAAGCGCAGGGCAAAAGTGCCGTTCTCCTTGCTTGCTGCGGGCACGCACTCCCAGTAGAAGTCGTTTACATAAGGTTTGCCGTTGTTACGGTTAGGGAATGCCTTCTCCGGCATAGCCACACCGCGCTCGTCTGTAGGTATGAGTTCTGTACGGTTGTCGATATGGGTATAGTCAGGCAAACGCACATGCACACAGTCTGACACGAACTTGAAGTTGGTCTCTACGGTGTTAAAGCGTGCCAGCTGAGCAGCCTTGGTGCCAATAGACCATTTGGTGCTATTCAAATCGGTCATTTCCGCACTGTTCCATTCGCCTGCCGTACTGAACACCTGTAGTTTGTACGGGTCACCCACGAAGTACCACTTCAGCTTTTCGGGTGTAGATACCAGACGGTCGTCGGCAGTGCGATACTGTGTTGCATTGTATGAGTTTGAGAAATCGCTGGCATAGCCTGAATCGCTCCACGATTTCTTTTCTGGTATCCATATACCTGTGTTCTTGTCTTTGTTGCGAGACAGGTCGCCAGTCTGTATGTATGTAGTAGCTTCAGGGTCATAGAATGCATGATGCGTAATCTCGTTACCCTTGGCATCGTAGGTCGGGAAGTCCATGAAATAGACGTGGTCATTGTTCTGAGCCATATTTTCAACCTGAGCCTTCGTAGGAGCCTCCTTCAGGAAAATGTCACTCGTTACCTCGTATTTTACGTAGATACTTTGGGCACCCGCTGCCGGTGTGATGCCATCGGCCTCAACATAGGTATAAACGGGTTTGCCGTCCTCGTCATAGACTAGATCGCCAGTAGCAGAGTAGGTATACTTGCCTTCTCCGTCAGGTCCGCTCCATGTTCCAGTAGTTGTGGCTTGTGTGCTGGTGGGATATGGACCGTCGGTCACTGTATAGTAATAGGTGTCCTCGTCAGCTTCGTTTATCTCTGTCGTAAAGTCGTCCTTATAGAGCGTATATTTACAGAAGGCACGGCGCACATTGATTGGCAACGAGAAGTCTTTGGTTAAATCTATTTTGTCACCGGCTACGTATGTACGTTCGTTAGCGGTGAAGTAGAGTAGCGAGATTCCAGAGTCATAGGTCTTGAGTTGGTTGGCCTTCTTAGTCCTTATTTCGTACTCCGTCATTCCACTCCATGTTTGATTCCTCCTCCATGTCTTGTATGCTTCCACATGATCCTCACGCTTGATGACCAGGTTGATGTCTTGGTATTTCACAGGCTCGTATGGTATGAGCTGGATGG
>Ga0247611_10011550_pt1 | contig 10170 bp, 9 predicted proteins | sample 177DNAGHGhighgp2_FD_192422 | JGI IMG/M metagenome (GOLD analysis project Ga0247611, IMG submission 192422) | Sheep rumen microbial communities from Palmerston North, Manawatu-Wanganui, New Zealand - 1770 DNA GHGhigh gp2 | ecosystem: Host-associated > Mammals > Digestive system > Stomach > Rumen ... | reverse complement strand
TTGAGAATGGAAAACTTGATGCTAATTATTTTCAGCATAAACCTTATTTAGATAACTTTAATGAAAAAGAAGGAACACATCTTGTTGCTGTTGCTGATGTTAATTTAGTTCCATTAGCTATCTATCTTGGTAAATTCTTAGAAATTCAAACAGGGTTAACAATAGCTATTCCTGATGATCCAACAAATAAGGCTAGAGCACTTCTTTTACTTCAATCACAATCACTTATTACTTTGTCTTCTGATAATCCAACACTTGATGATATTGTTGCTAATCCATATGATATTACTATTAAAGAATATGAAGCTTCAAAACTTCCTAGTGTATTAGATACTGTAGACTTAGCTGTTATTAATGGAAATTTTGCATTACAAGCTGGCTTAAAAGATAAATTAGCTGTAGAAGATACAGATTCTAAGTATGCTAATGTTATAGCAGTTAAAGAAGGTAATGAGAATTTAGAAAAAATAAAGGTTCTTAAGGAAGCTCTTTTAACAGATGAGGTTAGAGAGTTTATTAATGGAAAGTATAATTGAGCTGTAGTGGCAGCGTTTTAAAGAGTAAGACAATAAAATAATACCTGTTAAAAGGTATTGTTTTTATTTGAGTAATTATAAAATTATTTTATAGTATCAAATTGAATCAGTCTATCAACGTTGAACGACTAACCCTGATTTATTAGAAGAAGAAAAAAGATAACAGATTGAACAAGCAATATTCATAATATTCGTAAAATTGAAGTTAAAAAACATCACTTTTCTAGGAGCTGAATATGAGAAGTATTCAAATATGAGATATAGTTCTCAGATTTAACAGTTGAACAATTAGCTCAGGTTATGGTAGCTCAACATAAACATCACTATAGACTTTTTGAAATTTATGAAATATTTAGATTATGGAATTAGCAGAATGATATAAATATGATTGAGATTGGAGTAAGTGAGTATTTTCTATATGATGAAAATAAAAAAGATTATGAAATGATAATGTAAAAAAGATGAGATATTATATCTCATCTTTTATCTCTAATTAATTTCATGGTAAATTTACAGGGATTCATTTACGATTGGGAAATCTTTCTCATACTATTGGATTGTAAAAGTCTGCTAAATACTTTTCTACTCAATCCCTATATTCAGGAGGCACTTTCGCTCGTGTTACAAATAATCCTAAACCTTGATATTTGGTTATCTCATCATTTTCACGATGTTCAGCCAATCTGTTTTTTATAACTCATTGGCCTATCCTAACTACATTATTTCCATTTCATCAATGCCAAATAATGTAAACTCATTCCATATCATCAAAGTGAGATTGATTTAAATCTAAATCCATCAAAGGACATCGGCTTCAATCCGGATATTTATTCCATACTAAAGTTAACATGATTATCTTTTAACAAATAAATTAAATATAAAACTTTGGATTGTAATTCGCTTACAAAAAACTATCTATATTACCTATACAGGTTTGTCTATATCGATAGATAAACATCAGCTCCAGTCTTATTCCCAGTAAGACTGGTGTTTTTTATTTTAATTAATGCCATGAGAATTTTAATTTAGATAATAAATTCTTTAGTTAGGAGTTGATCTTCTGTGTCCTTTCACAGTTTCTCCATCTCTTTTGTAAGATTTAACAACAACAATTTTCTTTTGTTGTACTCATCTTATAGATGTTTTAGTTTTAGCCATGATTATTCAGTTAAGAAGTAAATATTTTGTCTCTTATCCGGATAAGATCATATAGAAATATAAAAATTCTTTTCTATAATGCAAGTCTATTTTATTAAAAAACACATTTTTTTTGTAAAATATTAAAAAATAAATAAGATATTTAAATAATCTATTGATTTTTAACATTAATTATGTAATATGTGATTTACCTATTTTATTATAAGTATACTAAAATGCTTATCGACATATCCATTAAAAATTATCTGTCGTTTAAAGATAAAACCACTTTTTCATTAAGAGCTACATCCAATAAAGACACTGCTAACATGAACATAATATCATTAAATGATAATATTAATATTTTAAGAACTTCAGCTATTTATTGATATAACGCAAGTTGAAAAACTAATTTCTTAAAAGCTATTTTTTTTATAAGATCTTTAATCGTTGATTCTTGGAGATTATGACCAAATGATCCGTTTCTATCATTATGATGACTATATCTTCAGCCCTTTCGTTTAAACATAACCTCTCAAAGATTGCCAGCAATTTTTAAAATACACTTCGAGATTGATAGCACTTTATATACATACGAATTCTCAGTTACAGCGAGAACTGTACATACCGAAATCCTTTCTTGTAAAAAAACACAAAAAGAAAAAATCCTTTTTAAAAGAGAAAATCAAAAGATAAAAATATATGATTTCGATGATAATAATAGTATTTCTCGTGTAAACGAGAATAACTTAGCTCTTTCCATTTTTGCAAAGGAATGATCTGAAGAAGCAAAAAAAATTCATAAGTTTTTCCAAGAGATCTATGTGTTTCCTTGAAGTTGAAGTCTAAATGACTCAGAATTTATGATGCAAAACGAACCTGAAACATTCAAGCCGTTTTTAAAAACTTTACTCACGAAGGCAGATTTATGAATAGAAGATTTTGATTTTTCTTTAAAAGAAATACCTTTTGATCAATTACCTAAACCTGAAGAATTAAAAAATCAGTTAAAATTACAATGAATTCCTATTCCTGATCATGTAGAAAGCCATACTTGGAATACTTTACATCCTATTTATGATGATAATAAGAAACGTGTTTGAACATGTGTCTTTTGATTACAAGACGAATCTGAATGAACAAATAAAATATTAAATTTAGCATGAAGTATTTATGATGTAATTCGTAATTGAAAAATATTATTCCTCGATGAACTTGATGCATGTTTGCATACATCGTTGTTTATAAATCTAATTCATTCATTTAATAAGGTAAATACAAATTCACATTATCAAATAATTTTTACTACACAAGATACTCATATTATAGATATCAAAAAATATTTAAGGAGAGATCAAATCTGGTTTGTTAAAAAAGATGAATTAGGAATTAGTAGTCTAAAAAGATTATCTGATGAAGATATTAGAAAAGAATATATTTCTGAAAAAAATTATTATAAATGAAAATTTTGAGGGCTTAATAAGACAGAAGAATCAGATTTATTTGATTCTAATTCTATCCTATAATTGTTTCGTTACCTCAGATTAATTTAAATTAGACTTTTCAATATAATTTTAAGATCAAGATTTTATCATCATCAACAACTGATTAATAAAAAATCAAGATATTCTCAGTAAATCTTATCATAATAGGGATTTTTTGAATTGAGAAAATGGCGCTGATTTATTATCTTTTTTCAGTATGTATATGATAAGTGTAGAATACAACATAATTCTTTTATAAAATAGTGTTAGTTATTATAAAAATATCAATGAATAAGGCATTAGTAATCGTAATTATTTTTAGTATACAAGACAAAAGAATATATAAAAGGTAAAGAGATATTAAATTAGTATCTTAAGTAATTTTGAGTCCGTTATAGTAGATGACAGATTTATTGATTGGAAATTATGAAACATGCGGAGGATGTTTTATGAAGTTATGTGTAGGACAAAAAGATAAAATTATGATTATAGTTATTAGTAAAGTCTAGAGTTGTAATTTTCTTTTAATTATTTCCTATTGTAATTTTTAAAAACATTTCTATATTGAAGTCGCCAAATCATTATACATAAGAAAAAATAAGGAAATAGATGTAAATCTTTTTATGATTTGGTAACTTAATATGTTTGAAGTTACCATTTTTGTTTTCTTGTTTTTTACCCTCCTTCTTTTTTGATAAGTAGAAGGTTTTGTGATTTGGAGTCTTTATATAATGACTCCTTTTTGTATTTATGAAGAATAAGCCATTAGTATCAGTAATTATGCCAGTATACAATACTAAAGATTTTGTATGAGAGGCAATAGAAAGTATACTAAATCAGACTTTTGAAGAGTTTGAATTTATTATAGTAGATGATTGATCTACAGATGGTAGTTATGAAATATGTGAAGAGTATGCAAAGAAAGATAAGAGAATAAGATTATATAAGAATGATAAAAATGAATGATTATGATACACAAGAAATAGATTACTCTCTCTTGCAACTACAGATTACATAGCTTCTCAAGATTCAGATGATGTTTCTACACAGAATAGACTTAAATTAAGTTATGAATTTCTAGAAAAACATAAAGAATATTGAGTAGTATGATGAAATACAGAAATAATAGATGAAAATTGAAAAAATATCTAATATAGGTCATATTCAGATGATATACCTAATGTAATATTAAAAAAGAGTCCTGTAGCTAATCCTGCAACGATGTATAGGAAGTCTTTTTTTGATAAAGTTTGATGATATACAAAAGATAAAACTATGGATTGAGCAGAAGATTATGAATTGTGGTTAAAGTTTTATCTTAATTGATGTATGATTAAGAATATTAGTAAAAATTTTTTGAAATATAGAATAAGAAGCTGACAAACAAAATCAGACAGATTAAAGAGGACATTAAGAAATACTATAAATCTTCAGAATAAGTTTAGAAAATTATGAATCAAAGCAAGTATATCAGATAGGATATATAATTTTTTGGAAAGATGTTTGTTGTTACTGCCTGCTAATGTAATAATGTGGCTTTTTAAAATTTTAACATATTAAGATGTCTACAGAATCTCCTTTAGTTTCTATTATTTTACCTACTTATAATTGAAGAAAAGAATGGTTTAGTACAGCTGTAGATTCTGTGTTAAATCAAACATTTAAAGATTTTGAGTTAATAATAATTAATGATTGTTCAACAAATGATATAGAGAAGACTATATTAGAATATAAAGGGAAAGATTCTAGAATAGTTTATGTTAAAAATGAAAAGAATTTAAGATTAACAAGGACATTAAATAAGTGACTAAAACTTGCTAAATGAAAATACATAGCGAGAGAAGATGATGATGATATTTGGATTGATGAAAAAAAAATAGAAAAACAAGTAGAGTTTTTGGAAGAACATGATGATTATTGATTGGTTTGAACGAATTGTATTATTATGAATCAAGATTGAAAAGAATTATATAAATTTGATAGACCAAGAACAGATAAAGAAATTAGAGAGAATATTATAGCATGAAACTGGATAGTGCATAGTAGCATAGTTATGAGAAAATCTTATCTAGATCAGGTATGATGAGAATATGATATTAATTGGGACTATACAGAAGATTATGAATTATGGTTAAGATTAATGCAAATATGTAAATTCTATAATATTACTGATTCCTATATAAAATATAGAGTGAATGAAAAATCAATAACTCTAAGTCATTATAGAGCTATGAAATGGAATAATTTTAGGTTAATGATAAAATATGCTAAATATTATCCTAAAAAATACTTATTAAAGTGATTAGTTTTTCGCTTATGGGAGTTAATTATTCCGGAAAAATGGACTAAATATATTTTGAAGAAATTTAGAAATTTTAGTGTTTAAATAACTACAAGAAGTTTAAATTTGTATTGTGTTAAATTGAAGAATTAAATTATCAGTTTCATTACATTATTAAAAAATAGTCATGATATCTATAAAAGATTTATTGGAATATTATGTGGAACATCCAAAAGAGTTTTATTCAAAATTAAAGGGCATACTATTTTCATATTTGATTTGATTTAAATGATATGAATACAGTAATAGTATCAATAATTTGATTATTAATTGAAAGCCTGTCAAATATGAATTGAAAAAAAATTGGAATTGTTATTTATATCTTTATGATAGGTATAAAGACTACTTAGATGATTTGCCAATTTATATTGGAGATAACGATAGGGAAAATAAAATTTGGTGGTGTCGGCTCCAAGGTGAAGAAAATGCTCCAAAACTAAATAAATCATGTTTAAAATCAGTTAAAAATTTTATTAAAGATAAAGAAATTATAATAATAACAAATGATAATTTGAATGATTATGTAAAATTTCCTGAATATGTAATACAAAAACATAATGAATGAATAATGCCTAATGCTCATTTTTCGGATTTGGTAAGATTAGAATTGCTTATTAAATATTGATGAACGCGAATTGATTCATCTGTGTTTCTAACTTGATATGAAAAAAAATTTTTTGATTCTGATTTTTTCATGTTCAATAACGTTGATTCATGAGATGATTCAATAGTTTCATCAAATTGGTTTATTACTTCAAATAGGAATAATCCATTATTGCTAACCACAAGAAATCTGCTATTTAAATATTGGAAAGAGAATAATTATTTAATCAATTATTATATATTTCACTTATTTTTCACAATGGCAACTAAAAAATATTCTGGAATCTGGAATAAGGTTCCAAAATTTTCAAATAAACTTCCTCATATTATGCAACGAGAACTAAAAAATCAATATAATAAAGAAAGATTTGATGAACTAAAAAAAATATCAAGCATTCATAAATTAAATCATAAGATTAATAGAAAACTATTAGTTGATAATAGTTTGTTTAATTATATTGAAAATATGTAATAACATATTTTATTAGAATTTTATTTTATTACTATACTTAAATGTTATATTTAAAGAAGTTCTATTCATATATCTGGCATCATTTAAATGAAAGTAAATTTACAAGACCTGTCCTAGATTGTTTGTCTTTTCTTAGAAGATATATAATGGTAAAAAAGGTTGACATTAGTTTGTTGACAAATATTGAATGATTTAAAGAATACGATATTCCTATAAAATGGTTTTATGAAAAAAAGGAAAAATGAATTAGCTGAGTGGCAAGGCTAAGAAATGCTGATCATTTTTTGGAAATGTGTATTGAATCTTATTTGCCTTTTCTTGATGAACTAATTCTTGTTGATAATAAGTCAACTGATAAAACAAAGGAGATATGTCTTAAATTACAAAAAAAATACCCTGAAAAGATTAAAGTTTATGATTATATTTATGATGTAAATCCAACATCATATGATAATAAAAAAATACCTTCAAATAGTATCCATTCTTTAGCATATTATTATAATCGATGTTTCTCTAAAACAAAATATAGTCATGTTGTGAAAGTTGATGATGATTTATTAATGTTAAATGAAAAGTGGAAAGCTATTTGTGATACTTCTTTAACAATTTATGAAAATAGATTTAATTCATGCTGGTGATTAAATATCTGTAAGGATACTAGATGAAACTTTTGTGTCATAAAATGAAAAAAATTTGCTGGGTATTATTGAGATTATTGAATTTATAAGGTGTCTCCATATGCATATTATATTCAATGAGATAATTCTGAAATTCTTTGCCATAATTTCTACGTAAAAAGGCATTGATTTGCCTTTTTCCATTTAAAGTTTCTTAAACCAAATTTTTGATTACATAATGTGAGTGATATAAAATATAGAAAAGATCATCATAAAAAGTATTCTGAAGCGTTGTGTTTATATGATTTTGATAAGATTTTAGATTGAGAAAAATATAATACTTATTTTAAGTATATAAAGTGATTATAATTAATTATTTGTTTTAATAATTGAATAATATATAAAATTAGTAAAATACTATTTATTATATTTGATCCGATTTATTGGTCAATTCTTGTGATAGTTATAATTGTAAAAATTTGTTTATGGTACATTTTAAAGATTTGTTTATGGTACATTTTAAAGATTGGACTAATGTATAAAACAATATATTAAACCTAAAAAATGCAATTACCTTAAAAAATAATTATGATGAAATAACACTTATTAGTGATTCCAAGATTTTCAGAAGAATCTGTTGGAATTTCGATAGATATTTTTTCTGAAAATATAAACACTCTTCTTTTGATTTTATTTTATTGTCTTTATTTGAAGATATTCCTTTTTCATGTATACGAAAATTTGCTACTATTTTTGGAAAGTAAACATATGATTTATTGTTTTTTAATATATTTAACCACATTCAATAATCTGACGCTATTTTTTTCGTTTCATCAAACATTCATAGATCAATGAATGTTTGCTTTTTCATTATGACTCAAGGATATAATATTAAAATATGTAATCATGATATTTTAAACAAAATTTTTTTTATTAACATATATCAATTTGACGCAAATCTTTTATTCTTATTATGAAACATAACTCCTCAATAGTATAAGTCTTTTTTCCCTGTTCATTCAATAAATTGAATGTAACTATTCAGTATATTTGGTTCTAACCAATCATCGCTATTAAGAAATAATAAATATTCTCAGTTAGAATTTTTGGCTCATTCATTTACGGCATTATAAACTCATTTGGGTTGCTTTTGTATGATTCTAATGTCATATTTAGTTTCAGTTTTATAATTATTAATCATTTCAATTGTTTTATCGCTTGAATATCAATCAACAAATATGTGCTCAAAATAGTCTCTATTCATTTTCTGATTTTTTACACTTTCAAGACATTGGCTTAAGAAATTTGAGCTATTGAAAGTCGCTGTAATAATTGTTATTTTTTTCATAATTTATATTTAAATAATTTTTAATTTAAAATTTATTAGTTATTTTATTTTGTTTAAATTATTGTTCTCTAATATCTCGATGATATTACTTATCTCGATACTATCTTCTGGTTTTATATATATATTTTCACTATTATTGTTTATTGATTTTAAAAATTCAGCTAATTCATACCTTAGTCCATCTCAATCATATTTATTAAAGTATTTTTCATTTTCATTTGAATTTTCAAATCTAACTTCAAAATATTCTGTTTTTCGCCAAGGTGCTGGCACATATATGTAACCTTTTGTTCCTGATATAACTAATTCTCATTCCTTTTTTACTCATATTCATATATTTGCAGTAGCAACAGCTGTATCATATTTGAACAATATTTTTGTATATAAATCCACATTTTTATCTCAATAGTAAGAAAAGTGGTTTATATCTTTGTAATTTATTCATAATAATTTAAAAATGGCAATTAGTGGATATGACGATAATTCTGTTATGCTTCATCCCGCTTGATTTTTATCAAATTCTCTTGATGTTTTATCCGAAATAAGTTTCGTGAAAGTAGCATCAACATCTTTAATTTCACCAATGATACCACTTTTTGCTAATGCAATCAACCTGTTAAATGCGGGGACGTATGCTGTCTTTATGGCTTCATATAATACTACATTATTATTTTTTGCAATTTTATATAGCATTTCAGATTCTTTCTTTTTTAATGTTAATGGTTTTTCGCATAGAACATGTTTTTTAGCTTCTAAAGCCTTTTTAGTAAATTTATAGTGAGTTAAATGTGGAGTAGCAATATATACAGCATCAACATGTTTTAAAAATTCATCAAAATCTGTACTATAATAGCTTAATTCGTTTTTTACTGAAAAGTCTTTAATCTTTTGTTCGTCCCTTCAATAAACATAATCGAAACTTATTCAACTTACATATTTTGATTCTTTACACATCCTTTCAGCTATTCTTCATGCTCAAATACATCCTAATTTCAATATTCCATTTTTTGAATTTCTTAATTGAGTACTTGATACTCACTTAGTCCTTTCTAAATAAATAACTTCACAATATTCTTTTAAATAATCAAATTTTCCTAGCCAATCAGATCAGATAACAAATTTATCTATATTATATTTTTTAATATCTTCAATTTTTTGGCCAAAATATTCTTCAACAATAATTTTATCAGCAAATCATGACTTTTTAACATTATCTATTCTTTCAACCAAAGATTGTTTGACATTAAGCTTCCCTCTTGTTTTATCGTAGTTCTCTGAAGTTACTCAAACTATTAAAAAATCTCACTGTTCTTTTGCCCTTTTTAATATGTTTTTATGTCATTCGTGAAACAAGTCAAATGTTCCATAGGTTATTACTCTTACCATTAATAATTTTAGCAAGTAAAATTTTCTTATTTTTATTCTATTATTTTGTTACTTCATTTATAATTTCGACTATTCTTTTGCATGATTCTCATGTTTCATTTAATCACATACTATTATAAAAATCTTTTACTTCTTTTCTATAACTGATAATATCAAACGTTTCTATAATCCTTTTTAAATCTTTATTGTCTTTTGCAATGGGAAAAGGAGTATATTCCAATTTAATTTCAAAATTCCTATCTTTTT
>Ga0247611_10011549_pt1 | contig 10170 bp, 4 predicted proteins | sample 177DNAGHGhighgp2_FD_192422 | JGI IMG/M metagenome (GOLD analysis project Ga0247611, IMG submission 192422) | Sheep rumen microbial communities from Palmerston North, Manawatu-Wanganui, New Zealand - 1770 DNA GHGhigh gp2 | ecosystem: Host-associated > Mammals > Digestive system > Stomach > Rumen ... | reverse complement strand
ATTAAATCTTGTGAATACAAAGTGATATTATTATTTAATTCTATTTCAATATTATTAATTTTTTCAACATTATGCACAGAAGAATTAATTACATTACATATTAAATCATAAATAATATTAAATGAAGCATTACACACAATATTATTGGGGATTAATGTTAAATATTGATAATCATAATATTTTGTATTATCAGTCAATATTTTTTTATAAATAATACTAGTAGGTGATATATTTTCAATATTACATGTATTAGCTGTTAATAATGTAATTTTGTATTTACCGTTTTTTAATATGTTATTTTCATTATCAATATCAGGTATAAATAATTTTGTATAATTTGACACATATTTATATTTCATATCGTTATTCCAATAAATATAATTAATAATTTCTGTTTTATTTTTAAAGAACATGCATTCGTCATCAATACATGTATAAGGTCCAATTTCACTTCCAGGATTTAAATAAAACGGATATTTAGTGGTTATTATATTTTCTTCATTTAAAGTTATTGAAGGAGTATAACCATAAATAATACGACGAGTATCATTTTCAGCCCGAGTAGAATAATAATTAGCATAATATATATTTTCGACTATAGGTTTTATTATAACTGTAGTATTTATTGTATCAATATAATTAATGTTTGTTATGATTTGTTCATCATATAACCATCGATTATTTTTATAAGTAAATGTAACAGAACTATTATTATTATCTAATTTAATATATTTTTGTATTTCTACATTATCTTGCATGATACTGTAAACAACAATTGGTACTGTACTAATTTCGTTATTATTATTACGGGTAATTTGAAATTTTGTACATTTAGTTGAATAATCATTCCAATTAAAATTATTTTCATAACAAGCATTACCAATATTAACTATTGAACCAGATGGAATAAATGTATTTTCTGCTAATAATTTATCATTTAATAATATTTCAGTTTTATCATAATCACATGTATTACCATCTTTGTCATATCCGATTATTTTACTACCTGCTTTAAATAACACTTTTTCACGTAAAATAAAGGAATATTTAATAATTTGCATAGGTTCAATATCATCATAATTAATTCTTCCAGCTAAATAAATATAACCTTGATGAAATTTACTATTATTATCGTCACTACTACTTAAAGGTTCTTCATAAATGATTGATTGTATTTTTGGTATATTTGATTTATCTAATGGAGTGGACGATGATATTCTAGATTCATCTATATTATATGATGTATATTCAATTTTATAAGAATCATTTAAATATTTAACATTATTAATTTCATAGATTTGATTTGAAGGAATTTGAATTAAATGCTCATAACCATATAATGTTGTGTTAGGACCTAAAATACTTGATTTTGTGATTTTCTTAGAATTACCTTCATACATCATAGTACCACTCATTAATATACCTCCATAATAATTTCGATTATCAGAATCTTTTATTTGATATTGATCAATACATATTTTATCATCAATTATATTTTTTTGAACATCGCATGTTAAAGAATAAACTTTAACTCCAGAATAATAACCATCATAATTAGTATAATCATCTGTATTTAATGAAGAAATTTTAATATCATCATCATATGTAATATAATATTTATTATCTATAATAATATCATCTGTAACGGTATAACTGTGTTCTTTATCATCATAAGTTACATCATTTATTTTACAATCCCAAATTGTGGAACCTGCTCTTATAACATTTATATACACATAACCTGTTACATATTTAAGATTAGCTCCTACACCAAACATATATACTTCTCCATCAAAACTTTGTGTTTGTGGCTCATCATAAGGAGGTATGAAACGAAGTTTATTATAGGAGTAAAATATAAATATTGATCGATAATCTACAGGTATATATGTAATAAATATAGTAACATCAGTGATATCAAGTAAATTTAAATTACTAGAATAATAAAATGTACTATCTTTATAAAGTTCATGTATATATAAATCAGTATCAGTAAATATTTCAGAAAAATTATCATTAATATGTATATGTGTATTTTGTGATAATGTAATAATTTTTTCAATATAATCACCAATGATATTGATTTTATCAATATCTATTGCAGAACCAGAACATACTAATGTAGAACCTTTAGTAGAATCATGTAATATACGATTAACATTATAAATATTTGTATTATCATCAGTTCCACTTTCATGATGAAAAGTAATATTATTTTTTAAATCGATTATTTTTGCAGTAATATTATTATTATTATCCATATAAATAACACGGCTATATTTACTTATAAAAATTGGTGTTTCAACATTAATAGATTTTTTTAATGTATATCGTGGTATGCTACAATAAATTATATCTCCAGTTGATGCTGAAATAATTTGTTCTTCATTGAAATAATGGTCATTCTCAGTATTATCATTATTACCAAATATTAAATTATAACGAGGATTCATTTTTTCATATATTTCATTAAATATGGATCCTTGTCTAATACTAATAAAACTATTATTAGTATGTCGATTTTTTACTATATAACTAACACAATATCCATTAGATGTAAATTGTTCACCATCACCATCATCTAAACGAAGCATACCATTTATTGTATTATCACTTGTTAAATTTCCATTTCTAATTTTAATAACAGTACTGTTTCTTTTTATATTTTGATTAGACACATATGCTATATCAGTTTTAGGTAATATGTTGTAAGGATTAGAATTGTAATCAGTTATTTCTTCATTTACATTTTTAATTTCATTATTTAAAATATCACTATAATGCGATTTATTTTTTGTAACTGATTGAATAGTATTAGTAGTAGTACTAACATATTCTTTATTAATGTTATCAGTCTGTATATAATTATTTTTAATGAAAAATGATTTTAAATTTAATAAATTATCATAATCTATGTTTTCAATATTTTTAATCATAATTTGTCCTTTACATTCTTGATATGAATTAAGATTGTTTCCAATTTGATTTCTTATCACTGAATTAATTAAATAAACGTATTGTATATATCGTATGTTATTATTTTCAAATGTTTTTGGTTCGATAATTAAATTATTACTATTAGTTAATAAGAATATCATTCTGTTATTTTCAACAGTATAATCATTATGTAATTTAATAATATTATTGTCAACATAAAATGAATTTAAATCATACAATGGCATTTTCTTAATTACTTTAATTTGTTTATTATCTTTTTCAAGAATATGATATTTAGGTACAAATTTAACTTTAATTCTATGAGTTTCATTATCGAATGAGTAAAATGATAATGGATCAAGTTCAACATCATTATTATTAATATCTTTTAAAACTAATTTAGATGTATTAACATAATAATAATCATTGCCATTATTAATATTATTATTTAATACTAAATCATTTTCAATATAAAATGAATCAATATTAATCGTAGTTTCATCATTAAATTTTATTTCATCTCCTGGAAATAGCACATATGCATTATAAAATGTATTTTTATCATTTGAAATATTATTTATAGTAGACTGTCCAATAATATTAAAAGTATTAGATGGATATTTTTTCTTTTCTTCTTCACTAACATCACTAACATCTATTTCTTTATAATTTGATGTTAATAAATATTTGTTTTCAGATTTGCTTTCTTGTATATTTAATTTATCATCTGAATAATATGATGTTTGATTTTCATTATTAGTTGAATATGTTAAACCAAGTAAATTTTGTTCAGCCATTAATATCTTATTATTACTATTTTGATTTAAAGTTTTAACGTTTATTTTTTTAATAGAATCAACATCATCATTATATTCTGGTGATAATTGTATATCAACTTGTTTTTTATCTGAAATAATTTCACTATCTTGATATTTATCAGAATAATGTTTAATTTTGTCTGCTGTTATTAATACTGCTTCTGGATTTTCACTATTGTTATTATTATTGTCATTGCTATTGTCACCATTTTCATCAATTACATTATATGATAAATCGTCTAAATTTGATGAAGGTTCTATGTCTGTGTTAATATTACTATTGGTTTGTTTTTTTCTTAAAAATCTAAGAGCAGTCTCATTCATACTGACATTATTACGATTATCATTAATTGTTATTTCATTAAAAGTTATACTGTCAGTATTTTCAGGTGGTTCAATTTTAAAAACTGGAATACGACCAGTAATTGTTTCATTTGTAATTTCGAGATTACTCATTTATTTATATTAAAAATAATAAAAATAAATTTTTTGAATAGTGATAATATATAGTGAAAAGAAATAAAAACTAGATTAATGATCAAAAAATAATAAATTGATAAAGAATAATAGAATATAATAAAAAATATTAATAATTTATTTACATTGTTTTATCACATCCTTAATAATTTTGATAGATTCTGTATCTATTTTTGCTACATCATCTGTTTTCATCACTTTTTCAACTCCTTTAACACCACTAAACATTTTTCCTAATTCTATTACATATGAACATTTTGTTTTATCAATTTTAGCACCAATTGATCCAAATTGATTTCTAAATGCTTTTAATTGACTTCTAAATGTGTCTTGGAAATCAGCACAACAACAGCAACAACATTTACAACATTCGAAACCTGATGGAGTTGTTCTAAATCCACAACAACAATTTCCTAAAATTACAAAAGCATCAATAACATTTCCATCTGAAGCTTTAATACTTATTTTTTCACATTCTTCAAATTTATCGTTTTTAATATTTTCACGTTTAACAGGCGTGATTGAATCTATAGATTGCAATAATTTTTCAATTTTAGGAACTTTTTCTTTAACAAGAATACAATTTTTAGTAAATGTTTTACATTTACCGATTATTTTTATTTGTACTTTATTAATGTCTTTCATTAAAGTTGAATAATTACCAGTTGATTTAGAATAAAATTGGCAATCTTTTAATGATGTTTTTTTAAGATATGATATATATTGTAAAATATTATTGGTGATTTTATTTTCAGGACAATTGATTATAATACCGTTTACACCTGGAATAAAAGAATACGCATTATTATTTGCTTGACTACCATATGATAATAATTTTTCTTTTTTGTACTTTAATGAAAGAGAATATAATAAATCTTTTTCTGATGTGTTAATTTTAATCCACATGAAAACACTTGGAAGTTTTGGTGTTGGTAATGTAGAAATTGTTAATGATATACTTTTTCCATCAAATGTTTTACTGTTCATTTAAATCAAAAAATAAAAAATATTAACTACTTAAAATAAATATTTATAAACAGATAATTTTTTATTATTAATTTTATGGAAAATATTGATTCTGATCATTCATCGATTATTCAATATTTAAAAACAAATAATATAATTGTGAATAATAAATTTAATTTTAAATTGATGGAAAATTTATTATTTGATAATGAGAAAAATACAATAATTAATAAAATTAAAAATTTAAATTATAATAATGAATCATTAATATTATTAAATAAAATAAATGATATGATTAGTAATATGAATAATAATGAAATTAATACGAATAATAATGAAATTAATAATGATATTAATAATGGCAAAGTCAATAATATGAATATTAATAATGAGATTATTAACATTCATAATGAGATTAATATGAATGATAATGAGATTCACAATGATGTTAATATTAATAATGATACTATGATTAATACAAATGATATTGATGACATTAATGATGACATTATGAATATTAATAATGAGATTAATATGAATGATAATGAGATTCACAATGATGATGCTAATGAAATTAATTTACATAAAATTCCCAAATATGAATATGAAAATGTTAAAAATAAATGTTATAAGAAATTTAATGGTAAAAATAGTACATACAATTTTGCTTTATCAAAATTTATAAATGAATTAAAATTATACAACACTAATTTTAATTTTACGAATTTCAAAAAATATTGTAAAGATCATTTTAATATTACTGGTTGGTTTACAAATGATAAACAATTAAATAATAGAGTATTTGAAAATAAATACTTTATTGATGCTTTTTTCGAATGATTTACTAATATTGTTTCAAATAGTAATTTTAAAGCCAAGATTATTTTCATATGAAATTAGAATCATTAAATTAATAAAATAAAATAAAAAATATATTGACTAAATTATTAACAATTAAATATAAATAAATTAAATTAACGAATAAGTACGAGAATTTAAAATGATAAATTAAAACACTAATATGAAATAAACAAAAATATAACAAAGGAAAATAATGCAAATAAATATTATAATTCGTTTATTAATGAATCAAAATTAAAATTCAGAAGATATAAATATTTATGAAGAAAGATTTATAAATATTTTAATTTAAAAAGATTACACAAAAGTTATAAATCTAATTATAATGATAAATTGAATGATGTTAAACTTTGGTAAAAATGAATATTCATATTATTATTAATTCGATATTAATCAGTAATAAATAAACTTAAAAATAATTATTAATTTATGAAATATACAATAAAAAATTATTAATTTGAATATTAAAACAACAATAAATAAATTTATTTTAATGTCAAACTTAAAATTAAATGTCATTCAAAAACTAATGTGGTTATAAAACTTAAAATTATTTTGATAATTTTAATGATTATATGAAATTTAAATATCTAAATGAAACAGTGTATATAATTTATAATTATTGATATAAGAATAGAACTCAAGTGACATATATTGTTAAAAATAATCATCATAAGACGTAATACATATTAAACATATCTTTTAAATTTACGTCATAACATTTATTTTTTTATAATTTTTAAATGAGTAATTGCTTGATAATAATTATTGTAATATGTATATTAACATTATTACTTTTCGCTATTTATAAATATTATAAACCAAAGACACATGAATTAAAAGGAGGTTTAACATTTGCATTTAATAATGCATATACTACTCTTAGCAACATGAAAACTGAGTATGATACATATTTTAATAATAATCAAGGCGCTATAAATGCTTATAATAATTATCTTATAGATATTGGAACTTTAACAGCTTTATTAGATGAATCTGAAGATCTTTATTCTGATGAAATTGGACAAATATTGACACGATTACCTACAGAACAAACTATCATATTAAGACATTTATATACATTATTACCAACATTACCTACAGAACAACAACAAACAAATTTAAAAACATTTATTTACGATTTTAATCGAATGGGTAAATTTACTTATAATCTTTCAATAGATTATTTAATGATTGTTGGAAAATATTTTAAAACTAATCGAGATTTTATTAATTTAATGAAAGTAAATAAACAATATAAAGATTTAGCTTTAATGTATCACTTTAATCCAATTGGTGATACATCATTATTTGAAAATATGGAAACACAACATTTCTATAATAAAGATGATGTCAAAAATAAGGAAGCCAACAAATATCAATACATTTATCACTTTGGAGACAAAGAATTACAACAAAATAAGAAAGCTAATGAAATATTTATTGGTGATGAAATAAATTATTTATATAGACAAGTACCATTACTTAATAATTGGTGTGGAAAAGAATTTGATAAAATAATTTATGATAGTGATGAAGATGAAAATAAAAATGACAATGGTGCTACATTATTTGCAAAAATAAAAGATAAACCAAATTTGTATTTCATTATAATCGATTCAAATGAAAATATTTTCGGATTTTATGTAAATAAGGAAATAACAAGAGAAATAGGTAAATACGATGATTTGTTTATGTTTTCATTAAGATCAAATGAAAATGAACCAAAAAAATTCCCAGTTCTTCCAGATTATAAACATAGTTTTGTTATTAGATTTTGGAAACTTGAAAATGATATAATATCTATACAAGCTGGCATTCGTGAGGGATTTCCATTATCATTATCTTGTTATGGCGAATATAATAGTTATATTGGTAATAGAATTGATAGAGTTTTTAAAGATGCTAATAAATTTTATTTCACTGGTGAAACTCCAATCTTAATGCCAGGTGGACATGTCCCATTTATATTAAAAAGATTAATAATAATTGAAATGAAATAAAATATACTTTTTAATGTAAATAGATTTTCAAAGAAATTAAAATTATTAATTATAAAGATTATATGATGTTTATAAATGTTTTAATTATATAAATATATTGAAGTGAAATCATGAAATTTTCACAAAAAGACATAGAAATATTAAAAAAAAATATAAATAAGGAAGATGAAATAAAAATTTTGTGAAATTAGTAAAATAGAATAACTAATATTAAAATATTAATAAATGCTGATGAACATTAATTAGTATTAATTAATAACAATAAATGATAATAATAGTAATTGTTATACTTAAGAAATTTTTTTTTTTAATCAAATGGATACATCGATAATTTGTTCAATCGTTATTATAATTTTAATAATAATATTTGGTTTCATTATGTACTTGTATAAAAGCAAATCAGATTTAGCCGGTGGTGATTGGTGGGAATCAAGACAGCAAAAATTATTTGATGATATTACTGATAATAAAATATCAAAAGAACTAAAATCTATCATAAATGGCTTAACAGAACTTGACGATAAATTTAAAAAAGCAAATATAAGCGTAATTGTAGCGTATGTATATGAATTTAAAAATTATATTAAAACAACTAAAGATCATGTTCTCCGTAAGGATATAAACACATATATCGATACTGTATTAAATAAACATGTTGAAGCTTTAAATGATATAGATTACGTTTATAATGACATAATTAATAATATTCCAGGACAGTTCAAAGCAGAATTTTCTACATTATGCAACAATTTTAGAAAAATATTTGTAGGTTATTGTAACATTACATATGATCTTATGATGATCGTTGGAAAATATTTTGAAACTAATCGAGATTTTATTAATTTAATGAAAGTATGTAGATCTTATAATGATATTGTTTCAGCTTATCACTTTAATCCAATTAGTGATACATCATTATTTGAAAATATGCAAACTCAAGTATTTTATAATAAAGAGGATTTGCGTAAAAATAAAAGTAATATGTTTGATTATAGAATTAATTATCATATTAAACCATCGAAACGAAGGATTGGATCATTAAATAAATACAAAGAATCATTAAAAAAATACGAAACTGATACATTTATGAAACGTATTATTAATGTAGTATATTCGTTAGGACTTCATCCATTTTATCTTAATGGTTATTCATTTGGAAATATTGTATTTGATAGTGAATGTGAATCGGATATTGATTTATTTGATAAACCATCAGCATTATTTGCAAAATTAAAACCTATATATTCATTCCCACTTAGATTACATATTATTGTTGATGAAGATTGTAATGTTTTTGGTTTTTGTGAAGAACCTGAAGTATACGGTAATATAGCACAAAAAAATGATTTTATATGTCATTATGGTATATTTAAACTTATGAGATCTGATAAAATCGATATTGGTTTTTATCCTGTGTATGCATTATTTACATCATTATATAGAACTTATGTTGAAGATGCTAATACAATAATAGAATATGGAACTAATTACAAAAAAGATAAATCGTCACCAATAATACAAGTACCAATAATATGTATGAATCGTCCAAATGCATATATTAATAATATCAAATTTAATTGTAAGATAGATCATAATATTAAACCATTATGTGGAAATCTATTAGAATACACTGATTTATTTGACAAAAAATATCTTACACCTCGTAACGATGCTCTAATTAAAGTTAAAAGATATATAATAATTGATATGAAGCAGAATTTTTATAATTTTGAATAAACAATAATCCTAAAAGAATTTATAATAAAGTTAATATTAATATTATTATTTTTAAATTAATAATATTAATATAGATAATAATTTTATTTTAAATTATTATTTTTCACAATATTAACAATAATGAAAACATTAATAGTAATATTTATAATATGAATGTTAATGAAAACATTAATAATATGAATATTAATGAAATTTATAATAATATTAATAACAATATTAATGAAAACATTAATAATATGAATATTAATGAAATTTATAATAATATTAATAACAATATTAATGAAAACATTAATAATATGAATATTAATGAAATTTATAATAATATTAATAACAATATTAATGAAAACATTAATAATATGAATATTAATGAA
>Ga0247611_10011548_pt1 | contig 10171 bp, 6 predicted proteins | sample 177DNAGHGhighgp2_FD_192422 | JGI IMG/M metagenome (GOLD analysis project Ga0247611, IMG submission 192422) | Sheep rumen microbial communities from Palmerston North, Manawatu-Wanganui, New Zealand - 1770 DNA GHGhigh gp2 | ecosystem: Host-associated > Mammals > Digestive system > Stomach > Rumen ... | reverse complement strand
ACGTGGAGGACAACGTGCGCAGCCACTGCCCCGTACTGCCACTCAGCGAGACACAGATGCAGCTGCTGGAACGCGTGGCCGACGAGTTCGCCCACTACCCTGCCATTCCATGCACCTCGTGCCAGTATTGCATGCCGTGCCCCTACGGCCTGGATATACCCGGCATCTTTTCCTTCTACAACAAAAGCCTCATGGATGGCAACATCGCCACCGAAGGCACCGTGGAGCAGCGCGAGTACCGCCGTGCCCGTCGCGCATTCCTCACCACGTATGACAAAAGCATCGCGCGGCTGCGCCAGGCCGACCACTGCATCAACTGCGGCGAATGCCTTACGCACTGCCCACAACATATTGCCATCCCCGACAAGATGCGCATGATTGAAGATTACACTAATAAACTTAAAGACTCATTGGTATGAAGCTGTTATTTCTGGGCACATGGGAAATCCTCATTATCGCCTTGGCGCTGCTGCTGCTTTTCGGCGGCAAGAAGATTCCCGAACTGATGAAAGGCCTCGGCAAGGGCGTCAAAAGTTTCAAGGACGGCGTCAACGGCATTCCCGGCGATGAAAAGAAAGATGAAACGAAAACTGAAGACAAATAATCTTCAATTTTCAACTTTCAATTTTCAACTTCCTTGACTTTCTGGGAGCACCTTGACGAGTTGCGGCGGCGCATCTGGTATGTGCTGCTGGCGGCCGTGGTGGCGGCCGTGGGCTGCTTCTGCTTCAAGGACGCCCTCTTCTCCGTCATCCTGCACCCAAAACCTGCCGACATGCAGCTCATCAACGTGGAGCTCACGCAGCAGTTTCTCACTCACATGCGCGTGGCCTTATGGGCAGGACTGCTCTTAGTCTCGCCATACATCATCTACCAACTCTTCGCCTTCGTGGCACCAGGACTCTACAGCACAGAACGACGACTGGCTATACGCGCTGTGGCTGCAGGCTACCTACTCTTCCTCGGAGGTATTGTCCTTAACTATTTCATCATCTTCCCCTTCACCGTGCGATTCCTCGGAGGCTACCAAGTGAGCGCCGATGTAGCCAACACCATCACGCTGTCAAGCTATATCTCCGTACTGGGAGTCATGAGCCTGGTGATGGGGGTGGTGTTCGAACTGCCGGTGCTCTGCTGGCTGCTGGCCAAAATCGGGGTGCTCAAGGCCGACTTAATGAAGAAATACCGCCGCCACGCCATAGTGGCCATCGTCATCATCGCGGCAGTCATCACCCCCACCGGCGACCCCTTCACGCTGGCGCTGGTGTCGGTGCCGATATACCTGCTGTGGGAATTAAGCATATTGATAGTAAAACATACAGAACAATGAAAAAGACAGCCACCGTCTTGTTTGCAGTCGTCATGCTTGTCTCTTGCCAGCAAAAGACACACGAGACCTCATGCAACAGCTGCGCAGAAGCCCTTATTGCATACTCTGAGCAATACCCGGCAGCAGAGCCCACAGACCTATACAAGATGGTCTTCCATGACCTGTACGGACCCGGACACCTGCTCACCGACTCCACCGCAGCCTTGCGCTACATCACCGCAGAGGTTGAAACAATGGACAGCCTCAGCGGCATGCCTCCCTACGAATACACTCTGTGCGACAGCAACTTCGTGCGCGTGAACCTAAACCTTGTACAGCACGGCGCCATCACCGCCGAACAACTGGCCGACGCCATGGTGCGCAGCGCGGAAGGTCTGCCCACACCAGACCCCAGATACGTGGTCAGCCACAGCGCCGCCTTCAAGGCCGCCTATAACCCTCATTACCGCATCATACGCCGCGATATCTTTGAACAGGAAATATTGCCATCAATACCATGATAGATAAACTTTACAACGCATATCTTGCAAGCCGTCACGTAACAACAGACTCGAGGGCAATCACCCCGGGATGTATATTCTTCGCCTTCCGCGGCGCAAACTTCGACGGCAACGCTTTCGCACCGCAGGCACTTGAGCAGGGCGCCGCACTCTGCGTCATCAGCGACCCTCAGTACAAGGTCGACGACCGCTGCATCGTGGTGCCAGACGTGCTCGCCACACTGCAGGAGCTGGCACGCGAACACCGACGCCACTTGACAATACCCGTCATAGGCATAACCGGCACAAACGGCAAGACCACGACAAAGGAACTCGTACACGCCGTGCTGGCACGACGCTACAAAACCTCGGCGACAGCCGGCAACTTCAACAACCACCTCGGCGTGCCTTTAACGATACTCGCCATTCCCGCCGACACCCAGATAGCCATTGTAGAGATGGGAGCCAACCACCCCGGGGAGATTGCCGGTCTGTGCAATATTGCTGACCCCGACTGCGGCCTCATCACCAACGTTGGACGCGCACACCTGGAAGGCTTCGGGAGCTTTGATGGGGTTATACGTACAAAAACAGAACTTTACCGCCACCTCGCGGCAAAAAACGGGCTTGTCTTTGTCAACGCCGACAACGAGCACCTGATGCCTATAGCAAAAAACATTGACCACCACCTGACATACGGCAGCTCGGCAGAAGCCGACACTCGTGGTACATACGTGGGCAGCGACCCCTACATGCATTTCTACTTCGAGGTGGGCGACAATGTCTATAACACCCACAGCCATCTCCTTGGCGCATACAACTTCGACAACGCAATGGCAGCTGTCGCCGTGGGTCTTCACTTCGGCGTAGAGCCTTGGGACATCAAGGAAGCCATCGAAGCTTACACTCCAGCCAACCAACGCTCGCAGTGGAAAGAGACCGCCAACAACAACTTATACCTCGACTGCTACAACGCCAACCCTTCATCAATGGCAGCAGCACTCAGGGCTTTCTCTGACATAAAAGCACCACACAAAGCAGCTATTATTGGCGCGATGCGTGAACTCGGCATTACATCACTCGAAGAGCACCAACGCCTCGTCGATACTCTCGACAAAAGTCACCTTGACTATTGCCTGCTCATAGGCCCCGAATTTGACGGTATCAGCCTGACAAACAACACAAAACACGTAAACACCACCGAAGAGGCCATCACTCTGCTGAAAGAATGGGGTCCAAAAGGCTATACAATACTCATCAAAGGCTCCAACTCCAACCGGCTTTGGACCCTCGAGGAGTTTCTTTGACTAAAAAATTTGCAGCACAACAAACTGTAAATCAACAAAAGACAAAACACCCAAAGCATTGACGCAAAAAAAGATTTTGCCATATCGGAAAAAAGTAGTACTTTTGCACCCGATTTCAGCGAAAGGAAGCTGACAAAAAGTTCGGGGTGTGGCGCAGTTGGCTAGCGCACTTGCATGGGGTGCAAGGGGTCGAAAGTTCGAGTCTTTTCACCCCGACTTTTTTTTTATTTACACGACACTCTCACAAACAAAAAAAACAGCACCTATACATAGATGCTGTTTTATTTTAGAGCATAAACACGGCTCTTATTCTTTCGTCGCCGGGTCGTGAAGGACAACAACCAGACGCGAGAGACCCGTGGCTGATGAACAGCCTGAAGGCCCGGCACATGCATTGTCGAGCTTCAAACTGACAGTGGGCGGCAGGATGCTATAAAGATACCCTTGGAGGGTATGCAGACGGTGGTCGGTGAGGTGACGGTTGAAAGCGGCATCATCGGTGATGTCGTTGGTAAGCGAGAGAGAGACCTCTATATCAGGATTGTCTGTCAAAAAACGGACAAGCGGCTCAAGCTGGGTCTTGCCATAATCGCTAAGCTCAAGGTCTACATTGGGGCCGAAAAGGTCTGAATAATAGATGCGCTGATCAAGAAGGAGCTTATCTATAGCAACATCCAGCCGCTGTTCGGCAATAAGGAACTCATCGTCTGACTTGGCGGTGTTTACCGATTCGTAAGACACAAAATAGCCGTGCAGGGCAAACGTAAGCTCATAATACTGTTCGCTTTGCAGATAGAGATGATAGAAGCCATCGGAATCCGTGACTGTTGTGCACAGCGGAACGCCATTCTGAGCAGCAACAACATTAACCCCTTGGAGCGGAGTGTCATACTTGTCAAGAACACGACCCCATAGAAGAACACCGTCAAGCCCCCCAGTAAATGAATAGAGCTGAGAGTCACTGTCACTCTCAACACGCTTTGACACCCAGTAACCATAGTTTCTGGCAGTGTCAACAACCATATCGAAGTCGTCGGCATCTGGACTATTAAGTGGCTCTGGGAGTTTTTGGACGCGGCAACGGCCAATCTGCAACATGCCGATTGTATCGCCAGTAACACGATCCGAGATCAGACGTGTAGAATAGATGTTAAGGTAAGCATGATCAGCATCTTGACCATTGGATGAAAAGAGCAGGCAGTCTCGATAAATTGACGGCGTAACCTCATCATACTCGGTATTAATACGATTGCCAAGGTTGGTCGGTCGCGACCAGCGCCCATCTTCGTAGACAGAATACCAGAGGTCATACCCACCAAAGGACCTTCGACTGTCTTGTGAAGAAAAAATCATAATACGGCCGTCGGTGGTGAACGTTGGATGTTCAACAGACATCGACCCCATACGCACTTTCTTCACCCTACCTTTCTTGCCCTCCGGATGACGGTAACAAAACAGATAAGACACTCCATGCTTATTGCGCTGTGTAAAATAAAGGTCTCCAGTACCAGGATGGCGCACTACGTACTCTATATTATCAGCGAGGCGAACAAATGTAGTATCTGCCCAGAAGCCAAGAAGCTGCTCACCACTACGCTGGGCAAGAAGAAGCACTTCAGAGGCATAACAATACAGATTACCGTCAACAATGGACACATTTCCTACTTCGCCAGGCAAGAGGGCCATTTTCTGCTGTGTGGCGCTAAATGCCGATTGCTGTGCTTTCAGTGGGCTTAGGAATGAGGCAAGCACAAACAACAATAGCAGAAGATTTTTTGCCGTCTTGCGTGCCGACGTCGTTGTTTTACGCTTGGCAGCAGTTGTCTTTCCCCTTTTTGCAATGATAGCAAGAGGGATTGCCTGAGAGATAGTGTCTATATAGTGAAAATTCAGCCCTGAAATATATGAAGCATTTATCTCTTCGACATCTCGGCGATTATCAGAGCAAAGAATAATGTCCGTGATCCCGGCACGCTTGGCAGCGAGCACCTTCTCCTTGATACCACCTACAGGTGTAACATCACCGCGTAAGGTTATTTCTCCGGTCATAGCGACATTGGGACGAACCTCGCTATGGGTAAAGGCAGAAAGCATGGCGATAAAAATAGTTATACCAGCCGATGGGCCATCCTTGGGGGTCGCTCCCTCTGGGACATGGATATGTATATTGCTCGAAGAGATGATGGATTCATTTACTCCGAGCTCCTTTGCGTTGGACTTCAGATACTCGAAAGCCAACGTTGTCGACTCCTTCATTACATCGCCAAGGTTTCCCGTCATCGTAAGAGTGCCTTTGCCTTTGCTAAGAGAACTCTCGATAAAGAGGATCTCGCCGCCCACAGGGGTCCAGGCAAGACCTGTGACCACGCCCTCACGCGGCATGCGCTGGGCGACGGAACTGTTGTGAATAGGAAGACCGAGGACTTTTTTTATCTCATCAGGGGTCACTCCGCTCTTGGGACGCGCCCCTTGCTCTATCTCCACGATGCGGTGGCGTACAAGCTTAGAGAGTTGCTTCTCCAACTGCCTAACGCCTCCCTCACGGGTATAGTCATTGATGACTACATCGAGGTTGGCGTTGTCGAGCTTGAAAGAACGGCGGTCTAACGCATTCTCCTTCATTATGCGTGGCAGCAGGTGGCGCTGCGCAATCTGCTCTTTCTCCTCAAGAACATAGCCGCTGAAGTCAATGACCTCCATTCGGTCAAGCAGAGCCGGCTGAATATCAGAGATGTTATTTGCCGTAGCAATAAAGAACACACGCGACAGGTCGTAATCCACGCCGAGATAATTATCGTGGAAACGACAGTTCTGTTCGGGATCCAACACTTCAAGAAGTGCCGACGAAGGATCTCCGGTGAAGTTGTTTCGCTGCACTTTGTCCACCTCGTCAAGAACAAAGACAGGATTGGAAGCTCCAGCCTTTGCCAATTCTTGAATTATTCGGCCAGGCATTGCGCCAATGTAAGTGCGGCGGTGGCCGCGTATCTCTGCCTCATCGTGAAGTCCACCAAGTGCAACACGTCGATAGGGACGGTGCATGGCGGCGGCAATGCTACGGCAGACAGACGTCTTGCCGGTACCCGGAGGGCCGACAAGGCACAGGACCTGAGCCTTTCTGGCAACACCGCGCTCCTCCTGCCGTTTCATGACAGCAAGATACTCTATAATACGATCTTTAACCTTGTCTATACCATAGTGGTCGGCATCAAGAATACCGCGTGCTACACCAAGATCAAAACTCTCCTCAACAACTTTGTCCCACGGTAGGTCGAGCATCATTTCAAGATAGTTGAGCTGCATTGAATAGTCTGGTGACATCTGCGGGATTCGACTCATCTTGTTCAACTCCTTGTCAAAAACCTCCTTGACTGCGCTGCTCCACTGCATCTTTTCTGCGCGCTTGGCAAGCTCGTCATATTCAGAGTTGGACATAACACCTTCTGATGGCCCACCAAGTTCCTCTTGGATGACATCCATTTGGTGACGAAGATAGTACTCCCTCTGCTGTTTGCCAATGACATCGCGGGTTTTGTCATCAATCTCACGGCGCAATTCCTCAAGGCCTTTAAGAGTGCCCATCTGCGCAAGCATCTTGTCAACACGTTCCGTATAGCTCTCACACGCGAGAAACTTATATTTTTCATGCGCATCAAGCTCCATGTGAGAAGCCGCAAAGTTTATGAATATCTTGTCACTCCCAATACCACTGACCATTGAGCCCATCTCATCATCAGGCATACGCATGCGCAAAAGATCACTATACTGACTGCGCAGACGCTTCACCTTACGCTTGAAGGCCGGAGTATGCATGCCCGCATCCGATTCCGGGGCAATAACAACATGACCCAACATGTAGGGGAATGCTCGATGAATCACAAGTGAATGGCAGCGGGCAACTCCCTGTAATACTGCTATGGTGATATCTTTCTTGAATTCAAACACCTTAAGCACTTTGGCGACAACACCGACGTGGTACATATCATATACCGTTGGGTCCTCAGCCTTGTTGCACTGCGTAAAAACAAGGATATGACGATTGGTGCCTTTTATATCGTCAAGCAGGTGGCGCGATCTCTCACGACTGGCAGCAATTGGAAGTATCACTCCTGGCAGGAGGACTTGGTCCATAACCGGCAGCACAGGCATCTCCTCCTCAATTGTATTGTCATTGAGGAGCAAATCTTCGTCACCTTCATCAATCACGGGCACAATGTCAGCCCTAATATTTAGTTCCTTGGCGAAGATCTCGCCGAGATCATCAAGAGCAATCTTTTTCATAAAACAATGCCATTAACGCAAAATGCCATAAAAATGTTTCACCCTACTCGTCTTATTCCTCATGGTAGTACACCCGTTTGACCCTTGGAGACACCGCGGTGAGAAGCTCATACGGTATGGTGCCGGCAGCTTCAGCGTTGCGCTGCAACAAGTCTCCTTCTCCAAAGATTATAACACGATCACCTTCACAACAATCCACATCCGTCACATCTATAAAACACATATCCATGCAAATGGTTCCAATTATCGGAACCTCTTTGCCATTGACTATTACATGCCCTCTACCATGACCCAAACTGCGGTATAAACCGTCAGCATAACCGATGGTAATAATGGCAACACGCGACTGACGGGCCGCACGCCAGCGACAGCCGTAACCCACAGTATCGCCTACAGGAATGTCCTTAACCTGTGATATAAGTGTTACAAGACGACTTACCTGCTTGAGATGATTCTGAACATCTGGCTCAGGGCTCACTCCGTAAAGGCCAATACCCAAGCGCACCATATCCATCTGAGCTTCTGGAAATCTCGTTATACCAGAAGAGTTAAGAATATGCTTAATCCCAGGCAACTGTGCACTCCACTCCCTGAATCGTTTTATCTGGTTGCGTGTAAAATCATCCATAGACGGTTCGTCGGCGCATGCCAAATGAGTGAAAACGCTTTCCACTCTCACAACATCTTTCAGCTTTGCAAGCTTTTCCAGTAAAGCAGGCACATCATCTCCACCAAAGCCAAGACGGTGCATACCTGTGTCAAATTCAATATGCACAGGATACGGGTTACTCAAAGACAACAATTGCAGACGATTGGTGAAAAGGTCAAGTATTCGGAATGAATATATGTCAGGCTCTAATCTATAATGAATAATATCGTCGAAAGATGCCTCCTCCGGGTTCATTACCATTATAGGAAGACGTATGCCGCCGCGACGCAGATCCACCCCTTCGTCAGCGTAAGCCACAGTCAGATAATCCACACCGCGGAACTGCAACGCCGAGGCCACCTCAACCCTGCCAGCGCCATAACTGGAGGCTTTTACCATGGCCATAAGTTTTGTCGTCGGCTTAAGCCTGGCCCGATAATAGTTGAGGTTATGTATCAGAGCGTCGAGGTTCACCTCCATTACAGTCTCATGGTTCTTTTTCTGCAACAACTTGGCGATACGCTCAAAACCAAAAACACGCGCTCCTTTTAACAGAATGGTGCAGTTCTGGAGAAAATCAGCGTTATACTTGTCGATAAAATCTTGTGTCGTGGGATAAAAAACAGCCTCTATCCCGTCGAACAACGATTTGCAGCGACCCAGAGCCTCACCGATGGCTACAAGCTTGGTGATATCACGCTGTCGGACAAGCGACGCCACCTGTGAATAAAGCTCTGCATCGGTCATACCTGTTTGCATAAAATCGCTGATGATAAGCGCCTTGTTGTTATGCTGATTAATATGTCCGAGATAATCCAAGGCAATGTTTAGCGAATTGATATCCAAAGAATAACAATCGTTAATAAGTAAACAATTGCCGGTAGCTTCATTCATCTCAAGACGCATCTCAACAGGAGTCAACTTTGCACACCTTGTCGCTATGGTGTCTGCCGGACACCCGAGATACAACATCATGGCTATGCAATGCATCACATTTTCCTGCGAGGCCCTGTCGACAAAAGGTATAGTCACTTGCATGCTGGTCCCCTGATACTCCACTTCCAGCACGGAGTGACCTTGACTCAACTTCACGCCACGAAGAATGACGTCAGCATCCTCGCTGTGACCCCATGTGAAGAGGCGCACATGACGGAAGCTCTCTATACCGCTTACCGCAGAATGTATGTCCTTGTGGTCTATGCAATAGATTAGGGTGTCACAATGGGTAAACAGCTGCAGCTTTTCCGCAATCTTCTGTCCTCGAGTCAGGAAATTCTCGTCATGAGCCTGCCCGATATTGGTAAATATCCCTAACGTTGGCTTTATCACCTTTTGCAGCCGCAGCATCTCTCCTGCTTCAGATATGCCAGCCTCGAAGACACCTATTCTGTCCTTATCACTCATCTGCCACACAGACAGCGGAACACCTATCTGGGAGTTGTAGCTCTTCGGACTCGACACCACCTGACCGTCAGGCACAAGCATCTGCACCAACCAGTCCTTCACTATAGTCTTGCCGTTGCTGCCTGTTATGCCTATAACAGGGATATTGAACTGCTCCCGGTGTTTGGCGACAATCTGTTGCAGCGCCAGAACCACATCGTCAACACGCCAGATATTTGCATCGTCATATATAATATCGCAATCGCTGGGAACAACGAAAGACCTCACCCCTTTTTCGTACAATTCTTTTATATATCGCACTCCGCTGTTACGCCTTGTAACAATAGCGAAAAAAACTGTCCCCTGCGGCTCCACGAGACGTCTGCTGTCTGTGAGCAGATGCTGCACTTCGCCTTCCGGCACGGCGATATGCACATCCACAGGTTTTACAACTGTACTAATATCAGAAATCTTCATTTGTGCTTTAGTATTTGAAAGCCTATGCCGCACTCTAAGCATTTGCGGCTTTTGCAATAGTTGTTTTCAAGCTGCAGCAACGCTTGACTTTCGGCTGCATTACAGGGTGTTATCCCGACCTGGCACCACTTGCGCATCACAGCATTGTCCTCGGCGGGCAATTGTGTCAGCAACTCCACCGCCTGCTCCTTGTATTTCTCCTGCCCGTGTACGGTGCCGTAAAGGAACAACAGCGGTACCCATGCATTGATAATGAGCAACTGTG
>Ga0247611_10011546_pt1 | contig 10174 bp, 4 predicted proteins | sample 177DNAGHGhighgp2_FD_192422 | JGI IMG/M metagenome (GOLD analysis project Ga0247611, IMG submission 192422) | Sheep rumen microbial communities from Palmerston North, Manawatu-Wanganui, New Zealand - 1770 DNA GHGhigh gp2 | ecosystem: Host-associated > Mammals > Digestive system > Stomach > Rumen ... | reverse complement strand
GACGCCGAAAACGGAACCCTCATCTGCTTCCAGCCCGACAACACACTCTTCAAGAACTACCGCTTCCAGAACGAGTTCGTTGAAACACTACTACGCAACTACACCTACCTCAACACCGGGCTCACCATCATGTTCAACGACCACCGCATCCTCTCACGCAACGGACTCGAGGACCTCCTCACCGACACCATGACCACACAGCCCCTCTACCCCATCGTACACCTCAAAGGCGAGGACATAGAGATCGCATTCACACACACCAACGGACAGTACGGAGAGGAATACCACAGCTTCGTCAACGGACAGCACACCACACAAGGAGGTACCCACCAGAGCGCATTCAAGAAATACATCGCCGAGACCATCAAGGACTTCTCCGGCAAAAACTTCGACTACGCCGACATACGCAACGGCATCGTAGCTGCCATCAGCATCAACATACAGGAACCACTCTTCGAGAGCCAGACAAAGATCAAACTCGGCAGCCTCTCAACCGAACCCAATGGCCAAGGCATCAGCATCGACAAATTCATCGGCGATTTCGTCAAGCAGCACGTCGATAACTACCTCCGACGAACACCAGACGTCGCCGAAGTCATACTCCAGAAAGTCACCGAGAGCGAGCGAGAACGCAAAGCCATGGCCGGCGTAGCCAAACTCGCACGCGAACGATCCAAGAAAGCTAACCTCCACAACCGCAAGCTCCGCGACTGCCGCATACACTTCAACGACACCAAGGGCGACCGACAGGAGGACAGCTCCATCTTCATCACCGAGGGAGACTCAGCATCCGGATCCATCACCAAAAGCCGCGACGTACTCACACAAGCCGTATTCTCACTCCGGGGCAAACCACTCAACACCTTCGGCATGACCAAGAAAGTAGTCTATGAGAACGAAGAGTTCAACCTCCTACAGGCCGCACTCAACATCGAGGACGGACTCGACGGACTCCGCTACAACCGCGTCATCGTCGCCACAGATGCCGACGTCGATGGCATGCACATACGACTACTCATGATCACCTTCTTCCTACAGTTCTTCCCCGAACTCATCAAGAAAGGACACGTCTATATCCTCCAGACACCACTCTTCCGCGTACGCCAGCGACGCAAGAAACTCTCCCGAGCACGACTCGAAGCTATCGGCGAAGCCGACACCAAGGGAGACTTCATCACACGCTACTGCTACTCCGAAGAAGAGCGACTACACAGCATCGACGACCTCGGACCCGAACCCGAAATCACACGATTCAAAGGACTCGGAGAAATATCACCCGACGAGTTCCGAGAATTCATCGGCGACAACATACGACTCGAACAAGTCACACTACACAAATCAGACCAAGTCGCCGAACTACTCGAATACTATATGGGCAAGAACACCATGGAGCGACAGGAATTCATCATCAACAACCTCGTCATCGAGGAAGATAAAGCCGAAGAAGACGAAGAAGAGAAGGAATATAGAAAGATTGATGAATGATTCATCATCCCTCATCCCTCATCCCTCTTCCATCATCCCTCATCCATCTTCCCTCATCCCTCATCCATTATACATTGTCCATTATACATTATACATTATCCATTATACATTCCCCATGTCCCCCCTCCTCTTCCCCGGCTCCTTTGACCCCTTCACCATCGGTCATGCAGACCTCGTCGCCCGCGCCCTCAACCTCTTTGACCAAGTCGTTATAGCCGTCGGCGTCAACGAGCAGAAGTCCGGGTGGATGACTGTGGAGAAACGCGTGCAGGCCATCAAAGACCTTTATAAAGAGGAATCCCGCGTGCGTGTGGAACAATACACCGGGCTCACCGCCGATTTCGCCCGTTCCATCCGCGCTACTGCCATCCTGCGCGGCGTACGAACCATCAAGGATTTCGAGTACGAACAGCAGATGGCCGACGTCAACCGTCAGCTCACAGGCATCGACACCGTACTCCTCATCGCCAACCCCTCCCTCGCCGCCATCTCCAGCTCCCTCGTACGCGAACTCGCACACTTCGGACACGACATCACACCCTACCTCCCGTAGCACAATCCTCATTCATCATTCATCATTCATCAATAACCTACGGATACGCTGCAAAGGCGTATCCTTTTTGTTTATGGGCGGTAATGACACAAAAATCAAATCACACATCTCATCAAAACAGCCATTTGAACAATTATTGTTCTTCTATGACGAAATATTTCGTATGCGCGTATATTATTACGTTTACCTTTGCGCCCGAAATTGAACCAAACATATCGATTCATACATTCAAACACATTCAAATAACTAAACTATTCAAGCACAAACAAACCTATGAAAAGAAAACTACTTTTCGCGGCGATCATGATCGCCAGTGCATTGGGCGGAAACCTATATGCACAACTTGATGCTGACAAGGTTTATACCATCCAGAACTACAAAAACGATGGTGGACAACCTTTCATGCAAGACAATGGTACAGGAGTTGTTGTCCTGTCCACTTTAAACGACAATTCGTATTGGAAATTTGTTCCAACGGGTAATGCTGATTGCTACAAAATCCAGAATGCAGTCACAGGAATGTACATCCAAGGCTATACAAGTTCTGAACAAGAGGTACCCACAGGCAACACTGGCGTAGAGTATTACGTGAAAGCTGATGCTTCTGGTAGTTATGCTGGCAAGTATCGTATGTCATATACAACAAACTCACCACATGACTTTTCAAGTGGAACCTTAGGGTTAAATTGGAAAGGCAACAATCCAGGAACAGTGCAGGGTTTTGCATCCGTAGCTGGAGGCAACCCACGTTCTGCATGGATTGTTACGGAGGCGACACTACCTACTCCTACTCCCACTCCGAATCAAGTTGACTTGAATTCACTTGAACAATGGATGACGGGTCTTAATGACAACATCTTTATCTCCCAGATGTCGTTGCCTGGCGCACACGACGCCGCTACAAAGAGTCTCTCTATTGGCAAATGCCAGGATAAGGATATCGCAGGATTATGGGACGCTGGCATCCGTGTCTTCGACCTTCGTCCTACGGATAGCGGTGATGACTGTACTATCAATCACGGAATCCTATCTACGGGTGTTACTTTGAAAGCCGCGCTCACGACTATTAATAGTAAGCTTTCTAGTTATTCCAGTGAATTTGCCATTGTTCTTATGCGCAAAGAAAGTGGCGGTGATTCATGGGCTTCTAAGGTTAAGGCTGTCATCGACCAATTCTCCAACGTCGTGCCCTTCAGCAAGAACTTGCGCTTAGGCGATGTCCGTGGTAAGATTATCGTCCTCAGCCGCGATGAATTTGCCACTGGATATACGATTAGTTATTGGACTGACAACACGACTCGCGATGTGAAGTCTGCCAATGGAATTGATTTTGTCGTTCAGGACTACTATGAAGTGAATGATCAAACAGCAAAGTCAACAGCTATCACCAATATCCTCACTGAAGCTCGGACGAACAACAGCACCAGTCGGATGTTTATCAATCACACATCAGGTTATTACCCTGGTACTATCTCTGGCTTATCTGATGATATTACGGGTAATGCCCAAGATTGCAACACGCTCGCCCTTAACGCCATTACTGCTAATCCTGGTCCTACAGGCATCATTTTGATGGATTACGCAGGTTCCAGCAGCTATAATGGTGCTAGTCTCGTTAGCAAAATCATTGAGCAGAACAGCAATATTGCATACTCTTCGACTAGTGCTCCATTAACAGGTGAATACTATGTTTATAATGTTGAAAGAGAAATGTATATCACCCGCAGTAATGACTATGGAACCCGTGGCGGCTTTGATAAAGCGGGAATGGTGATTGCCGTAAACAATGCTGGTGACGGCACACTCACACTTGTGACTAACGTCAACGGAACAGGCAAGGGTATTTTCATTGCCGATGGCAATGTTGAAACGGTTTACGTGGACAACACGCCTACAGTTTGGACATTCGAATGCGTGGATAACACCAAGAAAATCTATACCCTGAAGAATGGCAGCAATTACTTACAGGCGAAGGACGGACAGACACGTCTGGAAGCTGGCTCATTGCCTTCCAACAAGAGTGCTCAGTGGCAGTTCGTTCCAGTGCATGTTCGCCAAGATCTTTCTGCTGCTTCTGCTACTAATCCTGTTGATGTCACCTACCTTATCGAAAATCAAGGCTTCGACCGTTATAATGGCGAACAGAACTCCTGGAAGAACGCCGACAACTCGAACTGGCGTCCGGGTAACGGATGGTGCCACGATGCAGACGGCTCGAACAATTGCGCAGAAGTGTGGAATGCCAACTTCGATATCCATCAATCGTTCACGGGGTTGAAAAACGGTGTCTATGAACTGCGCGTGCAAGGCTACTATCGTATGAGTGAAGGCAACAATAGCGATTATCTCATCAGTCAAATGAAAGCCGGCAACACTAACATTCAACGTACGAAGTACTACATCAACGACACAGAAGCCTACTTGTTGCCTCAGCTCTCTGCAACCCTGCCCGAAGCGTATTCCGACAAAAGCGTAGATATCAACGGCACGACCTATCGCTATCCCAATGGCAAGGGTAAGGCATCCATCGCTTTCCGCGAAGGATACTACGAGAACGAACCCATTCAGGCCATTGTCACAGATGGCAATCTGACCATCGGCATGAAGCTGGATAACAAGAATGGTGAGGACTGGAACTGCTTCGACAACTTCCGCCTCTACTACCTTGGTCTGCCCGATCTGAGCCAGTTCACCGACGCTCTCGAAGCTGCCATCACTGCTGCCCAGGCCTACAGCGGACAGACCACGACCGCTCTGCAAAACGCCCTCACCACGGCACTCAATGAAGCCATCGCCGTCCGCCAGTCCCTTGACACAGACGAGCTGACAGCCAAGACGAATGCCCTGAATACAGCTCGTGCTAATGCAGAGGCAGCCGATGTAACCTTCCTCGCAGCTACCATTCCTTTTGCACAGGCAGACGGTGTTGATGTCACCGAGGCCAACAACGTCCTGGCCAACGGCACGACCGCTGCAGACGTCAACAACGCCCTGTCAGCACTGCGTCTGAACCGCCGCATCGCTAATGCCGAGACGCAGGCAGACGTGTTCGCGGGCAACGAGCCTGCCGCCGGCGACTTCTATTTATATAATGTAGGCACAGGGCGTTTCTTCTGCGGTGGTGCAGACTGGGGTGCTCATGCAGCCCTCGGCTTCCCCGGTATCCTCGTGACGCTGGAAGCAGCCGGAGAGGGAGTGTATAAGTTAAACACCCACCTCACCAACGGCACGGATGGCAGCAATAAAAAAGAATATCTGAACTACAATGGCTATTGCGACACGTGGACATCAGATGCATGGAAGTTCATCTCGCAGGGCGACGGCAAGTACAACATTGTCCGCAGTGCCAACGAAGCCAACCTGCTTGGTTACGAAGGTGGAACATACAACAATGTCATCACGAGCTGTGTTACGGCAACAGGTGCTACCAACCAATGGAAGTTAGTGACCAAGGCAGACCGCGATGCTCTACTGGCAACAGCCACTGAGACTGCTCCTCAGGATGCTTCCTACCTTATCAAGTCGCCGAACTTCAGTCAGCGCGAGGATGTCAGCGCATGGACTTTCACCAATGCCAGCATCTGGGGACGTGGTGCTAACCATCCCGACTTCGCCATTGAATCATACAACAACACTTCTGCCACAGTTGAACAGACTGTATCAGGTCTGCCCGCAGGTACCTATGAGTTGAAGGTGCAGGCCTTCTATCGCGACGGCAACTTTGCCAAGCAAGCTGACATCCTAGCTGGCGGCGGTGAAGCTCGTCAATTGGCAACCTTATATGCAGGCACCAAGAGCGCACTCATCCAGAACGTTTCTGGCGGCGCCGATCAGGCTCCCGGCATGGGCCGTTCATCTGCGGCAGGTTATATGCCCGACGGTATCGATGATGCCTGTCTCTACTTCCAGAGCGGACTCTATTGGGCTACCTTGGACGAAATCGTAGTGGGCCAGGATGGCACGATGACCATCGGAGCCCGCAAGACAGAGAAACTCAACGACGGCGACTGGATGGTGCTCGACAACTTCCGCCTTATCTACAAGGGTGCCGGCATTGATCTCAGTGGTGTGAAGGCCGACCTGCTGGCTAAGATTAACGAAGCCACAACACTCCTCAATGACCTTGACCTCAATCTGTCGTTCCTGGCAACTGCCAAGAATAATGGACAAGATGTCTATGACAACTCCACCGATGCTGATGAGATTGTCGAAGCTACAAATGCGCTTCAGACTGCCATCAATCAGGTCAATGGCGTTGCCGATGTGACAGCTTTCAAGCAGACTTTAGCTAAGGCTGAACCCGAAGGTGTTGCTGTCAATGGTTATAAGGCAGCCGTAGAAGCAGTAACAGATGGAAGCGCTTTTGCCGCAACCGTCGCCAACCAGCTCTTCCTCCTCCGTTCCGAGCGTAAGATCAATGCCCTGCGTATGCCCGATATCTATACAGGCTCTGCTCCCGCAGCTGGAAAGGTCTATCTCTTCAACATCGGTACGGGTATGTTCCTCGGTACAGGTTCTGACTACAACTCTCATGCTGCCGTCGACCAAGTGGGTATCGAGGTTGAACTTGTTGCCGATGGCGAGAACTTCAAGGTAAAGACTCCATGGGGCGGACTTAGTTTTGGTGCTTACGTTGATGCCGCTCAAGATACATGGCATTTCATTCCTGTATCTGGCAAGGTCAATGTTTATAACATCAGTTCAACAGGTAATGATGGTAATTTGCTCGGCTACGATGCGAATGGTCCAACCGACCGCAACGTCGCAGTATGGAACACAGTAGCAAAGGATCGCACAGGCTTTGACAATGAAATGAACCAGTGGAAGATTATTACTCTCGATGAGCGTAAGGCGCTGATAGCAGCGGCTACGACGAGTAATCCTGTTGATGTCAGCTACCTTATCAGTGATCCTTGCATCTACGATGTCAACGGACATGTCAAAACGTTGGATTCTTGGACTAAGGATGTCCAAGGAGGGAATAACGGAGCCAAAATTAGTTCCGGTTCTGCAGGACGTGCTTACGACTTCGGCTTTGAGTTTTATGATACACAATCCTTCAGTTTCTCGCAGACATTAACTGGTCTGACACCTGGTAAGTATGAAGTCGCAGTTCAAGGCTTCTATCGCGATGGTGACGGCGCTTATCAAGCTGGTGTGGTCAACAATGGCGGTGAACTCAAACGTTTGGCTTACTTGAAAGCTAACAATGAGACTGCACAGCTGCCCAATATTGCCAGTGTGACAGATTTAGTTCCTGGCATTCCCGATTTGCGCAATTGCAATGCAGGAGACTTCCCCAATATGCCTGGTTCTGCACTTGAGTTCTTTGAGACTGGTGCCTATTGGACAACGATTCAGGTAACTGTTGGCAACGATGGTCAGCTGACCATCGGCGTGGCTAAAGATAGCAAACAGAATAATGGTGACTGGGTTGTACTCGACAACTTCCGTCTGCGCCTGCTTGAAGCAGACAAGGCATCTGCCAACATGAAGATTACCGATGCCAAGTATGCTACCTTCATCGCTCCCTTCGACGTGGAAATTCCTGCAGGTGTCACTGCTTCCACCGCTGAGATCGGTGCTGATGGTGCAACACTCGAACTGACTGCTCTTGACGGAACAATCCCGGCTCACACTGCCGTCATCCTCTTCAGTGAGAACGCATACGAAAATGCCGTTTCTGGTGTACGTGCTGCAGATGCAGTTGCCCTCACTACTGGTGCCCTCGTTGGTACTTACGAGGATATCCAAGCTCCCGATGGCAGCTATGTGCTGCAGAAGCAGGATTCTAAGGTAGGCTTCTTCCAGGTTGACTATAGCGAAGCCAAGCCTTGGGTTCGCGCTAACCGTGCTTATCTGACTGCTCCCGCCAATCCTGTCAAGGCGTTCTACTTCGAAGACGCTGTCGATGGTATCCGGACAATGGATAATGGACAGTGGACAATGGACAATGCCGAGATCTTCAATGTCGCCGGTCAGCGCATGAGCAAGCTCCAGCGCGGCGTGAACATCGTAAATGGTAAAAAGGTATTGGTAAAATAATAAATTTAGAAATTATTATCTAATTATCTAAATCTCTAATTTTCAGAACATGAAAAAGAAATATATCATTCCGGCACTTGCGGTGCAGCACATCGAGATGCAGACCATCATAGCCCTCTCGCTTCAGGGCGGAAAAGCCGACGGCAGCGACGCCCTCGTCAAGGGTGGCGGCGACTGGGACATCTTCGGCGAATATAGCGACGACATGGACGAAGAGTAAATCTCTTTGTAAACTAACCCATAAAGAGGGGTGTGCTGCGAAAAACGGCACATCCCTCGCATGCGGGAAAGCAGAACAACTGATAACGGATGAATCCGATGAAAAGGTTACTATTCTTTACAGCTATGTTCGCAGTGGCATCAGTGATGTCGCTGCGTGCTCAATCCAATCCCCTGGCTGAGATGATCGAGCGCGACTACTCGGGGCGCGCCGACTCGTTGGACTATGTGCTGACGAATCAGTTCCAGAACACGTCCAAGGGTACCTTCTATGCCATACCCCGCAGCTACTCGAATGCCGGCAGCGCCACCAGCAATATCTATTGGCAACAGGCTCACGCCCTCGACGTCATCGTCTATGCCTACGAACGTCTCAAGGGCAGCGACGACAGCCGACTCGCCACCTATAAGACCACGATGGAGCGGTGGTTCCGCAGCCATGCCAACAACTGGTACCGTAAAAGCGGCGACGACACAGGATTCTACAACGAGTTCACCGACGATATGTGCTGGATATGCCTCACCATGCTCCACATGAGCGAAGCCTTGGAGGTGGAGACGTATGCCGACATGGCACGCACCGTGTTCGACCGTTATATCCTGCCGCGCGGCAGCCGTGGCAACGACGGCTTCTTCTCGCTGCCATGGAAGGACGACGGATCGGGCCCCAACGCCTGCACCAACGCGCCCGGCTGTCTCGTCGCGGCTAAGCTCTATGAACGCTACGGCGACGAGTCGTACCTCCAGGCCGCCAAGGACCTCTACGACTATCAGGCCAACGTCATGAAAAGGGAGCTCAATAACGACGGACGCGTCGAGGAGCCCCCGTTGACCTACACCCAAGGTACCTTCGGCGAGGCCGCACGACGCCTGTACCACCTGACGGGTGAAAGGGGATATATGACGATGGCCGGCAAGGTACTCAACTACGCCGTGACCAGCGGACGATGCAACTACAACGGCCTGCTGCGCGACGAGGGGTCGAGCATGGACCAGAGCATCTTCAAGGCTGTTCTGATTCCCTATCTCGTGAACTACGTGCTGGACGACGAGGCTACGGCATCCTACCGCAGGCGTATGGTCACCTTCCTCCAGAAGAATGCCAATGCGCTGTGGGACAACCTCAAGCACGACAAATACCCCAAGATGTACTGCAACTACTACTGGGGCTCACCCGTCGATGACGCACAGGTGCCGTCGATGGGCGCCATGGTCAGCGGGGCATCACTCATGGAGAACGTGGCACGCATGGCGCTCGCCCTGACGGCTACCGACGAGGTGGACGGAATTGATGTTGTGCAAATGGAGAATGAAGAAAGGATCATGAACGATGCTGCCATCTACGACCTCTCCGGTCGCCGCATCCCTCGACCCTCGACCCTTGACTCTCGACCCTTGACCCTCAACCCTCATTCCTCACTCCCCCCAGGCCTCTACCTCATCCAACGTCAGGATGGAACGACGAAGAAAGTGCTTATTAAATAGACTGCTATGATGAAGAAAAACCTGCTTAATGCCATCGCCCTGTTGCTGCTGACCTCCACGGCTGCTCCATTGCACAGCCAGGAAGTGAAGCAGATCGGTTCGTTCAGGGACTACAGCATCCGGGAAGGTGGGTCGCGATCCGTGAACGGCGTGACGATGACGGAGCCCGACATCTACTATTTCGCTGGCGGCAACAACACGTTCAATGCGGTACGCCTGACAGTGGTGCCCGTGGAGACGCCCGCCGCCATGACGGCACCCTACCTCAACGAGCCTACCGCCCACAGCATCCAGGTGTGCTGGAAGTCCAACGACGTGGTCGAAGGCGCTGTCGTGCGCTACGGCACTGCAGCCGACCAGCTCACCCTTCAGGTCACGGCCGGGGCA
>Ga0247611_10011545_pt1 | contig 10175 bp, 7 predicted proteins | sample 177DNAGHGhighgp2_FD_192422 | JGI IMG/M metagenome (GOLD analysis project Ga0247611, IMG submission 192422) | Sheep rumen microbial communities from Palmerston North, Manawatu-Wanganui, New Zealand - 1770 DNA GHGhigh gp2 | ecosystem: Host-associated > Mammals > Digestive system > Stomach > Rumen ... | reverse complement strand
CCGTAGAGCGCGACAAGCACGTACTCTCCCGCCGGCAGCGGGTCGAATTTCAGGTACACCGCGACGCCGTCCTGCCAGTTTTCGAAGTACCCCTCGGCAACCGGACTGCCGGCGATCGACTCGTAGTAGTCGGTGTCCCATTTATACAGGGCGTAGTCGACGTAGTAGTTCTCTGTGGCCCTCCAAGTGGGCGACTTGAAGCCGACCGCGTTAAACTCAGTCGTGGCGTAGAACTGGACCCCGATCGAATGGCCCGTTCCGCAGAAGGGCTTTTGCGACCCCGATCCGAAAAGCGAGACCGTCGTCTTGCGGTTCTCCCTTTTGATGCCTCCGGAATAGTCGGGAACGGCGGTCGGCTCAGGCGGCTCGGTGGGTTCGGGCGTTGCCGGCGCGGGCGTAACCTCGGGGAACTCTCCCGTAAAAGGCGTGGTCGTCGGAATATCTCCCTCGTGAATCGCGCCTCCCGCTCCGGTTTCCGCCGGCCGCGAAGTCTGTTCCTTTCCCGGCCCCTGTCCCCGCTCGCGAACGGCGCACCCCGACGCCAAAACAGCCACCGCGCAAACAAGCGCCGCGGCGCATTTTATTAATAATCCGGTTCTCGAAAATCGCATTTCCAAAAGCTCCTTTTCGATTATTTTTAATATTCTACCACACGCGGGCGGGCGTGCGCAATTATGAATTTTGAGAAAGTATGCCGGGAGCCGCATAGAAAATCGCCTCGTCCCGGAGAAAACGTAAAACCGGGAATCACAGCAAAGCCGGTCCCCCAATTTTACAATAACAAGGCTCTCATCGAGCCCATAATGCCTTGCGCCGTTCTTTGGGGAACGTCTGTTAAACTAATGCGAATAATCACTTTGCGTTTTACCGGAGAAGAACCATCCTAACACATTGCGTTTTGTCAGAAGAAAGCCGATTAGATACATTGCGTTTTATCAAAATGAGTGGTGTAATGTATATATGCTATTGACTTTTTTTGCGTGTTTACGCATTTTTGTTCATTAGAAACGTCTGATTACCGACAGGAGTGACCCGAAATGACAAATGCGAACTGTTTCGCGCCGTTCTTCGGGGGTGCGTGTTTCTGTTGCGTTTTGTCCTCATAGAAACGCCTTTATAGTTCGTCTTTCTTTGCCGTTTGTTATAAAAATACCGCAGGGATTTCACCCTGCGGTAAGTAACATCTGCAATTGAGTTTCAGACTGCACGTAATAAAAAACACCGGGTGTATAATAGTCATATGGTTACGATTCGGCAGTAGATGTCGAATCACACGTGACACTTAATCTTTCAGATTCGGTACTGAGCTTTTTTGACAGTTCGACAATGGCTTATTTGGATATAGTGCTGTACTGCTTAGAACGGTTCAACACGATTCATCAAGAAATCAAGCAGGTTACAGTTAAAAATCCCGTCATCGTCATAAAAACTCGTCGGGATATCCCGCCTGATGACGATTTTCTTAAAGAAGTCCCCCGTGAGCCGCAGCGAATCAAGTTCCGCATCCGCCTTTTCCTGTTCTTCCATTCTCAAAGCGGATTGAATATAAATCTTTTTGTCAAAATAATTGACGACAAAATCTATCTCTTTCAGTTTTTTCTCACTACCTCTTCTGTCTTCCACAACACCGACGTCCACGGAATACCCGCGCCTTATCAGTTCGTTATAAATGATGTTTTCCATTATGTGTCCGGGGTCGATCTGCCGATAGTTCAGGCGGATGTTGCGAAGACCGATGTCCGTGTAATAATACTTATTCGGGTAGTCAAAATACTTTTTCCCTTTCACGTCATATCGCTTTGCTTCGGAAATAAGGAAAGCGTCCATCGCATGCTTCAAATACTTGGAGACCGTGTCATCGGTTATTTTCGTTGTCAACTTATTGTTAAGCACTCCGGTTATTTTGCTTGCATTTGTTAATGACCCGATTTGTGAGGCCAGATAGTCAAGCATGTTTTCCAGTACGTCTTCCCGTTGAATTCTCGCGTGCTCCACCAAGTCTTTGATATATATCTCATCATACAGGTTTTTCAAATATGCCCGCTTTCGTTCAGGTGTAGGCTCGTTTACAAGTCCCGGCATCCCGCCATAAAGCATATATTCATCAAACGCTTCACTCTCCACGCCTCCCCGGTAAGCGTAAAACTCCTCAAAAGACAAAGGATAAACTTTTATCTGACTGGATCTGCCCCTGAATTCCGTGGCAATGTCACTGGATAACATTTTTGAATTGCTTCCCGTAACATAGCAATCGAGGTTGGGGTATGCCTTCAATTCATTGAGCATATCATATATCGTGACCTCTGTATTGCCGCTTTCTTTATCTACTACCTTTGTCGTGAATTGCACCTCATCGATAAAAAGATAATATTTCGTGCTTTTATCCTCGGCGACAATCTTTTCAACATACTCACACAAAGTGATTGGATTTCTATACCTGTAGAACTTTCTCTTATCCAGTTCGATTTCTATTATTTGTTTTTCATCCACTCCCGTAGAAACCAGGTATTCTTTGAACAGCGTGAAAAGAAGAGTGGACTTACCGCACCTTCTGATCCCGGTAATAACTTTAATTCTTCCATCCCACATCCTATCGATGATTTGGTTAAGATAAAAATCTCTTTTAATAATCATAAGAGCCTCCGCGATAGAAATTTAAGACATTTCTGCCGTAAGTTTCGACTATATTATGACCCTGCCAATCAAAAAAGTCAAGTACTTTTGCCAAGTGTTACTCGAAAGTTTTTCCATTTCTGCCGTAAGTTTCGACCTATACCAGTCATTCCGGGACAATGTCATCTATTGAATGATCCAATCCGGTCTTTGAAACGCCGGTATGTCAAATTCAAATGAATAAGGGACGGATTGTTAATCTCTTTGAATTTTAGCAGGGGAGAAGAATATGCTCCCGTTTTCTTTTATCGTTTAGCCACGGCTCTCGCAAGATTTATAGCCATAGTGGTGTTGTGAAAAGCGCTTGAAAAGTACACTTTAACACTCGTATCGAGCCCGAACTGACTCGCGCCGTGCCGCGGGGACTCGCTTTTGCTACTGTTCCAGACTTAAAGGGTTCAGCATAAAGTCAAAAACGTTCATGATCAGCACCCCGCTGTCGTTATAGTACGGAGCCGGTGCATCTCCGGTAATGATGATTTTTTTGAAGCCGTCGCCGGTCATCATCAAAGAACGCTGCTCCTGCTCCATTTTCACTTTATCCGGCATGGCGTAGGCGGACTGAATATAGTAGCGCTTTGACCCTTTGTTGCATACGAAATCAATTTCAAGCTGACTGCGGGTGCTGTTTCCATCTTTGTTACTGCCGTTTACCACCACTACGCCAACGTCAACGTTGAATCCCCTGATTTTCAGCTCGTTGAAAATGATATTCTCCATGGTATGGGTTTTCTCTAACTGGCGGAAGTTTAGACGCGCATTGCGAAGACCTATATCTGTGAAGTAGAATTTCACAGGGGTATCAATATACTTCTTCCCCTTTATGTCATAGCGCATGGCTCTGTCAATCAGGAAGGCATCGCACAAATAGTCAATGTATCTGGTAATCGTCACTTTGCTGATGGTCTTCTGTTTAACACTTTTGAAGGTGTCCGACAGCTTGGTGGGATTGGTAAGAGAACCGATAGCAGATGACAGGATATTCAGCAGTTCCTCCAGTTCAGCGCGGTTACGGACACTGTGTCTTCCTACGATATCTGAGATGTAGGTTTCCTCAAAAAGAGATTTCAGAAATGCGATTTTTTCTTCCGGCTGTTCAAACTTAAGTACAAGGGGCAGTCCGCCGTAGAGCATATACTCATTCCAACCATCCTGCTTTGTACCGGGATAGACAGACATAAACTCGGCAAAGCTGAGAGGATACATATGAATCTCATCCCCACGACCACGAAACTCGGTAATGACATCCTTGGACAGAAATCTTGCATTGCTACCTGTCACATACACATCAACATTTTCAATACGTATGAGACTGTTGAGCACAGCTTCAAATTCGCCCAATAGTTGTATTTCGTCGAGAAGAATGTAGTACATTTTGCCATCCGTGAGCTGCTCTTTAATATAAGGCATCAAAATATAAGGGTCTTGTAGCTGCTTGTTCTCAAACGCATCAAACGCGATCTCAATGATGTGTTTCTTGTCAACTCCTTCCGAGAGAAGATAGTCCTTGAAAAGATGGAAAAGCAGATAGGATTTCCCGCAGCGCCGGACTCCTGTGACGACCTTGATCAGACCGTTGTGCTTCTTGTAAATAAGCTTATTCAGGTAGATATCTCTTTGAATAACCATAATTACACACCTCCTAATGGACATTTTTGCGTATATCCGCATTTTTGTTCATTAGTATTATACCATAATGCAGAGAAATCTGCAATATGCTATTGACTTTTTTTGCGTGTTTACGCATTTTTGTTCATTAGAAACGTCTGATTACCGACAGGAGTGACCCGAAACGACAAATGAGAACTGTTTCGTATTTGACACCGCGGAAGCCATAAGGGACCGGTCATCTTTTGGCGGCAGCATCGGCCGGGAGAAAGGCGCCACCCGGAGAGTCCGACTCCGGAAAAACGGGAAAACTGCCGCGCCCCACAGGAAACTTGCGGAAAATCGTGTAAAAAACCTTAAAAAGCCCCTTAAAAGGCCGAAAACGGTTGCAAAAAATTGCGCGATGGTATAAAATAGTCCCGCTTGCGCGAAAACCGGCAGCGACTCCCTGCGATTCAGCGGGGAAAACGTGCCGGCGCTGCGCCAACGCCACTACAGAAAGATTTACTACTTATTCATCGGAGGTTTAATTATGGCAGTTAAAGTTGCTATTAACGGATTCGGACGCATCGGACGTCTCGCTTTCAGACAGATGTTCGGCGCAAAGGGTTACCAGGTAGTTGCTATCAACGATCTCACCAGCCCCAAGATGCTCGCGCATCTTCTCAAATATGATACATGCCAGGGTTCCTACATCGGCAGGATCGGCGAGCACATCCACACAGTGGACTACACCGACGACTCCATCATTGTCGACGGCAAGGAAATCAAGATTTACGCCTGCAAAGACGCAAAGGATTGCCCCTGGAAGAAGCACAAGGTTGACGTAGTTCTCGAGTGCACAGGTTTCTACACCAGCAAAGAGAAGTCCATGGCCCACATCGCTGCCGGCGCAAAGAAGGTCGTTATTTCCGCTCCCGCGGGCAACGATCTCCCGACCATCGTTTACAGCGTTAACGAGAAGACCCTCACCCCTGAGGACAAGATCATCTCCGCCGCTTCCTGCACCACCAACTGCCTCGCTCCGATGGCTGACACGCTCAACAAGGCATACCCGATCGTTTCCGGTATCATGACGACCGTTCACGCTTACACCGGCGACCAGATGATTCTCGACGGACCGCAGAGAAAAGGCGACCTCAGAAGATCCAGAGCAGGCGCGATGAACATCGTTCCGAACTCCACCGGCGCTGCGAAGGCTATCGGCCTCGTAATCCCCGAGCTCAAGGGCAAGCTGATCGGCTCCGCTCAGAGAGTTCCTACCGCCACCGGTTCCACCACGATCCTCGTAGCGGTCGTTAAGGGCAAGGACGTTACCAAGGAGTCCATCAACGCCGCCATGAAGGCAGCCGCCAACGAGTCCTTCGGCTACAACGAGGACGAGATCGTTTCCTCCGACGTTATCGGTATGAAATTCGGCTCCCTCTTCGATGCCACCCAGACGATGGTTGCCAAGATCGACGACGACACCTATCAGGTTCAGGTTGTTTCCTGGTACGACAACGAGAACAGCTACACCAGCCAGATGGTCAGAACGATCAAATACTTCTCCGAGCTTAAGTAATTTACGCTTAAGACACGAATTTAGGTTCAACCGCCGCCGAAGGATTAGCGGAACCTCCGGCCGCGGACAACCCTCATGTTACGCATGAGAGACCCCCTTATTAAGGGCCTGTCCTTCTTCGGGAGGGCAGGTTCTTTTTTTGCGGCCGCGGCGTCGCGAAGGGACGAAAAGGTCGGATTGCGTCGCGAACAGTCGCTTAGGGTTGAAGAGGGTCGAATTGCGTCGAAAAACGTCGGCTTTCGTCGAAAAGTGACGACGCGGGTTGAATCGTTAAAAACCGGAGGTCGAAATGTGACGAAAAGTGTCGAAATGTGACGAAAAGTGTCGAAATGTGACGAAAAATCCGACGAAAAGCGACGAAAAGGGTCGAAACCTGTCGAAAAGTGACGGCGCGGGTCGAAATTGAGGCTCGATTGAAGTCGTTTTCCTCTCCAATTTTATGCAAAATTCGCCGGCTGACATATCCAATTTTATGCAAAATTTGCCGACTGGCATATCCAATTTTATGCAAATACCGCTTGACAGCACCCCCGATTTTATGTATAGTACACTTGTCCGGCAAAAGAGAGGGGGTATATTTGGCATGCTAAGGCGTAAAATATACAATGATTTGCTTGAATGGAAAAACAACAGAAGAAACGAGCAGATTAGAAAGTGTCTGCTTGTAAAGGGCGCACGTCAGGTTGGAAAGTCATTTATAGTTAAAGAGTTTGGCATGAGGGAATACAAGTCTTTTCTATGCATCGATTTTTTCCGCGAGCCGGCGCTGAAATCCATTTTTGACGGCAATCTGACATCCGAAGAAATACTCAAAAGAATCACCGCGAATATCCGGGATTTCAAATTAATTCCCGGAGATACACTGATTTTCCTTGATGAGATCCAGCGCTGCGGGAACGCACGCACCGCAATAAAGTTTCTGGCGGAGGATATGCGGTTTGACGTTATTTCTTCAGGGTCTCTCATGGGTCTAACATACGGGGAAGATGACGATGACGGTGTTGAGGTTCCCGAATCTGTTCCGGTTGGTTACGAATCGCAGATCACAATGTATTCACTGGATTTTGAAGAGTTTCTGTGGGCTTACGGCTATGGCGATGCAGCAATTTCCGTACTTCGCGAATTATTTGAGTCAGGAGAGACTGTTCCCGACAGCATTCATAATCAATACGAATCCCTGTTCAGAGAATATATGGTCGTGGGCGGAATGCCGGAGGTCGTTGCTGATTTTGTTGTGAACAAGGACTTTAACCGTGTTAACAAAATACAGAACGATATAATTGCGGAATACAATGACGACATTGCAAAACACGCCAGGGGCAAGGAAAAGCAGTATGTACGCATGTGTTATGACGCCGTTCCTAAACAGCTTGCAAAGGAGCTGAAAAAGTTCCAATATTCTACGGTCGAAAAAGGACAGACACGCAGAAAATTCGCCGGAAGCGTACAGTGGCTGAAAGATTCCGGCATAGTAAACGCCTGCTATAATATACGGGAACCGTACCTCCCTCTGATGGCAAATGCAAAAGAAGATCAGTTCAAACTGTACATCAACGACACGGGACTGCTATGCTGCATGTACGGCTTTGACACTAAGCTCGCTGTTTTAAACAATACAATAAGGGGCAACGCCCGCGGCGGCATATATGAAAACGTTATAGCCGAGAGCCTTCTTAAGCGTGGATACACGCTGTATTATTTCAAGCCTGACAGTGAGCACGAAATTGAATTCCTGATTGAAAAGAACGGAGAGGTGGTTCCTGTCGAAGTCAAGGCCGGGAACAATTCAACACTTTCGCTGAATGATTTCATAATTAAATTTGCTCCGTCGGTTGCGTACAAACTGATTGGAGGAAAAAACGGTATATCCGGAATAAAGATGACTCTGCCGCACTATTTTGTAATGTTTATTTGACGCAGTGCCACGAGATATATTAAACTAACACACAACGGGATCTGAGAGAGGGATATAAGATGGCGAGAATGACATCAATGGAAGCGTTGGATGCGAAGATCGAGAAAGCGCAGGCGCAGGTCAGTAAGACGAAGAAACAGTACGACGCTGCTGTTACGGCACTGAGCGACCTTCTGGATAAAAGGGACGCGCTTCGCAGGGATGAGCTGGTGAAGGCAATCATGAAGAGTGACCGGACGTATGAGGAAGTGTTGGCTTTTCTCGGTACCAGAGACGCGGAGGACGAGGCGTGATGGTGGAACAGGCAACAGAGCATATAGCGGACACGCTTAAAGGAATCGTGAATCAGAATGGGCCTAAGTATCTGACAGATGAGCCATACCTGGTTTATACAGAGCTGATCGAATCTGGAGACGCAGACAAGAAAACAGCGGCGGCGCTTCTGCATTGTCTGGTCAACGGAGTAATAGAAGACACAAAATGTGATGATGCGGAACTCCTTTCGGGAGTGATCCGAAGGGAATGCAGTCTTAATAAAAGAATGGCTGACAGGCTTTCCAGGATTCTGGTTACTCTTTGTTCAGGTGAGAACAAAAAGGAATGGAAGGATAAGGATCGCGAAGGGTTAAAGCAGTTCCTGAAAGAGGATTTCGCCTGTACCTGGCAGGGGTTTGCAGTATGGGACGAAGGCAACGGCACAGTGGATTGTCATTATGAAGCAACAATAGTCCTTGCTCCTACCGATGCAATATCAGAAGATAAGGAACTGGCACAATGTTTAAAAAAGAATCCGTTCATGACGAAAGATGCGATCCATGGCCTTTTTGCAAAGCGATTAAAAGATTACCTTGATTACGAGTTTGAAGAATACTGCACAGAGGATGATTACTATCAACCGGTCGTGGAGGATTTCGGAGACAATCTGGAATACGATCTGGCCAAGTGGTGTAATGATAATGGGTTTGAATTCGTATCATTTGAGGGCGCCGGAGATGACGGGGAATATGAGCCGAAGTTCAGAAAAGGCTGGTACTGACTGAGGTTCAAAACCGTTTAGTCGGAAAAATTCTGGAAAATGAGGATCCAAATTCACCCGAATCCGTCAAAACAACAAAGAATATTTATTCTCACCTAAAAATAGCCGAAAACTCACTCACGCACCGCTGGCGCAAACCTGCCCTGAGAAGAGAATCCATAAAAAAACCTTAAAATTAGCACTCACCTCTTGACAGTGCTAATAATCGTGGTATAATGTAGTCGTTCCGGTTGAGGGACGGGCAAAAAGCCAAGGCCAAAAGCCAGGCAAAAAGCCAAGGCGAAAGCCAAGGCAAAACGCCCGTGACAAAATGAACCCTCAAACAAAACCGGACACGATAACAACATACCGGCGCCCCTTAAGGCGCCAAATAAAACGGGAGGGATGAATTATGTTGGTACCGAGTATTTTTTCAGAGAATTTCTTTGATGATTGGATGGATTCGTCTTTCGCGAATATGAGAGATGTCGACAGACAGCTTTACGGCAAGAACGCAAACCGCGTCATGAAGACAGATGTGCGCGAGCACGATGAGGGCTACGAGGTGGAGATCGATCTTCCGGGCTTCAAGAAGGATGAGATCGAGGTTCAGCTTGAGAACGGCTACCTGACCATCAGCGCTTCCAAGGGCGTTGAAAAGAAGGACGAGAAGCACGGCAAGCTCATCCGCCACGAGCGTTACACAGGCACAATGCAGAGATCGTTCTACGTCGGCGGCAACGTGACCGAAGAGGACATCAAGGGCAAGTTTGAGGACGGCGTGCTCACGCTCAACATTCCGAAGGTTAAACCGAGGATCCCCGAGAAAAAGAACATTCTCATCGAGGGATAAAATCCCTAAAGGCGGCCCGGCGGGCCGCACGGCAAAAATATGAAAAGCGCGGACCCGGGGCGACCCGGGTCCGCGTTAAATTTTACCTAATTATAGCCTTTTTTGAAGCCAGTCCTTGACTTAACGGGAGCGCTCCGGGAAGGGCTTATTTTTTGTCCTTCTTTTTCTTCTTGGCCGCGATCGCGACGATCACGACGATCAGAATGATCACAGCCAGAATGATGAGCAGCCAGATGAAAATGCAAAGGCCGAGCGGCTGCGGGCAGAAGTGGCAGATCGGGCAAGTCTTTTTGGACGGAACCGTCGGGTCGTCGGGACCGGGCGTGGCGTCTGTTCCGGGATTCGTGTTGTAGTTGATGTCGTCCGTGCCGAAGGAGATGATTTTCGACCAGTCGGAATAGATTTGGCCGTCAAAATAGGCCGGGTGATCGTAGCAGTAACGGCAGCGGAGCTCGATGACCGAGTCCTTCGGAACGTTCGGCCGGGCTTCGTTTGCGAGCGCGAAAAGCGCGGATTCCATCTCGCCGGCCTTGATGAGCCAGTCGCC